>Ga0214473_10005395_pt1 | contig 15320 bp, 11 predicted proteins | sample RVTome_7_FD_203509 | JGI IMG/M metagenome (GOLD analysis project Ga0214473, IMG submission 203509) | Soil microbial communities from uranium-contaminated site in the Upper Colorado River Basin, Wyoming, United States - RVT98D197 | ecosystem: Environmental > Terrestrial > Soil > Contaminated >... | reverse complement strand
AGCGTCATGTGGACCAGCCTGCGTTCCTGGGGATTCATCGGGCGGAGCACGACCGGTCTCTTGGTTCGGACGACCCGTTCCGCGTTCCTCTCAGTGAGTTCACGGAGTGCCTGTTCACGGTCTTCGCTGTAGCCGTCCACGTCGATCAGGACCTTTCTCTTCGAGGCTCTGTCCTCGTTGAGGAGCCGTGAGACCATGTATTGGACGGCGCCAAGGGTTTTCCCGCGACGCCCGATCAGCTGGCCGACTCCGTCCCCGACGACTCGGAGGTTGACGATGTCCTCGCTGGCCGTTCCTTCCACTTCCACGTCGATTCCGAAACAGCTGGCGATCTTCTCGACAATCTCCTTGGCGACGCTCCCGAGTTTTTCGTCCGGAATCGGTTCTCTCAACCCCACCGCAGTTTCCGACTGCACCTGGAGTCCGGAGGATTTCTTTTCAGCCTTTTTGGGTGGGGCGGATGCCGCAAGCTTCCTTTCTACGGGCTTCTCCTCGACTTTCTGTCCACCCGCTGATTTCCTGGGTCCGATCCGCCGGATCGGCGTCACACGAACGCGCCCCTCTCGTCGACCGAAGATGCCCAGAACGCCTGACGACTCGATTTCGAGCACGTCGACTTCTACGTCGTCCCTTTCCAGCCCGAGTTCCCGGAGAGCCGCTTCGATTGCGCTGTCAACGGTTCGACCTGTTTTCTCGATAGAATCCATCGCTCATTTTCCTCCTTCCGCATTCGGAGAGTGTGTTTCTTCCCCTGTTGTCCCCAGTGGCCTAGCGGACCACCTTTCTCCTGCGCGCCTTCGGCCGTCGCGCGGGAATGAATTTCTTCTTCACCGGTGGTTCACTCGCCGAGGTGGCTCCGGTGTGTTTTCCGTCATCCCCGATCCCCGCTGATTCTCCCGTTCCGTCGCTCTGCGGTGTTGTGCGGGGAGCGGAATGCCCCAGCCGCTCCATCGCCTTCTGTTGAATCCATTGGGTCAGGCTGTTGGCCGTCCAATAGAGCACAAGGCCGCTGGAGAAGTTGTAAAGGATAAAGAAGAAGGCCCCCGTCATGATCGTCATCATCTTGGCCTGACTCGGATCCGGCATCATCTTCTTCTGCTGCTGCATTTGGATGATTGAGATCGCCGTCATGATGACGGGCAGCACGTTCACCGCGTTCCCGATGAAGATCACGCTGACCGGCAGGAAAAAGGTCATGTCCGGCAGCGACAGGTCGTGGATCCACAGGAAAGGAGCGCCACGAAGGTCGATGGACGACTGGATCGTTCGATAGAGAGCGATGAAAATCGGGATTTGCGCCACCATCGGAAGACAGCCACTGGCCGGGTTGACTCCGTGTTTCTTCCACAGCTTCATCTGCTCTTGGCTCAACCTCTGCTTATCGTCTTTGTATTTCTCCTTGAGCTCCGCGATCTTTGGCTGAAGGGCCGCCATCTTCTTCTGGGTTTGGGCTTGCTTGTACGAAAGTGGATAGAGGATGACCTTCGAGAAAACACAAAGGAGAACGATGGCGAGACCGTAGCTTGGAAAGATCCCGTAGAAAAACGTGAGAAGCTTTTCGACAATCATGCAGACCGAGCCGAACCAAGAGTCGTAGACCACCCGATCCAGACCCCCGCCGAGTTTTGCCAGGACGTCCGTCAGCTTCGGTCCTGCATAAACCTTGACCGTCCGAGGCTCCTCTGCGAATTCGCAAACAACACCCATGCCCACACGCGTATCGAATTCGGGACGCTCGAAGATCTTGCCTGCAATAAGGACACCCTGCACGGGGGGGCCTTGGGGGAGGAAGGAGGCGATGAAATACCGTGTCTCGACGTTGATCCAGCCGACTCGGCCCGCGAGCCCGTGCCGATAGTCTTTTTCTACGATTGGTTCCGACGAGCTCCGGGCCTGCTTCACAAGCCAGTCTCGAAGGGTCGGTGTGTTGTCCTTCGAATCATCCAGCAGGGCATAAAGATGGTTTGCCTCCGGGGTCTGGGACCGGAGGTATTGAAAGGGAAGGTGTTGGAGGCCATCCGGCCATTCCAGACTCCATTGGTTCTTGAATGCTTTTCGAAGAGCGTCTATTCCTTCGGGGGCCTCGGCCTCCACAGTGACCTTAAAATCCGGTTCGCTCCCGGAAAAAGACACCGTCTTCCTCAAGACCACACCGGCAGCCGTCCGCGCCGTGAACCGGATTTCCCGCGCGTCCTCCGGACCTAGCTCCACCTCGCCACTTTCCCAGTCACATTCGTAAACCAAACCCTCATCCGTGGCCCCGTTCCCGAAGGCCAAACGAAGAGGGTAACCGGCCGAGTCCTGGTAGGGAGGCACGAGTTCCACCCACTCGGGCTCCGGAACGGGTTGGTTCTTGCGGTATTCTTTTCCATCAGCCAGCCACTTCCTGTCCTGGATCTCCTCGATGCGGGCTTCCCAGAACGCCCGGACATCCGGATGGAAGGCCGCTTCGATTTTCGCCTCTAGCAACTGGACGGGGGGATCGAACTCCCAGTAATCCTTCAGACGGCACGACCGGAGATTCGCGCCGGTCGCAGAAAACACAAATCGCGCCCGCGGGGTGTCGACGACAATCTGCCTGCCTTCAGGGGGATCGATTTGAATGAGACTCCCCAGCGCTGTTGGGTCTCCCGTTTCGGAGGGCGAGGCTTCGGCCGGGGCCGGTTCCTTCTGCACCTGCGATTCCGGAACCACTGTTGGCGACGCAGCGGCACTGAGACTCGCCGGTTCTTCTTCCAAACCGGCGCCGCTTTCATCTGTGACTGGGGTCTGTTCGGTGGGCGGGGGGGCCATCAGGCTCGAGAACAGAATCGAGACCAGGATGCACAAACCGAAAGCCAGCAGGATCCTTTTTTCGGGTGAGATTTGGTCTATGGGGTTTGCCATCAAACGTAGTCCAATCCACCCGGGTGAAACGGGTGACAACGTGCGATACGACGAAGCGCTTTCCAGGCTCCAAGCCAAGGGCCGTAAACAACAATCGCTTGCCAAGCGTAGGTCGAACAGGTGGGATAGAACCGGCAGACGGATCTCCGGAAGGGACGTATCCGCCGGTAGAGGCGGATCGAGGCGATCAGCAGGATCGCGAGTAAATTCGACATTTTCATCAGGCTCCCAATGTGACTTGGGGCGCTGACGGTTTCAACGTGGCGCTTTAGCCCGTGGGAAATTCCTGAGGGTCCGTTTAACCGGTCGAGAGAGAGAGGAACCCCAATATTTCCCCGGCTTTCAGAAACTCGTCATGCACCTTCCGCGGGGACACCCGTCCCGCACCCGGAAAAAAGCGGACCACGATATCGACGCTTTTTCCCTCGGTTAAGACCTCGAGGCGAAAGGCTTCTCGGACAACTCTCTTGAGAAGGTTCCGAACGTGGGCCTTCCCCACTTTGCGACCCACGGTAAGTCCCAACCGGGCGCCGCCGCGACCATTGTCACTGGCGTGAACGGCAAGAATTGCCGTTCGGTAGTGCCTTCCCGCACGCAGTACTCGATCGAATTCCTTCGGAGTCAACAGTCTGCAATGGCGCGGGAACCCGCAGGTCCTTCCCCGTTTCTCGCTCAAACAGGCGTCAGCCGAACCCGACCTTTCCGTCGACGATTTCGGATCACTTTTCGGCCGCCTCGGGTCGCCATGCGGGCTCGAAACCCATGGTTCCGTTTCCTGCGAATCCGGCTCGGTCTGAAGGTCGGCTGCACGCGCTTTCACCTCGATTCTTTTCCGTGTTCTGCAACGTTCACTTCTATCTGTTTGCGACGCCTGTGTCAAGTCCTCCGAGGTGACTCGCCAGGAATACTATTGGGGATAAGGTGTTGATAAGTCCGACCTATTGGCCTCCGGGCTTAGTACTCAGTAGAATCTAACAGACTGATAATTAAAAACTTAGCACCGATCTCTTCCCACCTTGCCTATTGCTCCAGATCTCACCGTCACGGTCTGAGCGACCTTCTAGGAACAGGTTCTTTTCCCCCGGCACATCGGTCAGGGACGAACCGAAGCCGACGCACGAAGAAGGCTCGCATGATGAGGCCAATATCGTCGCCATCGTGGATAACTAGTGGTATCTTTTCCGAAAATAAGCCGGCTCCCGTTCCGTTTCCCCATGTCATTCCTGAACGAAGTGAAGAATCCCACGTGGCCGCGGAGGGCATCGCCTCAGCCGGCAAAGGGGTCGTGCCGACGCCCTCACGTCCGCGCTCCGTTTGCAGAGTCCGCGTTCGCGGACTGCCTGGCTCAGCCTCCTTGAGGAGGCTTTGCAGCCGGAGCGCGTGGCTTCAGCCACCGCGACACAACGCCCACGCCCGACAGAATTGTGGGCAAAGATCGACCTGAAAGGGAAAGGTTTTCACCCCATGGAATCCGTGTCTCCCCTGACCTACGATTCCCGCACACCAAACCCTCTGCAAACCAGGAGAAAGAGATGCCCATCAAAGTTGCCATGATCGGCGCCGGAAGCATCGGTTTCACCCGCCGGCTCATCCAGGACATTCTGACCGTCCCGGAATTCGCCGACACCACTTTTTCGCTGACGGACATCAACCGACGCAATCTGGACGGAATCGCCGAATTGGCCAAGCGGGATATCAAGGCAAACGGGTTGCCGGCCAGGGTCCTTGCCGGCGCCAACCGAAGGCGGGCGCTGGAGGGAGCCGATTACATCTTCAGCATGGTGCGGGTGGGAGGGATCGACGCCTTCCAGACCGACATCGACGTTCCCCTGAAGTACGGTGTCGACCAGTGTGTGGGCGACACCCTCTGCGCGGGGGGAATCCTATACGGCCAGCGGAACATCCCCGTCATCCTGGATTTCTGCAAAGACATCCGCGAGGTCGCAGGCGAAAACGCCCTCTTCCTCAACTACGCCAACCCAATGGCGATGAACACCTGGGCCGCCATCCAGTACGGCGGAGTGCGCATGATGGGCCTCTGCCACGGCGTGCACGGCGGCCACTGCCAGATCTGTGAAGTCATCGAACTCCTGGTCAACAGGGGAAAGAAACGCGGAAGTAAGGGCTACGTGAAAGTGGCTTTGGAGGACATCGACATCATCTGCGCGGGGATCAACCACCAAACCTGGTACATCCAGGTCCGGTACGGCGGTGAAGACTGGACGGGGCGTCTGCTGGAAGGCTTCGAGTGCCATCCCAAGTACAGCCAGACCGAAAAGATCCGAATCGACATCCTACGCCGGTTTGGCTACTACTCGACTGAGAGCAACGGGCACCTCTCCGAGTATGTGGCCTGGTATCGGAAACGCCCGAAGGAGATCCGGAAATGGATCGACCTTTCGGACTGGATCAACGGAGAAACGGGAGGGTACCTCCGAATCTGCACGGAGGAGCGGAACTGGTTCGAGAAGGATTTCCCCAGCTGGTCCAGCGCGGAACCGCCGGTCTACTCCCCCGAGAAGCGTTCCCACGAGCACGGGAGCTGGATCCTCGAGGGTTTGGAAACGGGGCGGACCTATCGCGGGCATTTCAACGTCCGAAACGGAAGAACCATCACCAACCTTCCCGAGGACGCCATTGTCGAAGTCCCCGGCTACGTCGACCGGAACGGAATCAACATTCCCCGAGTCGGCGACCTGCCGCTCGGCTGCGCCGCGGTGTGCAACGCCTCTGTCAGCGTGCAACGGCTCGCGGTGGAGGCCGCTGTCCATGGCGACGTCACACTCCTCAAGCAGGCTTTCATGATGGACCCGCTCGTGGGGGCGGTCTGCGATCCACCCGAGATCTCGCAGATGGTGGATGAGATGCTGGTGGCCCAGGCGAAATGGCTCCCGCAGTACAAATCGGCCCTCAACGGTGCGAAGAAACGCCTCGCTGCAGAAAGGCCCCTCGGGACCCGCAAGACCCCAGGCGCGGCCCGGCTGAAGGTGCGGAGTGTGGGGGAGATGAAGGAGGCTGGAAAAAGATAGTTGACGACTTCGTCGAATCATGAGAAGATCTCTATAGATTCGACAGATCCCTCTAATCGGAGAAATGTCCATGTCGGCGCGGTTTTGCCAGTCGTTGCGAGTTTTACTTTTTTTCCTTGTCTCAACTGTCTTCATTCCTGCCTTTGGGCAGGCCTCTCTAATTGAGATCTCCGCCCCATCCTTGGACAGAAACACAGATTTTGGGTTCTCGGTCTCTTCCACACCCGATGTTGATGGGGACGGCATTGCCGATGTTCTTGTCGGAGACCGAGAGGGACAGATTGATGGGGACCCGGAGGACGCCGGTGTGGCTCGCCTTTATAGCGTTGGCAAACAAGAGTTCCTTAGAGCTTTTAGTTCACCCATCCCTACAGGTGGTGGCGAATTCAGTTTTTCACTCGATGCAGGTGGAACTGCTACCAATCCGAGAGGTGTTTTCGGGGCGCTTTTCGAGAATATTCCCTCCGCGACGCCTTCTGCCGGACAGGCCTATGTGTTTGATCTAGAAACAGGCGAATTGATTCACACTCTCGTTTCTCCCTACGCGCAATATCGAGGACGTTTTGGCAGGGCCGTCACGATGATTCAAGATCTGAACGGGGACGAGATCGAAGAAGTTGGTGTGGCGGCCCCTTGGGAGGAAATCGAGGGCTCGCGGCGCGACGCCGGATTCGTTCATATCTTCGATGGCGCATCGGGAAGCTTCCTATTCTCCCTCGCGGAACCTAGAGAGAGCTCTGAGGCGTGGTTTGGTTTCTCGATAAAAGGATGTCCGGATCTCAATGGAAATCAGTCGCCGGAGATTATTGTTTCCGCTCCCCAGAGCACACGTCCCGGTCCTATATATATGGGAGGTCTCGTTTATATTTTTGATCTTTCCACCCGCGAGGTTATTAGGGAAATCCATTCACCAAATGAACAAAGGGATGCGGACTTCGGTTATTTCGTCGATTTGATTCCCGATATTAGCGGTGACAGCCTCCCCGAGATCGGTATTGCCGCCCCCTATGAAGAAGACACCATTAACCATCGTGAGGGAGTCGTCCATATCTTCAACGGCGGCACGGGTGAGCTTTTCAAAAGCATCTATTCGCCATCTCCTCAAGTGCATGACTTCATTGGTTTCCAGTTCAAAGGTTTTCGAAAAGGTCCCATGACCGATGAAGTAATATTGGCGGTTGGCGCTTCCGGATACGAGTCGAAACGATACACTCGGGCCGGGAGGGTGTTCTTGATCAGTCCGACGACCGGGTCCATGACCGGTTACCTCTCCTCTCCCCACGAAATCAACGGAGGGGGTTTTGGGTGGGCCATGGACACGCTTCCTGATTTCGATAACGACAATCAAACGGAAATCGTGGTGTCCGCAAATGGTGAAACGCGGGAAGGGATTGTTGGAAAAGGGTGGACCTATGTTTTCAGATCCCGACCCGATCTGGAAGTCCAACCCACCTTTGAGGATTTTCGACCTCGTCTTGTAGAGGAGGGCCCGTCGTATCCAACGATCTTCCACGCCATCAATTTCGGTTTGAATCCGATCAACCTTGTCTGCCCCGAAGTCGAACTCGCCGGACCCGACACGGAAGATTTCCAGATCAACTCCTTCGACTGGACATGTACGACGGGTGCCTCCGGAATCTCATTAATCCCGGGGGCCTCGAAATCGATCGAAGTGGTGTTCGCTCCGGTTTCCCCGGGAACAAAGACGGCCTTTTTGAGAATCCATTCAACGGACATTGATGATCCGACGCTGGATGTCCCACTCTCTGGAATTGGGGTTAGTTTCACTCCAACCCCCACATTGACCCTTACAGAGACTTCGACAGCAACACCGACACCCACACCCACACGAACGTCCACCCAACCGCCCTGCGTCTCCGGCTACTACCTCCTCGACTCCTTTGGTGGTCGCCACCGTGTCGGGAACCCGTTCCTCATCACCGGCCCCGTGTACTTCGGGGAACCCATTGCGCGTGACATGGAACGCGCCTTGTGCGATGCGGCTGGGGCGGCGACACCTGACCTAGTCGTGCTCGACGGTTTTGGAGGGGTTCATTTCGTTGCGAGCTCCGAATGCAACATCCTCCAGGAATTTTATTTCGGAAATGTGGACAAGAACGAGTTCCCACAAGGACGCGCTGTGGATCTGGAGATGGCGGCGGACAGCCTGGGGTTCTGGGTTCTGACCGACTACGGCGGAATCTATCGAGCGGGATCGAGCAAAGAGCCTTCAGACCCCGCCCTGGTTCCGGACACCGATCGGACCGGGGTCTTGGGATACGACGTGCCGTTCGGGCAGATGCGCGACCCCGAACTGCCGGAACCGGGTGGGGCCTCGCTCCGTGCCGTGTCACTGGCGGTGATCGACTTCGACCGAGACGGTCGTGCCGAAGGTTATTTAATCCTGGATAGCCAAGGCGGGCGTTTTCACCTCCAACCCGATGGGACCCCGTTCTTGGACGGAGCCTTCGCGGGTTTTCCCGTCAACCATCCCCTCCGGCTGCTGGACCCCACCGGATATGTGTGGCCGTTCTTCAAGGGGCTGGACATCGCGAGGGACGCGGAGCTTTTCAAGACGCAAGAGGGTCTGGTGATCCTCGACGGTTGGGACGGCATCCACCCCGTCCCGGTGGACGTCGAGACGAATCCCGTCTACTTCGCGAATAACCGCGCCTCGAACGCAGACGACACACCTTTGCAGGAGGTTGGACTTCCGTACGTGACAAATGGTTTCGATGATCCCGATACTCCCGACATTGAATCCGATCGGGAGGCGTTCGGTTTCGACGCTGAATCGGTCTTCGCCGACTTGGAATTCTCCGCGGGCTGTAACGACGGTTTGTACACCCTCGACAAGTTCGGCGGGATCTTTGCGTTCGGTTCAGCCCGAACCAATGAGAAGGAACCTTTCCCCCAATTCGGCGGTTCGCCGTATTTCTTCCCGTTCCTGTATGCGGAGGACATCGAACTGTTTGCCGGGGATGAAACGGGTGTTGAAGGAGGGGACGGAGTTTGAATCGTGGAATTCCGTGGAATGGAAAGGAAAGCGTGGAAGACCTCCATTTTCCACTCCTTCCATATCTTCCATCCCTTCCATGATTCAAATCTTTTATCGGAGGTCTGAATCGTGGAACCCCGTGGAATGAAAAGGAAAGCCTGGAAGGCATGACCGCCGCCGTTTTCCATTCTTTCCATGTCTTCCACTCCTCCACGATTCAATCTTTTCCTCCACGATTCAAATCTTTCCACCACCGCGTTATCGTAGGTCCCATGACTTCCCACCCGTCTCGCAAGGGATAGGACTTCGGAAACGTCACAGACCGCGTTCTGAAGTGTGCGGTCGAGGTGCACCGCGAGCTCGGTCCCTATTACCTGGAAACCACCTACCAGACCGCACTGGCCCTCGAACTCCAGGCGGAGGGTCTCGATTACGCGCGCGAGTGCTGGGCGGATGTCTTCTACAAGGGGACCAAGGTCGACAAGCGCCGGCTGGATTTCATCGTCGAAGACGTCCTGCTTGAGATCAAAGCCAAAGCCGCGCTTGAGGACGTCGACAAGATGCAGACGCTGTCCTACCTGAAGACCACTGGGTATCGGGTGGGACTTCTGATCAATTTTGGCGCGCCGACGATAGAGGTCAGGCGCATCGAGTTTACGCCGAAGGTTTGAATCGTGGAATTCCGTGGAAGGGAAGGGAAGACGTGGAAAGGACAGCCGTTTTCCATTCTTTCCATGCCTTCCATTCCCTCCACGATTCACAACGGCAGCCGTCATTCCCGACCCGATCGGGAATCCAGGGGGGAGGGTTATGCTTCGCCTGTGGATTCCCGTTTTCACGGGAATGACGGAAGGGGCGTGGGGATGCGGTCGCTGGCGTGAGGAGACTGAAGTCTCTACTCCGTCCGCGCCGCCGAATGGCAGTCCCTGGGGGCCTTCGGTAAGTGGTAATCGACTGCTCCTTGGCGGGTTCTGGAACAACATCGCCCGGGGTTGCCGTTCCGCGCGCCGATCAAGGTTCGCTCCGGCGAGTACGGACCACAGCGTCGGCTTTCGTGTCGCCAGGACTCCGTAGTTCTATGTGTCTGTTACACCCTGCACATAAAACCTTTGGTTTCTTGAATACGCAGGGACCCACCGGGTGCCACGGAGGGTAGCGGGGCGCATCCCATATCAGGGGCGGTTCGCGAAACAGCCCTTACGAGTACCGAACCGCCCCTACGAGCCCCAGGCGCCGGCCTTGCGCGATCCGATGCTTTTCCATACCTTCCATTACCTCCCCAGGCATAGCAGCCTGTTGAAAAAGGCCGCAGGTCCTACCCCCTGGATTCCCGCTTTCGCGGGAATGACGGAAGACGGAACGTTTTCCCCTGCGGTCATCCCCGCGAAAGCGGAGATCCAGGAGAAGGACGAGTCTGGGGAAAGAAGAGCTTCTGAGAGGCAGGAGATGGAAGGTTTTGAAGAATCGGAGATCACGAGAAACCGGCTGGAAGCGATCGAATCCCTGAGAGAATCGGGGATCGACCCTTACGGGGAGCCTTACGACCGGACCCACACCACGGCAGAGGCCATCGAACTCTTCCAGGAATTGGAGGACCCCTCGGTCGAGAAATTCCAGACCGTTCCCGTGCGCGTTTCCGGGCGGATTCTGAGCAAGCGGCTGATGGGAAAGGCCGCCTTTGCGGATCTCCACGATCTGGAGGGCCACATTCAGGTCTATTTTCGGAAAAACGACCTGCCCGAAGGAACCTTCGACACTCTCGTGAAGAGACTCGACCTGGGTGACATCATCGGTGTGGAAGGGCCCGTCTTCCGGACCCGCACGGGTGAGATCAGCATCCACACGCAGAAGGTGACTCTGCTTTCGAAGGTCATCAACAACCTTCCCCCGCTCAAGGAAGTGGAAGACGAGGAAGGGAACCTCCGCCGGTTCTATCAGTTCTCGGAAGTCGAAGCGCGCTACCGCCAGCGCTACCTGGACCTCATCCTCAACTCAGAGGCCCGCGAGACCTTCCGGCGGCGCAGCCGTACTCTCCAGATCCTTCGACGGGAGATGGACTGCCTCGGATACCTCGAAGTCGAAACTCCGATGATGCACCACATCCCGGGCGGCGCCGCGGCTCGACCCTTTGTCACCCATCACAACACCTTGGACGTGGACCTGTATCTTCGCATCGCGCCGGAGCTTCACCTCAAGCGGTTGATCGTGGGAGGGTTGGAAGCGGTCTACGAAATCAACCGGAACTTCCGCAACGAGGGGATTTCCATCAAACACAACCCGGAGTTCACGATGCTCGAGGCCTACAAGGCCTACGGAGACCGTGAAACGGTCATGGACCTGTGCGAGCACCTCCTCACCACTGTGGTAACGGAGTTGTTCGGCAATACCAGACTCACCTACCAAGGCGTCGAGCTGGATTTCACTCCGCCGTGGAAACGAGTCACCATGGTGGACTCCATTCGGGAGGTCACTGGACTTGCCCTCGATATCCATGCCGATCTGGAGGAGCTCAAAGCGCAAGCACGGAGCATCGGGTTGACGTTGGACGGTGTCGAAACGCCTGGCCATCTCATCAACGCCGTCTTCGAGGAGAAGGTCGAGCCGACCCTCATCCAGCCGACCTTCGTGATGGACTACCCCACGGTCATTTCGCCTCTTGCGAAACAGAAGAGAGAAGACCCGGCCTGGGTCGAACGCTTCGAACTCATGATCTACGGACGAGAAGTCGCCAACGGGTTTACGGAACTCAACGACCCCCAGGAGCAGCTCAAACGGTTCCAGGAGCAGCACGCACAGCGCGAGGCGGGGGACGAGGAAGCCCACGCCATGGACCTGGACTATGTCAACGCTCTTCGCTGCGGGATGCCGCCGGCGGGTGGGATCGGCATCGGCATCGACCGACTGGTCATGTTCCTGACCGACAGTCCCAGCATCCGAGACGTAATCCTTTTCCCGCTGCTCCGCCCGCGCTCTTCGGAGGCTCAGGATTTCGCTCAACCCACGGATGGCTGACCTTCCTTCGTACGCGCACCCTGGAGGACACGGGTCTGCACGACGACTGAGAGGGCGATCAGGATCCCGGTCATCCAGTAGGGCGCCATCTGGTTGAGGCGGTTTACCGCGGCTGCGCCGCCGTACTGGGCGATGACATTGGCAGCCCCGACGATCGACTCGTGAATGCCCGAGTTTTTCCCTTTGGCCTCCTCGCCATACAGGCTGTAGAAGGAGCTGCTGAAAAACGAGATCCCGCTCAGCATCCCCGCGCTGAGGAGGGCCGGCAAGGCCAAAGCGATTCCGAGCGCGGCGTGGGAACCGTTCGGTCCAAGAAGGAAAAGCGAGCCGCCTATCCCGAAGAGAAGCAACCCGCCCATACCGAGCATCTGTCCTACCAGTAAATAAGAGAACCGGTAATGCCAGCGGTGGGTGAGAGAAAGGACCAAAAAGCTCCCGGACTGACTCAAGCCTAAGAGCGCCACGATGAGGCCGATCGTGGATTCCGAAAGCTTCCAGTCGAGGCAAACCAGCGGGAAGAAGATTCGCATCGTCACCATCGCGACCACGGCAACCAGGTTCGCCAGCCTGGCGACCGTGAGGAATTTCCGGCGCACCGCCATCGGGACGTGCCGGTCGGCATCCTGGATCGGGTTGAGGCCGTGACGAGTCAACCGAGGCGAAAACATCTGGAAGAAGGCAAGCGTGAGGAAGGCGATGGCCGCGGCCAGGGCAAACGGCAGACGGTTGTCGACTTCCAGCGCCCATCCCCCCACGAAAGGCCCGATCGCCGAAAGCCCGAAAGACCAGGCCACGGAGAAGATCCCGATCCGGCGCGCCGTCTCGCCGCGGTCCACATCCCGGCCGATCCAGGCTTGAAAGGAAGGCCAGAAGAAGCCATGGCCGACCACCAGAGTGAGCGCGCAGAGGATGAAAGGAACCAGGTCCCGAAAAACCAGGAAAGCCACCGAGTTGAGGCCCACCAGCAGGAGTCCGATCTTCATCGTCGCCTTCGGTCCCCAACGATCGGCGGCCCGTCCGCCCCAGAGGCTGACTCCCACGTAGAAGAGGGTTGCGGTTCCGAGGACCAGACCCACCCGGTCGTCCGAGAGGCCGTAGTACCCCTTGAGCATGAGAGGGGTGGCCATGAAGACCAAACCGGCGGCCGTGTCTACCAGCAGGGGAATAAGGAAGCAGATGGGAGCGGCCGGGAAAAACATGTCCTCTTCTCTTGGGGTGTGGATAAGGGAGCGGCCTCCTCATAGCACACATGCGATCCGAATGGGAAGAGCTGTGTGGGTTCGGCGTTTGGATTGCACAAGCCGTGCTTGCGCCTTCCCTCTACGAAGCCATGCTTCGTAGTCGCTGCCGACTGAGTTGTTTCGCCCCAGGCAACGTGAGGAATGTAGGGTACGCTGTGCGTACCATCCAGGTACGCACAGCGTACCCTACATGCTTGGGCCTGTTGGCTGGCCGCATGGATCAGGCCCAAACTGGAAGATTCTTTCCCGGATCCACCTTCGGGAATCTTCCGCTTTGAGCCTGGCACCCCGCGCCCCGCGCTCAAAGGCAATGAGAATGGGGAACTCCCGTGTAGGATAGGCGCCTTCGCCTGTCCGTCCCGGGGGTTCCCAGCCGAGGGCGGCCAGGCTACACGCCAAACCCATTTTCAGGGTACGGGCATCCCACGATTCGCGCTACCGCTCGCACAGGAGTTGCACTCCTGTGCGGAACCTTGGGTTGGGAGTTCCACTCCCAGTCCTGGAAGCTCGGGAGTATATGGATGCGCCTCTCCGCCCGGCAACAGGCCCAAAACAGGAGATTCTCCCGAGGCCTTGCCGACACTGAATCTCCTGTTTTGAGCCTGCCACGCCACCGTGAAGAGGAGTTCTTCTCATCGCAGCGACAATCCACGAATCACCTCCGAAAGTGCTGCCCTTTACACCCACACGGCGAATCGCTATGAACCACGCCATGGGCGGTTTTCCAGAGAGATATGTGCTGAATCCGACAACCCCGCCGGAGTGTGTGGAGATCGACCTTCCCGGTTCGAAAAGCTACACCAACCGGGCGCTCCTGTTGGCGGCGTTGGCCAAGGGCAGAAGCTTTCTCCGCAACGCTCTCGACTCCGACGACACACGCCGGATGGTGGAGTGCCTCAACGCTCTGGGGATTGAAGCCACGATGGATGAGGCGTCCAGCACGATCGCTGTGGCGGGAGCCGGTTGTCCCCAGATTGTGCCCTCAGAGCCCCTCTACTGCGGAAACGCCGGAACCGCGATCCGGTTCCTGGCGCCCTTCTGCGCGTTGGGAAAGGGCGATGTGGTCCTCACCGGGAACGAACGGATGCAGCGGCGTCCCATTGGGGATCTCTTGGAGGGTATCCGACAGGTTGGAGGCACGGCCGCCGACATCAAGGGAACTGGTTGCCCGCCGATCCGCGTGTCCGGGGGCGGTCTGCGAGGCGGGTCTTGCCGTATGGAAGGGACCAGGAGCAGCCAGTATTTCTCGGCCTTGCTCCTCTCCGCCGCCCGCATGAAGCAGGGGCTCGAAATCGAGGTGGTTGGAGATTTGGTTTCGAAACCTTACATCGACATGACCCTCGACATCATGTCCAGATTCGGGATCGAAGCGCGAAACAAGAACTACCAGCGTTTGATCGTTCCGCCGGGTCAGGAGCCCACCCCCGCCGACTACCTGGTGGAGGGGGACGCGTCCGGCGCCTCGTATTTCCTCGCCGCGGCGGCTGTAGCAGGTAACACGGTCCGCGTGGGGCCTCTTCCCGTGGACACGTGCCAGGGGGACGCGGGCCTCGCTTTTCTGCTGGAACGGATGGGTTGCACCTGGTGGCAGCGCGGCAACCAGATCGAACTCACCGGCGGTCGCCTGCGAGGAATCGAAGCCGACATGCGCCACATGAGCGACGTGGCCCAAACGCTCGCGGTAGTCGCCTTGTTTGCCGAAGGCCCGACCACGATCCGCAACATCGCCAACGCCCGCATCAAGGAAACCGACCGCATCGCGGCGCTTCATATCGAACTGTCCCGCCTCGGCGCTCGCGTCGAGGAGTACCCGGACGGCCTGACCATCTATCCCAGCGAGGCCTATCGTCCCGCCGAGATCGAAACCTACGACGACCACCGGATGGCGATGAGCTTCGCCGTGGCCGGGATACGCATTCCCGGGCTTACGATCCGCAGTCCGGGATGTGTGAGCAAGACGTTTCCGGAGTTTTTCGAACGCTTCTCCGCGTGGGTTTCATGTTCCGCCGGCCCGTGACCGTCCGATTTCTGGCCGCACTCAGCGACGACGGTTTCGACAGGATTCTTGAGGCGGCGCGCGGTCGATAAGAACCGGTCAGGAGCCTCCCTCTTACGGGACATTTCTAAACCGCTGAACACCGGACATTCCTATTT
>Ga0214473_10005394_pt1 | contig 15321 bp, 13 predicted proteins | sample RVTome_7_FD_203509 | JGI IMG/M metagenome (GOLD analysis project Ga0214473, IMG submission 203509) | Soil microbial communities from uranium-contaminated site in the Upper Colorado River Basin, Wyoming, United States - RVT98D197 | ecosystem: Environmental > Terrestrial > Soil > Contaminated >... | reverse complement strand
GGATGGCCCAGAGCGCTCCCGCCCACGCGGCCGACTCGTCGTGTTCCTCGCCGCTGAGGATGGTCCTGCAGTCGGCCGGCTTCTCCAGGTCCGTCATCGCCTCCGGCCCGCTGGCCGTGGTGCCGCCGTACCAGCTCAGCTGCGCGCGATTGGTGAGGACCGCGGCGAAGTAGTCCGAGAATCCCTCGTGCAGGCCGCCGCCCGCGGTGTTCACGCCGAGCCCGTCCGGCGTGCGCCACGCGAGCGGCGTCGTGGTGTGCATCACGGCGTGGGTGAGCTCGTGGTACACGATCTCGCCGTCGTAGGCCCAGTCCGTTCGTTCCGCCTGGTGCATCACGACGCGATCTCCGAGCTCCACCGGTCCGATCTGCCCGGCGGGCCAGAAGTACGCGTTCTCTTCGATCTGGAGCTGCGACCCCGCTGGCGCGGCTGCACCCGCCGCGTCGCAGAGCGAGACGTCGCTCGACAGATCGGGCACGCGCATGTTCACGACGAGGGTCAGGCGCTGGCCCAGAACGAAGCCGGGATCGCCCGACCAGTCGCGAAAAGCCGCGAGACCGGATCGGATGTGGTGATAGCCCTGGACCTCCGCGAAAGTGTCCTCGGGATCGCGGTCGGACCGTGGTCGCCGATGGCCGAGGAACGTGCCTTCGGCATCCGTGAACGCCGTGGACCGCATCTCGCAGTAGTGCACGTTGCGCACGCCCGACGTCGTCAGCACGGCGTGGCACTGACGCTCGTCGATGCAGTTGCGAACCTCCACGTCCGCGTCCGCGAGTGTCGTCGCGCCCTCCGGCAAGGCGTCGAAGACGACCTCTTCGAGCTCCGAGTCCGCGGGGCTCACGTCGTAGACGCGGGCACGGTGTCCTGGGGCGCGCCTCACGAGTCCCTCGCGCGACAGCACGGAGCCATCCCGCGCATCGACGTACACCCGGTACGTCTGCCGCGCGAGCTCGTCGGCGTAAACGACGACCCACGCCAGACGCGCTCGACGCACGCCGGGTCCCGAATACACGACGAGGCGCGTGTGATCCGCAGGGTCGAGCGGTGCCTCCGCGCCCTGTGGGAGACCCATGGCCTGCGCCAGAGCACGGTCTGGGGTGGCCGACGGCGTCGTGGATAGATCGGGCGGCACGCGCGTCACGCGAGGCGACACCCATCGCACACGACCGCGCACGTCGAGCCGCAGGGCGAGCTCGCCGCCGACGACGTCGAGCCCCTGGTGAGTCTGTTGAAAGCGCACGAGGATGCCGGCCCCCGCTGGGGCGACGCGCACCAGCCTCGCGGGTCCGAGTCCCATGCCGTCCAGGTACGCCTCGGCGATGGCGGCTGGGGCGGCGCTCGACTCGGGCGTCGACAGACCGGTCCAGACGTGGTCGGCATCCGCGGGCACGACGAGCTCCGTCGGCCCATCGCACGAAGCAGTCGCGCAGTCCACGAGGGCCGCGCCTCCGGAGCCCACCTCGCGCCCCTCTCCCAGGCACCCGACCAGAACGCCGATCGTCAGCGACGCGACGATTCCGGGACCGGCGCCTGGGATTCTGCTCATGAGCAGTCCAGGTCGTTCGGGACACAGCCGAAGCTGTAGATCGCGTGGGCCGTGGGGGCCGCGATGCGCTGGCAGCCGTAGCCGCGGGGACACCCCGAGTCATCAGTGCAGGCCGCGCTGCAGAATGAGCCCTCCCAGTCGGGCAGGGTGACGCAACGGTTACCCGGCGCCCCACACTGGTCGTGTCGGGTGCAGGCGTCACAGAGCCGGCGCGTGTCGGCGTACGGGTGCCGGTGGGGGTTGTCGGCCACAAAGTGAATCCCGTAGAGGGGGTTCATTCCGTTGGCCTCCGTCAGATCGACGAGCAACGAGCGGAGCGTCCGCGGACGGTGCATGCCGTCCGAGTCTGTCTCGGTGAGGTGCGAGATCGCGTTCATGATCGAGTAGGGCACCTCCGCGTCGCCGTAGGACGTGGTCGTGATCACGTCGATGTTGTGCCCGTCGAGCTTCGCCGGGTTTCGCGCGAAGGCCGCGGCGATCTGATAAGTGTCGCAGCCGTCGGCGACCACGATCTGGTATTTGTCGGCCGGCATCTCGAGGGACTCGATCTCGAGATAGCTCAGATCCCCTTCGTCGGTCCGCTTCCAGTTGGCCATCGAGAAGCCGTAGAAGGGACCGGAGTGACCGCCGAAGATGACGACGTCGGCGGTGGCGAAGGATGCGCGTAGATCCTGGTCGAGCACGAGGCCGCCCGCGTCCGTGTTCGGATCGTTCACGCCGCCGTCCTTGCCGTAGAAGATGCGGATCTCGACGGTGACTTGGCGGCCGTTGGCATTGAGCGTCTTCGTGAAGGGCCCCGAGTCGCGCGTGAACGCGTCAAAGGTTGGCACCGGTGCGTGGTAGCCGAGCTCGTCCCTGAGCCAGAAGTACAACGTCCGAGCGTGCTTGCGGTGGTACTGGCTGTGGTAGTCGTAGCCGAGCTGCAGATCGATCCTCAGTACTCCGTCTGCAAAGAGCTGTTCGTAGTCGAGCCATGCGTCGGGCGTGCCGCGCTCGGGCCGGACGCGCACGATCACGTGTCGCTTGAGACCTTCGTCAGTCACGCGGGCGGGGTCCCAGCCCTTCCAGGGATCCTTCCGGAACCACTCCTCGTCGGACTCGAGCTGCGCCAGTTGCTCGTTGGTCGGGTTGCCGATCACGAGGTGAAGCTCGTCCTCGGCGAGGCCCTCCTCGCCGAGCGGGAGGTCCTGCTGCAGGTCGGCCTCCGCCGCGACGATCTGCTCGAAGGTGAACTCGTAGGTCAACGCGTCGACCTGCTGGATGTCCATCTCTCGGTAGCCGCCGGCCTTGGCCATGCCGCCCACGCCGCCCCAGTCGTGGCCGCGCTCGCGCGGCTCCTTCTCGATCAGGTACTGGGTCAGAAAGTACGCGAGGGCGATGTGCTCGAGCCCGACCAGCTCGCGAACACGCTGCATGCGGACCTCCTCGGAGGCGTCGGCGAGGTCCGCCTCGAGGGTGACCGTCGTCCGGCCCGAGAAGACGTACTCGAAGGCGTGGGGGCTGAAGAAGTCGTCGGCCTTGCCCCCGACGCCGATTCCATAGGGATCGTCGCCCGGGCCATCGGCCGGCGGGGCCGCGCAGGCAACCAGGGACGAGAGAACCAGGATGGTGACCAGGGAGCGCATGGCCTGCGATAGAGCAACCCTCGCGCCAGGGATGCGTTGGCAAAACCCCTGTGTTTCCGAGAGGCGAGGTGGCAGCGCCGCCAGCCGTCCGCCGGCGGACGCCGGCCGCCGCCGGAGCCACCGGCGATCGGTCGGGTGGCTGGGACAGGGGCGGGGGCGGGGGCGGCGGCGGGGACCGGGACGGGGACGGGGACGGGCGCGGGGACGGCGGACCGGGCGGTTGGTGGATGGACGAGCCGGAGCTCCACCTCGGCGAGGATGTCCTCGTTCCGGACCTCGCCGGCTGGCGGCGAGAGCGCATGCCCGAGCTGCCGGCAGCCGGCTACTTCGAGCCGCCGCCCGATTGGGTGTGCGAAGTGATCTCGCCCTCGACCGCGCGCACCGATCGCGTGGGCAAGGTGCCGGTCTACGCGCGGGCCGGCGTGATCCACCTGTGGCTGATCGATCCGCTCGCCCGCACCCTGGAGGTCTACCGCCTCGAGCAGGGCCGATGGGTCCTCCTCGCCACGCACGCGGACGACGAGCGCGTCCGCGCCGAGCCCTTCGAGACCGTCGAGCTCGAGCTCGCGCGGCTGTGGGGCCGGGAGGCGTGAGTGCAATGCATCCATCTCAGCTGCGCCCTCGACTCTTCGACCTCGATCTGGTCCGACTCGCAGTCGGCGACGACATGATCGACGTCGGGCCCGCCTTTCACGATCGTTGACGCGACGGGTCGAGGCGCTCCGTGCCCCGCGTCCGGCTGGCGCCTACTACCCCAGCCCACCCGCCGAGCTCGCACGAGCCAGACCCCGGCCCGCCCATCCGAGCCGCGCGCTGAGGGCACCTTTGCCCCTCACGCCCGACGGCGATGGTCAGGGGCTAGATCGCTCTCGCTTTGACTTGAGCCTGAGCGCGCCCGCAAGCGAGGCGAGGGAGTGCACTGTGGGGTGCATGACCGAGCCAAGCGCGGAAGTAAGCCAGGATCAGGTCAAATGGAGAGCGGGCTAGCGAGCAGTACGGCATGGATCCACGCGATGATGGCGTCATCGCCCTTCGTGAAGCAGGGAGGTCGCTCGTCGATGCCGGCGACGCGGAGGGCGTGTGCGACGGCCCGGGAGCCGCTGCCGGTCCAGAATGCGCAGGGGGCCGTCGTGCCTCCCCGTCTCAGCGCGGCCAGCACGGAGGCTCCCGTGACCCCATCTGCGAGCGAATGGTCGAGGATGAGGGCACCCGGCGGGCCCAGCCGGGAGAGATGCTCGAGCATGGCCGCGAGGTCGCCTGCGACGTACGCCTCCACACCGAGATCGCCGCGGAGCCGTCGTTTGAGCGACCGGCCGACGGCTTCCTGATCCTCGACGATGGCCACCCACATGAATTGCCACTGTACTGTCAGTACATACAACAAGGCAAGTGTGCCCTTCTCCAAAACGCCGACGTTCCCATGATGTGCGGATCGTGGAAGAGCACGTGAAGCACCTGTCGGCGCAGATTCGACAGCGTCGCGCCGCCTTGGGTTTCACGCAGGCCCATTTGGCTGAGCAAGCCGGGATCTCGGTGGAGCTCGTGAGCCGTCTGGAGCGGGGTCGATGCCGGCCCTCCGTGGCGACACTGGTCGCCTTGGCCCTTGCTCTCGACACCACACCGAACGCGCTGCTCGCCTTTGACGCCCCTCGCGTGCCGCGGGACGCCCGGCGACTCGAGTCTGCGGTGAGCCGCCTGCCCGCGGCCAGGCGGCGCGAGCTGATCCGGATCGCCGAAGCTCTGGCGCGCTACGACAAGTCCTGACGGTCCCGCCGCCCGGTTCGGTCTCGGCGTGCGGGTCCGCAGCGGCTCCGCGTGATCGGAGGAGCCCCCGGCGGACCTGCGACGGTGGGCGATCCGGGAGGTGCATCTCCGCGTGGGCGGAGGAGCCACGAGCAAGGCGGACCCGGGTGGTCCCGCCGATCCGACGCCGACCGCAGAGAACGAAGAGCCCCGCGCCGGAGGGATCCAGGTGCTCCTCCAGCACCGCCAGCTCGGCTTGCCGACCGACCCTCGCCCTGACCGGCCAGCCTGATCTATACTGATGGCGCGGTCAGGCCTCGGAGTGGTGTCCCTCCCCAAGGCCCGCCCTCGCACGGGGCCTGGCCGCGCTCTCGCAACGGCATCGGTCCCAGGCGCCCAGCCCTTCGCCTCCCGTGCTAGCCTGACGGCGTGCGAGGACGCTCCCCACTGCTGCTCGCGGCGGCGCTCGCCGCGGGGTGCCCGGCCAGCGACGGTGCCATGGAGCACGCTGGCGCACACACGCCTCCGATCGTGCTGCCACCGCTCGACTCCGTCGCTGCCGCCCTCGGTCGTGAACGCTGGCGTCTCGAGCGGCCCGGCGCCGAGGACGACCTGGCCGCGCGCTTCGACCGGCCCGATCCACCCGGTGTCGACGAGGACCCGGCCACAGAGCGCCGACTCGAACGCGCTCTCGCGCGGCTCGAACGCGCGCTCGACACCGATCCTGCGCTCGCGCGGCTCCTGCGCGGAGCGCTCTCGCCGGACGCGCGACCGCGCGCCCTGCGCGACTCTCGGCCCGGTGCGCGCCTGCGCCTCGACCTGCTCCACGACACGCTGAAGGTGCCGTCCTGCGCGCTCGACTGGTCGGAGGACGCGCTCGCCACGGCCGCGGCGCACGAGCTGATGCACGGCGCCGACGCCGCCGAGCTCGCCCACCGGCTCGGGCTCTCGGGCCGCCAGCTCGCGCTGCTCCTCGACGCCAGCGGCGGCTCCCCCGCGGCCGGGGTCGCGCGGGTGACGGGCGAGGTCCGCGCGTTCCGCGTCGAGCTGCGCGCCGCACGCGCCGTCGGGCTCTCCCTCGACGCGCCGGGATCCGCCGGCGCCGACGACCCGCGCGATCCAACGTGTCTGATGACGGAGGACACGCTGCGGCGCCTGCTCGCCAGGCTCCACGCGCTACGCCGGGACGACGCGGCGTTCGCCCGCGAGGTCGAGGCCGCGCTGGTGGACGAGCTCGCCGTCCGCCCGGCGCTGCGCTGGCTCGGCGAGGCGCTGCTCGACCGGCCGCCGGCGGACATCGTGGCGCTGCAGCAGGACATCGCCGGCGTGGGGCGGGCGGGCGCGGGCGTCGGATCGGGTCGCCCCCGGCTCGACGCCGCCACCGCCGCGCGGGTCGCCGACGCGCGCGAGCACGTGCTCGCGTTCGGCGCGATCAGCGACGCGTGGGCGTGGGACGAGGTCCGGCAGGCTGTGTCTGAGCTAGGCGGCACCATCCCCTGGGTCGGACCCTCGCCGGACGACTCGACGTACGCGGGGGCCACGGGGGCGGAGCTCGCCTACGACGTGCTCGAGGTGGAGGTCGTGGTCTTCCCGGCGCACGTTCGGGAGCGCACGCGCGCGTACCTCGCCAGCGTGCTCGTGCACGAGGCCGTGCACGTCGTGTTCGCGCGGCGCCTGGGCAAGTTGCTCGGGCTCGAGCCCGCCGAGCTCAACGCGCTGCTCGCGCTGTGCGGCGACACCGACCTCGCCGTGCGCTTCGCCTCCGAGTCGCTCGCGTACCTCGACGAGGCGGCGTGGGTCGCGGAGCGCGACGGCGAGGCCCTCCTCGACGCACACCCCGCGGCGTGGTTCCTGCGCCCGGCGCTCGCTCACGCGCGCGGCGGCGCCGGCGCAGCCGCGCCCTACGCGACCGTGCTCCGGGACTTCGCTCTCGAGGGCTCCCGTGCGCAGGGGGCGCTCCGCCTCCGCCGGCCGCAGGCGCGCTGCGGTCCGCCCGTCGTGACGCGCGGTCCGCGCCGCGGCGAGTGGCTCATGCCCGTCGAGGTCGCGCCCGAGGTGCTCGAGGCGCTCTTCGCCGCCCTCGAGAGGTGACGGCGCGGCGTGCGAGGGCTGCCGACAGATGCAGCCCGTCCGCGCCGTCGCCCCCGCCCGCGGGCCACGCCTCCCATCGGGAGGGCGGCATTGCACGAGCCATGATGGGCCGTTGCTCGCGGCCGACTCGCCCGCGATACTGCCACGGGCGTGAGCCAGAAGCGCTCCCATAGGGACGTGCTGGGCCGTCCCAAGACATTCCCGGCCTACGTGACCGACTCTGGGATTGTCACGCTGCTGCCTGCGTCGCTTCGATTCTCCACCGCCCTTCCGCAGGACGAGGAGCTACCCGTCGTGCCTGCTTCCCGTCTCCTCAGCCCCCTCAGGCCGGACGAGGGGATGAATCCGAGCAACCCCGAGGCCGTGGCCATTCTGTGGCGCGAGCTCGACCTGATGGAGCCCGTGGACCCCTGGCCGAGGCTGCTCGTTCGCTGGTCGTCGCGAAGTGGAGGGGCAGATGGCTGCATCTTGGTCCCTCCCACGCGGAAGGAGCGCGCCCCCTTCGCCGAGCAGGTCGCACAGATGGTCGACGTCTGCCAGCGCCACGCGCCGGACGCGGTCCGTCGCGGCTGGCTCGACGCGCCGATCGCGACCTGGGAGCTCGTCGACGGGCCACCGACCCAGGCATCCACGATCGTCGGGCAGGGTGCGTACCGCAGCCAATCGGTGGCACCCGCGGAGCGCATCGTGGCCGAGCGGGCGGCGCCCACCTCCCTCGAGACCCTGTGGCAGTGGCTGGCGTCCACGCCGGAGCAACCCTTCTCCGAGCATCCGCGCGCGATCGTGTTGACCGAGGCCCACGCCTATGTGCGGCGCCGCGACGACACCTGGCACCGCATCCCCCTCGACACGCTGCGGCACTGCGACGAGGACGCGGACGGGGACGCCGTCTTCCTGTTCGGCCGCAACACGCCGCTCATCCTGCCCTTTCGCGCCGGTTGCCCCGTCCGGCGCGAGCTCGGCAGGATCCTCGCCGGGAAGCGCTAGGGCGAGGCGCCCTGGGACGGGCCGGAGAAACCTTGTCGCGCCCGCCCCCGTGGGGCCTATACTGGGTGCCCGATGGGCCGGCCCGTACCGATTTTGGTCATCGATGACGACCCTGAGATCTGCGCGTTGGTCAAGCGCGCGCTCGAGCAAGACGGGCACGCCGTCGTCATCGCGTGTAACGGCATGGAGGCGATCCGAGCCTACGAGCTCAACCGCCCGAGCATGCTGTTCGTCGACCTGATGATGCCATCCCTCGACGGCGAGGAGTTTCTCCGCGTCCTCGGGAAGCCGCGCCCGCCTGTCGTCCTGATCACTGCCAGCGTTCGGCGCGAAGAGGTCGCCCAACGCTTCGGGGTGGAGGCCGCCCTCGAGAAGCCCTTCGACCTGCGGGAGCTGCGAGAGCTCGCGATCCGTTACGCCGCGCCGGTGGCCTGACCTCGGGCGCCGCCGTCAAAGGCAGGCGCCGTACTCGATGCCGCCGACGACGGGCATGTCGGAGAACTGCGTGCACGCGGTGCCGGGGCCGCAGCCCGTTCCGGTCGCGGCGAGACAGTAGCGCTGGCACGTGGTGGCGCCCCCCTCGGGCCCGACGCACACGAGACCCGCCAAGCAGTCGCGCGCGTCCGCGCAAGCCACTCCCTCGGTCACCATGCCCGCGGCCCGGCACATCGTGTAGAAGCGCATGGCGCCCATCGCCTCGCGGGCGATGGTGCAGGCGCTTCCGGTCGGACACGGGGTGGAGCCGATCGGATCGCACGACACGCCGCAGAGCAGCACCCCCGGGACGGTCCCGCCCATGCCATCACCGAGCTGGCCGACGCACAGGGCCCCGCCATCGCAGTCCGCATCGGCGGCGCAGAGCTTCTGGCAGAAATTCTGACCTCGACTACCGACACAGAGGTAGCCGGGCTGGCACACGCTAGCCCCGGCACAGCGAGCCAAATACGCGACTCGCCCTGCCGGAAGACAGGCCCGCATGCCGTCGGCGCCCAGATAGCAGCCCTCCCCATCAGCGCAGCCGCACTGCGGGACAACGAGACGGCAGGGCATTTCGGCGCACGGCGGCCCCGCGTCTCGCGCGGCGTCGACACCCGTTTCCGGCGGGCCCATGGGCGCGTCCCCGGGCGCGCCGTCTACCCCGCCCGCGTCCATCGCCGGGCCCCCGTCCCGTCCGGCGTCGCGGCGCGTCCGGGCCGTGCCACCCTGGGCGCAGCCGATGACCAGAAGCATGCATGCGAAGACGGGAGCCCGGAGCGCCACGACCCCATGGTAGCGTGTCGCGGCGTCCCTTGCGCTATCATCGGCCCGTGAAGATCACGGACTACTCGCGCATCGCGGATTCGTACGACGACGCCGCCATCCGGCACAGGATCCCCACCGATCCCTTCCTCGCGCATCGTCTCGCGCGCGCCGAGGGTCCATTCGCTGTGCTCGACGTGGCGTGCGGCACCGGCAACTACCTCGCCGTCCAACGGGCCGCTCACCCGGAGGAGCGGATCACGTGGTACGGCGTGGATCTGTCGGCGGCCATGCTCGACCGGGCTCGCCAGAAGCTCCCGGGCATCGAATGGAGCGAAGGTTCCGCCGAGAGCCTGCCCTTCGACGAGAGCCGCTTCGACTACGTGACCTGCTCGTTCGCCTTTCATCATTTCCCTCACAAGGCGCGAGCGCTCGACGAGATGGTGCGGGTCCTGACCCCGTCGGGCGCGATCCGCATCGCCAACATCGTCCCCGAGCACATGCGGGGATGGTGGCTCTATCGCTACTTCCCGGAGGCCGTGTTGGAGGACGAGCAGCGCTTCTGGACCACCGCACTGCTCTTTCGCGAGCTCGCCGCCCGGGGCCTCTCGCCGAGCGCCGACATCTCGGTCCGACTCACGCGCGAGCCTGCCGACGAGCTCTATCGGCAAGCCGAGAAGCGTGACATCTCTGAGCTCGCGATCCTCACGGATGCCGAGCACGCCGCCGGACTCGAAAAGCTTGCGCGCGATGCGGACCGCGGGACCTTGATCACGACCGAGGAAGCGGTCCTCGTGTGCACGGCGACCTGCTCGCGCAAGACCTGACGCCGCAGGAGTGAGCTGGCGGGAGCGGAGCGCCCATTCAGAGGAGACGGCGAGTGCGACGACGGCGGGCCGGGCTCGCTCTACTCGCTCTGTGACCTCGGCACGGATTGCTCCGATTGCGGGTCGCGCGGTCCCGGGAGCGAGCCGGCGCCCACGCCCGCACCGACCGGACCGGACAGCGGCTGGTGCACTGACATGTGTCGCTGGGCAGGCGACGGCGAGTGCGACGACGGAGGACCGGGGGCGTCGTACGATGTGTGCGCCCACGGCACGGACTGCACGGACTGCGGCCCGCGCGACGCGGGACCGACGGCGGGAGGCCCGACGGGATCGGGAGTAACGCCCCACGCGGGCCTGGACCTCGACTCGATGAGCATCCCGCGGGCCGGCCTCGACAATCCCACGCTCGCGAGCGTGTTCGGGATCGCGACCGAGCCCTATGGCGACCTGGTCGCGTCGGGTGGGCTCACCTGGGTGCGCGGAGGGGTCAGCTGGTTTGGCGGCCCCGCGGATACGGGCGTGGGCGCGACCGCCACGGTGGCCATCACGGGGGAGCGGGCCCGGGCCCTGAACGATCCGGTGAACCCGTCGGCCACGGTGCTCGAGAGTCGTCCCGAGGATTACTACTACTGCGCCATGCGCTGGCGATACGCGCCGCGCGGACGGGTGTGGCTCGCGTCCGCACGCGTCGTCGTGCGTAACCCCACGACGGGCACCACGATCGTCGTCCGGCCCGTGGACTGGGGGCCGGGCGCGCGCACGGGGCGCATCATCGACCTGTCGCCCCAGTCGCTGACCGACCTGGGTCTCGTCACCGACCAGGACGCGCTCGTCGCGTGGGCGCCGCCGGGCACGGCCCTCGGCCCGGTTCGCTGAGCTCGCGGGGGACCCGGGCGCGGCAGATCGGGTATCTTCCGCCCGTGGAGACCATCTATGCGTTCCTGCACGAGAGCTTCGCGGACTGGGACCTCGGCTACGTTCTCCCCGAGCTGATCAGCGGGGGCCGCAACGTGAGGACCTTCGCGATGGCCAGCGGCCCAGTGCGATCGCTGGGCGGCCTCCACGTCGTCCCGGACATCGGCATCGAAGAGGTCGACCTCTCCGAGGCGCGCATGGTGATCCTCGCCGGGGGCACCTTCTGGCGTGACTTCCGGGCGGAGGCGCTCGACCGGCTGGTCCGCGAAGCGCGATCGCGCCGCGTCGCGATCGCCGGGATCTGCGCCGCGACGGGCTACCTGGCCCGGCTCGGGGTCCTCGACGAGGTGGCCCACACGAGCAACAGCCTCGAGTTCCTCGTGGAGCGCGCTCCCGCGTACGCGGGCGCGGCGCGCTACCGCGGTGCCCTGGCTGTCTCGGACGAAGGCGTCATCACGGCGAGCGGGTTGGGTGCGGCCGAATTCACATACGAGATCCTCGAGAGCCTGGGCGCCGCCGACGCGGGGATGTGGTATCGCGCGTTCAAGCTCGGGGAGGAGCCGGAGGCGTCGCCGCATCGCTTCGTCGTGCTCCTCTCCAAAGTCGCCGGCCACGACACGTCGGCGGAGACGATTGGGCGGCACATCGAGTACCTGCGCGAGCTCGACCGCGACGGGCGGCTCGTGGCGGCCGGACCCTTTGTGGACCACGCGTCGGGCCTCGTCGTGATCCGGGCGGACGATCGGGCGCACGCGGTCCGGATCGCATCTTCCGATCCGTTCGTTCTCGAGGGCGTGCGGTCGTACGAGGTGCGCACCTGGATGCCCGCCCATCGCCAAAACGGATACTTGGGCGCGATGTGACCGGTCGCAGCGCGCGCATCAGCCCGGCGCAGGCGAAAAGCCCAAGGCGTCGGGCCACCAGCTCAGGGCCCGCGAGGCCAGGCGCGCGACGAGCCCCGGCTGCGCATCGCCGATCCGCGCGCGAAGCCCGAGCGCGAGGGCCAGCGACACGTCCAACGTCTCGCCCGTTGCGGCGCCCCGATGGTAGCGCTCGAGCCAGTCCGGCGGCACGCGGAGCGACCAGTTGTCAGGACCGACCGTGCCCGGCACATTGTAGCTCTCGTCGAGCCCAAACAGATCGGTGAAGAAGATCATGACGTGCCGCGCATCGCACGCGAAGAGATCGGCGACCTCGGCGTGGACGAGCTTGCGAGGATCCTCCGCGAGCTGTTGCGCGAATCGGCCGGCCTGGGCTCCGGGCGCGAGGCGCGAGGCGAGATAGCGCGCGCGCGCCCTTCCCTCCTCCGAGCCGCACCAGCCGCGCGCCAAGCGCCAGAGCGGCGGAGTGTCGTGCGTGCCGAGCATCACCCAGTCCTCGGGCTTGGCGTTGTCCGTGCGATACACGTCGTCGGCGCGGGTCACGTCGGCCTTCTGGGTGATCCGGAACCGCCCGAGACCGTGGCGCGCGAGGACGAGCTGCAGCGGCGTGGGACACGTGCTCAGCACCTCCACAGCCAGCGAGTGGGCGTCACGACCCCGCGCCCGTACCTCTTGCACGATCCGGTCGAAGATCACCGCATAGCGCGCGACTTGCTGCGGTGCGAGCCCGCGAACGCGACCGTCTGCGTGCCGGGGCTCCCGGACCTCGATCTGATCGGGACGGGCGATGGCGTGATCCGCGAGCGCTGGATGGTCAGACAGGTCGGGTGACGAAAAGAGACGCGCGCCGTGCTGGACCGCGTGTCGGGGATCGGGATCGTCGGAGCGGTACACCCACGGGCACACCAGGCCGTGGGGGTGGTCCACGCGCAGCCCGTCGTAGAGGTCGAGCATGGCCCCGACGCGCTCGCCGAGGAACGCGACGGCTGGACCTTCGCCTCCGTCCGAAGCCCGATAGAGGCCCGGATCGAGGACCGGATAGCCCCAGGGTTGCCCCTCGGGATTGGTCCGACTTGGCGGCGCGCCCATGAGATAGCCCGACAGCCAGAGTGCTCGGCGGCTAGCCACGTCGGCCGGGCCGAGACCGACTTGAAGGTCGCCGTGAATCCCCATGCCCATCGAAGACAACTCCGAGCGCAGGCGTCCGTGTTGCTCGCGCGCGATCCACTGTGCGAACGCGCAGCGCTCTAGGCTCTGGTTCGCTTGACACGCGTCCGGCCCGAGCCAGCCGGCGTGCACGCCGCGGAACGTCTCGATCTCACGCGCGACTTCGAGGGCCCGCGGCTCGGCCGCCACGCAGCGTGCGACGAAGCGCTCGTGGGCGGCGTCGAGGGCGCGAGAGGAGATCCGGTGCGCCGCCTCGTGCAGCGCCCTGAGACCATCCCCCACGACCTCACCGGCGGCAATACTGTCGAGCACGGCCGCGTCGAGCAGCCCACCGAAGCGCGGATCCTCGACCAACGCCGAGAGGTCGATGCCGGGCTCGTCTCGGGAGAAGGCCGTCGAATCGTAGGGCGACGGATTTCCCGGCGTCGTTCGACCCTGCGGTCCGAGCTGAAGCGTGTCGAAGCCCAGGCTCCGCACGAAAGCCAGCAGCTGCCAGCCGGCGGCGCCGTAGGGCGTGCCGCGACCCGTGTCGAGGGATCCGGCTGGAAAGCTCGCGTCGTGGATCACGAACGCGAGGCGCTCGACACCGAGGAGCCGCAGCCCTTCGGCGACCTCAGCGGGCGGGTTTGAGGTAGATGCCACCGAGGGGCGGGAGCCTCAGGTTGATGGAATGGGGACGGCCGTGGAAGGGCACAGGGGACGCGTCCACTCCGCCCAGGTTTCCCTGACCGCTACCGCCGTACTCGATGGCGTCGCTGTTGAGAATCTCGTTCCATCGGCCAGGCACCGAAACGCCGACGCGGTAGTTCTCGCGCACGACCGGGGTGAAGCTCAGGGCGACGACCACCTGATCGCGCGGATCTCGGGCTCGCCTGAGAAACAGGAGCACGCTGTTATCCGAGTCGTTGGCGTCGATCCACTCGAAGCCGCCCGGATCGCAATCTAGCTCGTGGAGCGCTGGTTGCTCGCGGTAGTGGCGGTTCAGGGCCGCCACCAGCTCCTGCATGCCGCTGTGGCCCGGCTGCTGCGTCAGGTGCCAGTCCAGGCTCCCTTCGTGGCTCCACTCGTTCCACTGAGCGAAATCGCCGCCCATGAACAGCAGCTTCTTGCCCGCCTGCGCCCACATGTACGTGAACAGCAGGCGCAGATTGGCGAGCTTCTGCCACTCGTCTCCAGGCATCTTGCCGACGAGGGAGCCCTTGCCGTGCACGACCTCGTCGTGCGACAGGGGCAGGACGAAGTTCTCGTGGAAGGCATAGAGCCCGCGGAACGTGAGCTCGTTGTGGTGGAACTTGCGGTGGATGGACTCGCGGCTCATGAACTTGAGCGTGTCGTGCATCCAGCCCATGTCCCACTTCAGCCCGAAGCCCAGACCGCCGAGGTACGTCGGTCGTGAGACCATCGGCCAGGCCGTGGACTCTTCTGCGATGGTCTGCACGTCCGGGAAGCTCGCGTAGACCGCCTCGTTGACCTGTCTGAGGAACCCAATGGCGGCCAGGCTCTCCCGTCCGCCGTGGGCGTTGGGGATCCACTCGCCGTCTTTGCGCGAGTAGTCGAGATAGAGCATGGACGCCACGCCATCCACACGCAGGCCGTCCACGTGGTAGCGGTCGAGCCAGACGATGGCGCTCGAGGACAGAAAGCTCCGCACCTCATGGCGGGCGTAGTTGGGGATGCACGTCTTCCAGTCCGGGTGTTGGCCCTGTCGCGGGTCGGCGTGCTCGTAGAGGTGGGTCCCGTCGAAGTAGGCGAGACCATGCTCGTCGGTGGGGAAATGGGCCGGGACCCAATCCAGGATCACGCCGATGTCGTGCTGGTGGAGCGTATCGACGAGGTGCATGAAGTCCTGGGGCGTGCCGAAGCGACTCGTCGGCGCAAAGTAGCCCGTCACCTGATACCCCCAGGATCCTCCGAAGGGGTGCTCCATGATCGGCAGCAGCTCCACGTGCGTGTAGCCCATGCGGGCGCAGTACTGCGCGAGGCGCGGGGCCATCTCCCGATACGTGAGCGGCCGGTTACCCTCCTCGGCGACGACAGCCCATGACGCGAAGTGCACCTCGTAGATGCTCATGGGCGCCTCGATGGTGTTGCGCCGCGCCCTTCCCGCCATCCATTGGGCGTCGCCCCATCTGTAGTCGAGGTCCCAGATGACCGATGCCGTCCGCGGTGGAGGCTCCGACCACACCGCGAAGGGGTCGGCCTTCTGGACGCGGTAGCCCGCGTGCCGCGAGTCGATCTGGTACTTGTAGCACGCGCCGCGCACGGCCCCGGCGACGAATCCCTCCCAGATCCCCGAG
>Ga0214473_10005393_pt1 | contig 15323 bp, 9 predicted proteins | sample RVTome_7_FD_203509 | JGI IMG/M metagenome (GOLD analysis project Ga0214473, IMG submission 203509) | Soil microbial communities from uranium-contaminated site in the Upper Colorado River Basin, Wyoming, United States - RVT98D197 | ecosystem: Environmental > Terrestrial > Soil > Contaminated >... | reverse complement strand
CTCCTACCACGAAGGTTGGGGGAAGTGTCACCCATGTGCCCGGACACCTGTCACCTATGTTCCCGGGTTGTACCCGCCACCGCCTAACAACTCGCTGGAGCGGACGCAGCCTCAGCGCGATTTCATGTACGATGGAGCTGTGCTGCGCCGCTCAGCTCGCAGCCGTTGCGTCGCCACACATTTCCTTTGGCAGTCGTTGTCCGTCTGATACCGTTGACCGGAACCTCCCAGGCGTTGACTCACTCGGCACGTACGGACAGTCGATGACGAACGGTCTGCTTGATACACTCAACGACATCAGCACGTCTCTGGCGATCCTCGCGCAGCAGGTCCGCGCCGAGGCGCTGGCCGGCCTCGGGTCACGGAACAAGTTGGCGGAGCACGTGCTGCTTCCGGTGCTCCGGCGCGTGTACGACGCCCCCGGCTTGGTCAACACCAACACGCTCGCGGCGAACTTCCCCGGCGTAGACCTGTTCGACCCGTCGTCCGGCCTCGCGGTGCAGGTGACGTCCGAGAAGGCCACCGCCAAGATCACCGAGACGATCGAGACGTTGGTTGCGGGGACCCTCCCGCTCTCGCGGCTCGTCGTCGCGTTTGCCGCCGACACCACTCCGAGGTTAAGAGCCAAGACGCGCACGCAATGGAAGGCGGCGACTCAGGGGCGCTTCGACTTCGAACCTGAGATGGACGTGCTGGCCTTCGACCGCCTGCTCGCCCGCATCCAGCTTCTCCCGCCGCCCGAAGTCACCGCGATCGCTGCCGAGCTGCGGGCGCTCGTGCGCGGCACGCACATGATCCATCTACTGCCGCATCTTCGGCAGCAGGTCGAGGGCCAGCTTGCGGAGGAGCAGCGGATCGCTCGGTACATCCCAGACGTGTTCGTCGAGACGCGGGACACCAAGTACCAGGCCCGCTGCTTTGCCCACCCTGCGCTCTTCGTGCGCCGCATTGCCGGCTGGTTCGATCGCCAACCGTTCGCTGGCCTGAACCGCCTTGCCAAGATGAGTGGGGTGCCGCCCGTTAGCACGCCATCGACCGAAGCGCTGGCCCTTGCCGACTCACCGGAGGACGCGGCAGCGGCGGCGCAGGCGCTCATGGGCGACCTCGAGCGGCTCGACGCGACGCTGGCGGCGTACCGCGAGATCGGCAGGGCGGGAGAGGCCCTGGTGCCCCGCGAGACGGCTCGCGCGCACGTGCTCGATGAGACGCGGTACTATATCGAAATGTTCGCCGGGGGGATGCAGTACCGCGTGCAAGATCGCCTCACGGAGCTCCGCTGCGTGACCGCCCGGGTCTTCCTACTCACCGGACCGGCTGGCCAGGGGAAGACCAACTTCCTATGCGACTTCACCGAGCGGTTTCTTCTTCGCCACGGCGTCCCATGCGCGTACGTCACGGCACGCCAGCTGAGCCGCATCCCGCACCCGGATCTCACCGATGTTGTTCGCCGGCTGATCTTCCCCTCGGGCGTCACAAGCCTCGAGGAGGGCCTGACGACCCTGGCAGCCGCGTGCACCGAGCAGCGGCAGCCGTTCGTCCTCGTTATCGACGGCCTGAACGAGCATCCCGACGTCCGTGCCTTCGCCGGGCAGCTCGAGCACCTCCTCGAGACACTCGTACACTATCCGCACGTGCGCGTTCTCATGACGTGCCGCTCCGAGTTCTTGGAGCAGCGCTTCGGCGCGCTGGTGTCGGGCCCTCTCGCGCGCGTCCTCCACCTCTCGAGGGCCCATGGGCAACGGTTCGAGGACGAGCAGTACCGCGAGCTCGTCGCGCGTTACTTCCGGTTCTTCAAGGTGCGGCCGAGCCTCGTATCGCGCCGCTTAATCGACTTCCTCCGGCGGGACGTCCTGCTGCTCCGGTTCTTCTGCGAGGCCTACGGCGCACGGGGCCGCGACAGCACGTACGAGCAGCCCTTCGTCGCGGGCATCTACCGTGACGAGATCTTCCGCCGCTATGTCGAGGATAAGTTGGGCCGGGCACAGCAAGCCGTCGCGAACGATCGGTCGGCGGCGCGCCCCCTGGTCCGCCCGGCCGAGGTCCGACGCGTGCTCTCATTGGTCGCCTCGCACATGCTCGAGACGGGCCGGTTTACGGATGTCCCCCGCACCGTGGTGCCGGCCGCGCTGGACACGGAGCTGACGGCCCTGCTGGACGAGGAGCTCATCTTGCGCCAGGATCTCGGCCCAGCACCGTCGCTGCTCGTCGAGGCGACGGAGGTGCTGAACTTCACGTTCGATGAGCTGCGCGACTTCCTGCTCGCGCAGCACCTGCTCGGCGTGCACGCGCAGGATCCCGGCGAGTTCGCCCGCCTCGTGGCGGCGCAGCAACCGACGATGGCCCAGAGCGTCGAGGGCCTGCAGCGCTTCCTCTTCTATGGCTCGCGCGTGCCCGCGAACCGCGCGTTCCTCGAAAGCTTCCGCGCGCACCCGTGGTACGGGGCCGTCTACGACAGCGAGGTATTCGCCGTTCCGCCGACGCACCACGACGCCGAAGATCGGCGCATCGTCAAGGCCGCGCTGGCAGCCGGCGGCGCGCGCGCCCAGCACTTCGCTCGAGAGCTCGCCTTGTGCTGGGAGTCTTCCGTCTTCCCGGTCCTCAACCTCGATGTGCTGCTCGCCGTCGCCCGAGGAGCGGACCTGTCCTTCTTCACCGACGTGATCGTTCCGACGTTCGGCCGCGCCTCCTACGATCAGGACTCGCTGGGAGAGGCCTTTTGCCGCTTCGTCGAAACCAAGGTGCTCCCCACCTTCGCGCCCCATCAGGAGCACCCGTACGACCCCATCTTCCGCTTGCTCCTGCTCCTCCTGCCCGTTGGCGCGACCCCGACGCTCGACTCGCCGGCCGTCGCCGTGTGCCGCCAGTTGATCGCGGCCCACCCCTCGTACGCGCTCGATCTCCTGCAGGAAGCCCTCGACGAGGGCATGCGCTGGCACCGCGCCTTCCTGTGGCGCCTACTCAGCGTGGCCACTCCCGCCATCCACGATCCCGCCTCCTTGATCGCCGCGGCCCAGGCGGATGCCTCCGGCGGCGGCTCCGACGCCCTTCTTCGTCGCGAGGCTGAGTGGTTCCTCACCCGCGTGTCCGCAGCGCGAAGCGCGTCATGATCATTCCGTTCAAGTCCGGACAGCACAGCCAAGACGAGTACGTCGTCTGCCCCCGCGCGCCCCTGACCGTCGCGGAGCTGCGAGACCGCATGCTGCAGCGTGCCAAGGTGACCGAGGGATCGTACGCCTACCGGCTCGTCGACAACCTGCATGCCGCGATCTTGGTGCAGTCCATCGACCTCAAGGCAGACTACGATGCATACTTCGCCTGTGAGTACAAGTCATTCGGCGAGTATCTCCGGCGCCGGGCGCGCTTCCCGTCGGCGGTGGTGGCCACGCTCACCCAGGCCGTCGACGAGAGCAGCGGCATGTATCACTTCCGTCCTGCGTACGCGTTCCTGGACGACGCGTACGGCCTGGAGTTCCTGACGCGACTGCTGGAGGATCCGACAGCGGGGGAGGCATCATGAGGGTACGTGCAGGATTCGTGTCCAACAGCTCGTCGACCTCCTTCCTCATCATTACGCGTGACGAGTTGGAGGAAGGAGCCTTCCTCGAGCTCATGGGGGTCGCGCCCGACTCGCCGATCGCGGACCTGTTCCGGGAGCTCTTCAGCGACGTCGTCGGATCGAGCCAGTACGCCGACCTTGCGCGCGTCGACACGCGGGTGTCGCCGGAGGCGTGGTTTGACGCCGATCGGCTGTCCCCGGCCATGATTGCGCGCCTCCAGCAGGCTGCCGGGCGGGGGCTCAAGGCGTACTTCGGCAGACTAAGCAGCGACAACACTTTGGTGCAGACCTTCTTCTGCACGGACGCCTTTGAGGTTGAGAACGAGCGGATCTACTTCAACTACCTGGAGTGTGCCTGGTGACGCAGCGGCCTGCCGCCATGATCCTCAAGCGGTTCCCGAAGCAGCGGTACACCTCGATGTTCAACCCCCACTCCGGATTCTTCGCCCGTGTTGAGGACGTAGGGATGCCGGAGCCGTTCTGGGCCGAGCACGGGCCGGAACTGCTGGACATCGCGATCACGAACTGGTGTGATCGCGGCTGCTCTCTCTGCTACCGCAAGTCGGACGAGACGGGCCGCCACATGGGGGTGGAGGACTACCGCGAGGTGATCCGGCAGGCCCAGGCGATGCACGCCTTCCAGGTGGCGCTCGGCGGCGGGAACCCGAACCAGCACCCCGACTTCGTCGCAATCCTGCGGCTCACTCGGGAGGACTACGGAATCGTGCCCAATTACACGACGAATGGGCGCGGCCTCACCGACGAGGTGCTCGAAGCGACGCGGCGCTGCTGCGGGGCCGTGGCGGTGAGCGCGTATGCGCCTTACCGCGAGACGGCCGACGCCATTGAGCGGCTCGTCGCGCGCGGCAGCACCACAAACGTGCACTTCATCCTGTCAAGTCGCAGCATCGACACCGCGATTGCGTGGCTGCAGGAACCGCCGACGTTCCTCGCTCGGGCGCACGCGCTGGTGTTTCTGAACTACAAGCCAGTCGGGCGGTACTCAGACGAGCGACTGCTCCCCAACCGGAGCCCCCGTCTTGAGGAATTCTTCCGTCTCGCGAGCACTGTGAGGCACCTCTGGCGGATCGGCTTCGACACCTGCACCATCACAGGACTCGCGCGTTTCGGTGACGCTCACGACGTGAGCCTCGAAGGCTGTGACGCGGGCCGGTTCTCGCTGTTCGTCTCAGAGGACCTGAAGGTCTATCCGTGCTCGTTCATGGTCGAGGCGGGGTACGAAGGCGTGCCGCTGCGCGGAACGACGCTCCGCGAGATCTGGCAGCAGCACCCTGCATTCGCGCGCATCCGTGCGCAGCATGCCGCGGGCGGCTGCGCGGACTGTCGGGCTCCCTCGCACTGCCTCGCGGGCTGTCCACTCTTCCCCCAGATGAATCTCTGCCCAGGCAACTGCTGCACAAGTTCATCGCGAGCGATGGAGGCGTCTTCGACGCCCTCGTGTGAGAACCACAGAGTTGTTGACGTTCGCAGGGCGGCGGGGCGGAGTGCCCTCCTCAAGAAGGCACGACATTCACCGACGCTTCGGCAAGAGTGCGATGAATCCTGTGATTAGGCTCGAGCTTGTATTCTGGCACACGCTTGTCGCCCTCGCGATCGCCAGCTCTCGGTGGTTGCGCCGGTACCTACAGCTGCTGCGGAGAAAGTCGGCTTGGGTGCGCGACCGTGGGTCTCGCTACGTTCGAACGGCATGCTACGGATCGAGATAGCGTGGGGCGGCACTCGAGCTGGTGCGGCCTAGCACAACAATGGAGCTGACAAGGCGGCTGGCCGCGCTGGCCTGCGCCTGCCTCCCGGCATAGACTTCCATCCATGGTCACCATCGGCCTGTCGAACACCACACCGGTACCAGCGCGGCCAAAACGCCGCCTTACAGCTGATTGTTGAGCCGTTAGGCGGAGCACGCCGCTCTCGCGAGAGACGGAGCAAATCAGCGTAGGGAGGTGATCGTGCCTGTGCCCGATTTTCAGACCCTGATGCTCCCCGTGCTTAGGTTCGCCAACGAGCAAGGGGAGCACACCCTTCGGGAGGCAACAGATTTCCTCGCAGGTGAACTCGAGCTCACCCCCGAAGAGAAGGCACAGCGCCTGCCGAGTGGCCGCCAGCCCACCTTCTATAATCGCGTAAGCTGGGCAAGGGGATACCTGAAGCAAGCTGGACTTCTTGAGCCAACCAGACACAACCACATGACTATCAGCGGTCGAGGCAGGCAAGTGCTATCTTCCGCCCCACCCAAGATCGACATAAAGTTCCTCGAGCAGTTTCCTGAATACAACGCGTTTCGCAAGAGGGTTCGACCAGCGAAGGAGGGAGCTACTGAAGCAGCCGAACCCGAGGACCACCTGACTCCGGAAGCATCTCTCGACTCAGCCTACCGCAGAACCAGGGATGAACTCGCCGGGGAGCTGATTGATCACATGCGGAGAAGCTCTCCGACGTTTTTCGAGCAGCTCGTCATGGAGCTTCCAGCAAGCATTGGATACGGTGGCTCCCGCGCAGAGGCGGCTCGCGCTGTCGGCCAGACGGGCGACGAAGGGATCGGCGGCATCATCGACGAGGACAGGCTTGGACTCGACTCAATCTACATTCAGGCCAAGAGGTGGTCTGACAATCCTGTTCGGCGTACCGACATCCAGCAATTCGTGAGAGCTCTCCAGGACAAGAGGTTACGCAAGGGGGTGGATATCACGACGTCTCGCTTCACAGATGACGCCAAGCAATACGTTCTGAATATCGACGTGAAGGTAGTCCTGGTTGATGGGAATAGGCTGGCCCACCTTATGATCGACCACAACGTCGGCGTTTCAACCGTCGCTCGATACGAACTGAAGAAGATCGACAGCGACTACTTCTCTGAGACAAGTGACTAGTGAATGCCCCGCTTGGCAATTCGCTAGACCGGGCGCAGCCTCAGCAGGTATTCAGGTTGCAGGAGTCCTTCTGAGGCGCTCGGTTCGCGGTTGTCATGCGCTTTCGATAATTCCGCGCTCGGAGTCGAGGAGCACCCTGGACCCAGGCAATCGAAGGGCACGGCAGGCGGCATGCCAATGGAGCAGGCATCTTGAGTGACCAGCCCAAGAAGCTAATGGGCCTTGCGGAGGCCCGTGAGGTCATGTGGCTCCGGAGCAAGCACAGGCCACTGGGCGAACTCCTGGATGAGGGCTATCTCAACCAGGCCAGACTCAAATGGGCCGCTGCGAAGGCCTATGACCCAAACCTCAAAGAGGCGGCCCAGGTCTTACTGGATTCTCTGAAGCAGGCTCCACCGGACCCCGCAGCGACCAAGACGGCGATCACTCAGGACGCATTCGGCCTTAAAGCGCAGTTTGATGCGGGGATCACGATGGAACATGCCCGCGCGACGTTGTGGCCTTTCCGACCATTCAGAGACCAGCCGATGGGAACGCTGGTCGAAGCTAGACAACTGTCGCTCAGGGATCTCGGACATGCATTTGAAAATGCGTGGCATGAGCGGGTTCGTCGTGCCGCCGCGGCCTTGATGCTGGCGCGGCTTGATCAAGCAATACTGGAACCACCACCATCTGCGGGGCCATTGAATGTCTTGTCCGGCGGGAGGAGTTATCCGCTGAAGCAGCAGTTCAAGCTTACGTTTCTTCAGGGCCTCCTTTCAGGCGTTGCCCTGACCGTGTTGCTCGCGTTAATTGTGTTGGCAACTGGTAGCCAACTCTTGGATCGCCCGAGTAGGTCGATTGCGGACCTGTCTGGGCGTCCCTCGAGTGGAGCAACAATCGTCCTGGGAGCGCTTCTGGTGGTGGCGTTGACCACCGCTGTCGTCTGGTTAGCTACTGCAGTGTTCGACCGCATCATTGACCAACTCGAAAAGCGGATAGCGAGATACCGACAAGGGCAGGAAGGGGAGGATGCGGTGCTGGAGACCATACGCCACACACTTGATGGTGACTGGACGTTGTTTCGGAATATCACCCTTCCCGGGCTCAGAGGGGCTGACATCGATCTTGTGCTTGTTGGCCCCTCCGGTGTCTGGGTGCTGGAAGTCAAGGCCCTTACCGGAGAGTACAGGAACATCGGCGACCGCTGGGAATACCGCGCTGGCCATCGCTGGCGAGGCTCTCGCGCCAATCCAAGTCGGCAGGCACAAGCGAACGCCGTGCGCCTCGCGAACTTCCTCAAGGCGGATGGCATCAGGCAATGGGTTTCGGCGGCGGTTGTATGGGCCAATCAGGAAAGCCCGCCAATTGTCGAGAACCCCACCACCAGTGTCTGGCCATCGGATCGCCTCCCGGATGAGCTCGGAAATCTCTGGGGTGGCGCGCCGATTTCGGCAGTCACACGAACCCAAATCGTGGAGAAGCTTACGAAATTGTGCCCAGAAGGGGACCGCCGAGCATTGGCAACTGTTGGAAACCAATGACGGCCACCACGCAGCTCGCTGGAGCGGGCGGAGCCTCAGCGCGAGAGTGGGATGAGGTAACTTTGGACGGCGCCCAGCACGTAACCGTTCGGTGCCTCAGTCTATCGGCAAGGCCTAGACGCGCACGCAGTACCAGACAGCGACAAGGAGGAACCCATGACATCTAGCTCCGCACTACTTCGTGAGATCTTCTCTGGCTATTCAGCATCGGTTGGGCTCAACCCTAGGGCTTCGTACCTCCGCGGTACGCCCGTTCAACCTGTAGTCCCATTGGATACCGGCGTCGGTGGCATCTTCATCTTGGGAGCCTATCCATCGGCTAGATTCGCCAATGTCTCGGGGCTGACTGACGTCCCAATCGCAGACAATCTCGGCCCCTTCGAGAACGAGCGGTGGTTTGACGGCGCTAGAATCCGGGTTCAACCTTCCGCTATGGAACTGGAGACCCACTTTCTAGGACCACTCAGAGTCACCCGCAAAGATTGCTGGATTACCGATCTTGTCAAGGTGTTCCTGTTCAAACCTGGTCACGTGCGTCGATATGAGAAGCTTGGCGGGAAGGCCCCGCCCGGGTACGTGCGAAGCGACTTCTATGAGCTTGGGGTCCGATCGCTCCCGTGGATCGAGAAGGAGCTTCTGACTGCAAGACCGCGCCTCTTGATCACCCTTGGCGCCGAAGTCGCCGGCGTCATCCGAGGTGAACGTGGCAGCCGCTCCCAGGTCCGCCTGCTCGTACCCGAGGTGCATGAAGCGACAATCGGCCGTGCGCGTGTCCCCACTATTCACTGCCCTCACCCAGGCATCCTGATGAGGGGCGAATCCACGCCTTGGCCCTCACTGCACCGGAAGCAGTTCATTCCAGCGATTCGGAGGCATCTTGTCCCAACGTCACGGAGTAAATAACGGCCGCCCAATGACTCGCTGGAACGGAAGCAGCCTAAGCGCGAAGCATGCTGAATTACTTTGCTTCGCCGCCTCGCTCGAGGCCGTTTGCCATTTCATATTGCCTGCGCGGCAGGGTTATCCGTGTTGATGTAAGCAGGAGGATTCATGGCACGCAAGAAGACGAGACGCACGAGTGGGGGCGGAAGAAAGCGCTCCATCGACACCTACGAGCACAAGGATAAACAGCGGGCCAACAACCCGCCGGTCGGGCTGGTGACGCCGGAGACTGACCCGGACGCGGGTAAGAAAACGACCTACGCCTACGACCCGCATCTGGACCCGCAGCTGCAATGGGCGGGCAAGGCCGAGCACACCTCTTTCGAAGTCCCGACGGTTTCCCTGCACGTCCACGAGCGCATTGACCCGCGCACTATTGTCGAGGCTGTGCGCAAGCGCAATGGCGACAGCGCCCTCCAGCAACTGTCGTTGTTTGAATCCGTTCGCAAAGAGCCCATACGCCAGGCCATCGAGTTCTACAAACACGCCCACGGCTGGAGCAACCGCATGGTGGCCGGCGACAGCCTCCTGGTGATGAACTCGCTGCTGGAAAAGGAAGGCATGGCCGGCAAGGTGCAGATGATCTACATTGACCCGCCCTACGGTATCAAGTACGGCTCCAACTTCCAGCCCTTTGTCAACAAGCGCGAGGTCAAAGACGGCAAGGATGAGGACCTGACCGCCGAGCCGGAGCAAATTCGCGCCTTCCGCGACACCTGGGAACTTGACATCCACTCTTACCTGACCTACCTGCGCGACCGCCTGCTGCTGGCCCGCGAACTGCTCACCGAATCCGGAAGTGTCTTCGTCCAGATCAGCGATGAGAACGTGCACCATGTCAGGGAACTGATGGATGAGGTGTTTGGGGCAAACAACTTCATAGCACAGATCAGCTTTCGCAAGAAGACAATGCCATTAGGCGCGCAAGGACTGGAGCAGATGAATGATTACATATTGTGGTATGCCAAGAATTCGAAACAACTCAAATGCAAAGACATCTACAGGGAGAAATACCTTGATGACATCTTGAAATCGCAAGACTGGAAGTGGGTAGAGTTGAAGGATGGCACACGGAGGGAGTTAAGTGACAACGAGTTAGCTGGAAGGAGCCATTTGCCAGCCAATGCCAGGATATATAGGCTAAAGCATCCTAACCCAATAGGCGAGAATGTTAAGAACAAATACGATTACGAGTTTGAAGGCAGAGAATACCATCCGCCTGCAAATGGCTGGGGACTGGAAAAGCCAAAACTGGATACATTGGTACGAAAAGGTCGTGTCCAGCCGAAGGGCAACTTACTTAACTATATCTTATACGTCGATGATTTCCCTGTAACCAAGATTACGAATCCCTGGTACGACACAGTTGGCCCTCAAGATAAGAGATATGTGGTTCAGACATCAGAATTGCCCATCCAGCGCTGCCTCCTGATGACCACCGATCCTGGCGACTTGGTATTCGACCCGACCTGCGGCAGCGGGACGACGGCCCACGTGGCCGAGCATTGGGGCCGCCGCTGGATCACCTGCGATACATCCCGCGTCGCGCTTACCCTGGCCAAACAGCGGCTGATGACCGCCGTCTTCGACTATTACGAGCTGGCCCACCCGGAGGAAGGCGTGGGCAGCGGCTTTGTCTACAAGACCGTGCCGCACGTCACGCTCAAATCCATCGCCAACAACGAGCCGCCCGGCGTGGAAACGCTCTACGACCAGCCGTTGGCGGACCGCAAGCGCACGCGCGTCAGCGGCCCGTTCACGGTCGAGGCCGTACCTGCCCCGGCGGTTAAGTCGGTGGAGGACGTTCTCGACGAGGCCCCGCAGGAAGCGGACGCCTCCATCTCCCGCTCCGGCGAAACCCTGCGCCAGAGCGAGTGGCGCGATGAACTGCTGCGCGCGGGCATCCGCGGCAAGGCGGGCCAGCACATCCGCTTCGTCCGGCTGGAGCCGCTGCCCGGCTGTCGCTGGCTGCACGCCGACGGCGAGACGCGCCCAAGCGCCGAGGGCGCGGATTCGGTGCGCGAGACCGGCCCGGCCTACAACCCGCAACGCATCGTCGTTTCCTTCGGTCCCGAGCACGCTCCTCTGGAACAGCGCCAAGTGGCCCAGGCCATCGAGGAAGGCCAAACTCTGGTGCCCAAGCCCAAGCTCATCGTCTTCGCCGCCTTCCAGTTCGACCCGGAAGCCGCCAAGGACATTGACGAGACCAACTGGCCTGGCGTAGCACTGCTCAAGGCGCAGATGAACGCCGACCTCTTCACCGACGACCTGAAGAAAAAGCGCGCCAGCAACGAGTCGTTCTGGCTGATCGGCCAGCCCGACGTGCGGCTGGAGCAGATCGCCAAGGGCGAGGACAAGGGTAAGTGGCGCACCAGTGTGGAGGGCTTCGACTATTACAACACCAAGACCGGCGGCATCGAATCGGGCAGCAGCGACCGCATCGCAGTCTGGTTGCTGGACACCGACTACGACGGCCGCAGCCTGTACCCGCGCCAGGTCTTTTTCCCGATGGCGGGCGAAAGCGAAGGCTGGGCGCGGTTGGCGAAGAACCTGAAGGCCGAGATTGACGAAGAGTTGATCGAAGCCTATCGCGGCACGGTCTCGCTGCCCTTTGCGCCGGGCGAACACCGGCGCATTGCCCTCAAGATCGTGGACGACCGGGGGATCGAGAGCCTGAATGTAATGGAGGTGGAATGATGGCCCAGGCCACCATTGACCGCCTGATCATCAACACGCCCTACGAGGAACCGGTCCGCCACTGGCGTTACGAGCGCGAGACGCGGCTATTCTCGCTGGAGGAAGGCCGCCGCCCGGCGGGCTATGTTGTCGCCTCGGAAGGCTCCAAAACCTTTGACGATCCGGGCGTTTTCATCGAGATTCCGTTGGTCAACCAGATTCGCCCGCGCGTCAATGCCTGGCGCGAGGCGGGCTGGCAGGGCGTGAGCAGCATCACAAAAAGGCTGCTGGAACACTGGCGCGACCCGGAAGAGTTTGAGACGCGCCGTTTCTTCTTTTGCCAGTTGGAGGCCGTGGAAACCCTTATCTGGCTGACCGAAGCGCCTTCCGCCGAGCGGGTGGGCATCGAGATTCCTGGCGACGGCGGCGCGTTCGTGCGCCAGTGCTGCAAGATGGCCACCGGGTCGGGCAAAACCATCGTCATGGCCATGGTCATCGCCTGGCACATCCTCAACAAGGTCACTTATCCGCAGGACGCCCGCTTTTCCAAGAACATGCTGGTGATCGCCCCCGGTTTGACGGTCAAGAGCCGATTGGCAGTGTTGGAGCCATCGGCGGAAGACAACTATTACGAGGCGTTCCGCATCGTGCCGGCGGCGCTCCTGGACAAGCTGCGCCTGGGGCGCGTGCTGATCCGCAATTGGCACGCGCTGAGTTGGGACAGCGAAGAGCAGATCAAGAAGCGGCGCATCGTGGACAAGCGCGGCGTCAAGAGCGACGAGGCCTACACTCGCGAGGTGTTGCAGGAGATGGCGACCGCCCAGAACCTGCTGGTGATCAACGACGAGGCGCACCACGCCTGGCGCGTCAACCTGGAGGCCGAGGGCAAGTATTCGCGCAGCCGCGACCTGAAGGACAGCGCCGAGGAAGCGACGGTCTGGATCGGCGGGCTGGACCGCATCGAGCGCACGCGGGGCATTCTCATGTGCTACGACTTCTCCGCCACGCCCTTCACTCCGTCGGGCAAGAAGAGTTCCGAGGAGGCGCTGTTCGGTTGGATCGTGAGCGATTTCGGGCTGAATGACGCCATCGAATCGGGCCTGGTGAAGACGCCGCGCGTGGTGGTGCGCGACGATGCCGTGCCGGACGCCGTGACCTACAAATCCCGTTTCTATCACATCTACAACGACCCGGATGTCAAGGACGACCTGAACCGCAAGGCGGAACCGGAAGAACCTCTGCCCGACCTGGTGCTGAACGCCTACTACCTGTTGGGCTACGACTGGCGCGAGGCCTACCGGGCGTGGGAGAAAGCTGGCCTGCCCACGCCGCCGGTGATGATCACGGTCTGCAACCGCACCGAGACCGCAGCGCGGGTCAAGCACGCCTTCGATTCCAGGCGGATTCACATTGACGAACTGTGCGACAGTGAACGCATCCTCCACATTGATTCCAAGGTGCTGGATCAGGCCGAAGCGCAGGAGGAGCCGGTTCAGACGCTATACGGACCGGAGGAGAGCGCCGAAGACGATGAAACGCCGGAACGCAAGCTGACAAAAGCCGAACAGGCCGAGCTCTTACGCCGGATAGTTGACACGGTAGGGCGGGCGGGGCAGCCGGGGGAAAAGGTGCAGACCGTCATCTCCGTGGGGATGCTCAGCGAGGGATGGGACGCTAAGACGGTGACCCACATCATGGGTCTGCGCGCCTTCACCAGCCAGTTGCTTTGTGAGCAGGTTGTCGGGCGCGGCCTGCGGCGCACCTCCTATGAAACCAACCCGGAGACGGGGCTATTTGAGCCGGAATATGTCAACATCTTTGGCGTACCGTTCACCTTCCTGCCGCACGAGGGGGGAGAGGACGGCCCGCCTCCTCCCCCTACGCCCAAGACCCCCGTGGAACCGGACCCGGCCAAGAAATCGTATGAAATTCGATGGCCGAATCTGGTGCGGATCGAGCACGTGTTCCGTCCAACGCTCGCGCTGGACTGGTCCAAGGTGCAGCCCTTGACCCTGGATGCCGCCCAAAGCGCGCAGGTGGCGGAACTGGCGCCTATTCTGGAGGGCAAGCCCGACGTGACCAAGGTGAGCCGCATCGAGCTGGAACGCCTCGCCCGCGAGTTCCGCCCCCAGCGGATCATCTTTGAGACAGCGCGCGACGTTTTTGATCAGATGAAGCGGAATTGGCCGGGCAGCAAAGAGGTCTTGCTCGCCCAGCTGGTGCGGCTAGTCGAGCAGTTCATTCGCTCGGACAAGATCGCCATCACGCCGCCCCTGTTTTACCAAGATGAACTGCCGCGCCGCCTGATCATCACGCTCAACATGTCCCGCGTCGTTCAGCACATCTGGGAAGCCGTGCGCTTCGAGAACACGGAACGGTTGGAGCCGGTCTTTGACAGCGATCATCCAGTTCGCGCGACGGGCGACATGCGCACATGGTATACGGGCAGACCGTGCGAGCGCACCAATAGGTCGCACATCAACGTCTGCGTCTATGACAGCACGTGGGAGGCCTCCGACGCCTTTGCGCTGGACGACGGTGACTCGGTGGGCGCCTGGGCCAAGAACGACCACCTGGGATTTGAGGTGCTCTATGTCCATAGAGGCGCCGTGCGAAAATACCGCCCGGACTTCTTGGTTCGTCTAATGTCAGGCGACACCTTGATCCTCGAGACCAAGGGGCAGGACACCGAACAAGACCAGGTGAAACGGCGTTATCTCGATGAATGGACGCAGGCCGTCAATGCGCACGGTGGATTCGGACGTTGGCGGTGGGCAGTGGCGCATCACCCTGGAGAAATCAAAGATATCCTGCTGAAGCATGTGACACCGGGTGTGGAGAAGCAAAATGGCTGACAACCGGTTGCTGCGGACGGCGACTCGCGCCGCCGCTGAATCGGAGCGTTAGGTGGGAACAACGGCCGCTCTCATAGTCCAACCCATCCACGCCCTCATCGACGCCACTGAGAGCGAACCTCATCGGTTCCCACCTACGCTCCTGTACAACGAAGGGTGGATGCTCCGGCTGGTCCTTGATTGGTTCAAGACCCACGAGACGCAAGGCCACCCCCTGTCGTTCCATGCAGAAGCCACATGGTTCTCAGAGGCCCTTCTTCCCTCGCCTTTCAGGGCCCGTTCTCGCGGCGATCGCCGCGCGGAGACCCGCACGCACGCAGACGGGATCATCGGCCACATCTCGATCGGCTCCGCTGGGAAGGCGGATGTAGAGCTCCTGCCCAACGCCAGGCAGTTGGTCGCTGTTGAGGCAAAGATCGGCAGCTCGCTCAAGGGGGGCACACGCAATTCCCCGACCTTCGACCAGGCTGCAAGATCCGTCGCCTGCATCGCCGAAGTCCTCAGCAGGGCGGGCCGGCGCCCAGATCGGATGAATTCGCTTGCATTCCTGGTCGCCGCTCCGCGGGCAAACCTCGACAGGGGCGCGATCGCCGCGAAGCTTGAGAAGTCGTCCATCGAAGCCGCGGTCCGCTCACGCGCCCAGGCCTTCTCGCCGGAACTCGAACCCTGGCTCGAGGGGTGGTTCCTTCCTACCCTTGAGCGAATGACCATTGAGGCGCTGTCCTGGGAGAGCCTGATCAGCGACATCCAGGACCTCGACGACTCCGCTGGCCAGGACTTCGCCACCTTCTACGAGAAGTGCCTGGAGTACAACTAGATCGAACGAGCGCTGGGTGCGAGTCTGAGCAGGTCGAGCAGCTCCAGCTCGCTTACATTCTCCTTT
>Ga0214473_10005392_pt1 | contig 15324 bp, 12 predicted proteins | sample RVTome_7_FD_203509 | JGI IMG/M metagenome (GOLD analysis project Ga0214473, IMG submission 203509) | Soil microbial communities from uranium-contaminated site in the Upper Colorado River Basin, Wyoming, United States - RVT98D197 | ecosystem: Environmental > Terrestrial > Soil > Contaminated >... | reverse complement strand
CAACATGGAGCGGCGCCAGAAGGGCGAGCAGTTCCGGATCCTGGAGTCCGCGTTCGCGCCCCCGGAGCCCTTCTCGCCCAACCGCATCGCGATCATCGCGGTCGGGCTGCTGCTCGGGATCGGGCTCGGTGCCGGCGTCGCGGTGCTCCTCGAGGCCCTCGACTCCTCCTTCCACGGGGTGCACCAGCTCCAGGCGGCGCTCCGCCTGCCGGTGCTGGTTTCGATTCCCGGGATCGTCCTCGAATCGGATCGCCTTGCCATGCGCCGCCGCCGGATTCGAAACGCCGTGGCAGCGGCGGCGGTCACCTGTGTGGTGCTGGCGGGCGCGATCGCCGGCAACTGGGCGGTGAACGGGGTTCCCGGATTCGTCCAGACGCTGACCGCGGGAGAAGAGCCGGCTGCGCCGGCCGCGCCCGCCGGGGAGCAGGGCTAGGAATCCCCCATGTATCACTCCTTCTACGGACTCGTGCAGAGCCCCTTCGAGATGACGCCGGATCCGGCCTTCCTGTATCTCGGGGACAGCCACCGCGAGGGTCTCGCGACCCTGGTCTACGGCGTGCAGGCTCGCAAGGGCTTCGTGCTCCTGACCGGAGAGATCGGCACCGGGAAGACGACGCTGCTCCACGCGCTCCTCGCCCAGCTCGACCGGGAGACGCTCTCCGCCTTCATCTTCAACCCCAGGCTCGAGCCCCTCGACTTCTTCCACGTCCTCTTCGACGAGCTCGGGATCGAGGAGCGGTGCCACACCAAGGGCGAGTATCTGCTCGCGCTGAATCGCTTCCTGATCGGGCGCCTGGAGCGGAATCTGACCACGCTCCTGATCGTGGACGAGGCCCAGACCCTCTCCCCGGAGATGCTGGAGGAGATCCGGCTCCTCTCCAACCTCGAGACGCCGACCTCGAAGCTGCTCCAGATCCTGCTGGTGGGACAGCCGGAGCTCTGGGAGATGCTGGCGCTTCCGCGGCTCCGGCAGCTCCGGCAGCGGGTCGTGCTCCGACACCAGCTGCGCCCCTTCACCGAGGAGGAGACGGCGGCCTACGTCCAGGAGCGTCTCCGCCTCGCCGGCTATACCGGCAAGGGGATCTTCAAGAGCGCCGCGCTTCGCCGGGTGCACGACGTCTCGGGAGGGACGCCGCGCGTGGTGAACATCGTCTGCGACGGTGCGCTCCTGCTCGGATTCGCACGAGGGAAGGATACCCTCGGCGCCGACGCGATCACCGAGGTGGCCCGCGATCTCGGCCTGGTGGATGGGGTATCGTTCTCAGAGTCGGCCGCCGAGTCCTCCCAAGCACCTTCGCATCGGCGGCGCGGGCTGCTCGGCTTCTTCCGCTCGCGGCAGGTAGGGGAAGTCTGATGGGAAAGGTCTACGACGCGCTCCGACGCGCTGAAGAGCAGCGCACCCAGCGGGTTCGCGAGACGGTCGCCGCGCCCGCCGCGCCGCTGCTTCCGGAGGCCCCCGCGGTGGCGGGAGGGCCGGCCGACCGGTCCGGGGCGCCCGCCGTGCCCGCCAAGCCGCCCCGCCAGCCCTTCTGGAGGCGATGGCTGACGCGCTCGCCCAGGCCGGCTCGCGAGACCGCGGGCGGGCTCAACAAGCGCCGCATCTCCATGCTGCAGCCGGAGTCCTACGTCGCCGAGCAGTTCCGCACTCTGCGGGGCAGGATCGACTCCCTCGGTGCCCAGCAGCCGCTTCGCACCCTCGCCGTGACGAGCGCGGTCGCGGGGGAGGGAAAGACCACCGCCGCCATCAATCTCGCGCTGGTCTCGGCGATGAGCGTCGGACGGCGCGTCCTGCTGGTGGACTGCGACCTCCGCCGGCCGAAGGTGCACCAGTCCCTCGGGCTCCGCGTCGATGCCGGCCTCGCCGAGCTGCTGGAGGGGAAGGCCTCCCTTGAGGAGACGATCACCGCGGTCCAGGGCTCCGCCCTCGAGGTGCTGCCGGTCCGCTCCCTCCCGTCGAATCCCTCGGAGCTCCTGGCCTCGGCGCAGATGAGCGAGCTGGTAGGGCGGCTGGCCCAGAGCTACGACCGGGTGATCTTCGACGTCCCCGCCACCCTCGGACTCCCCGATGGAAAGATCATCACCGATCTCTGCGACGGTGTGATCCTGGTGGTGAGAGCCGACTCCACCGCCGCCGAGGAGGTGACCTCCGCGCTCGAGGTCCTGGATCGACGCCGGGTGCTCGGCATGGTCCTGAACGGCGAGATCCGAGGCGTGGACCGATACGGGTACGGATATGTGGAGTGAGCCGCTCGCGCTGGTGCAGGCTCGAATCTTTCGCTGACCCTGGCTGGAGTCGGTCGCTTCTGGGGGCCCCGTGACGATCTGGTCGATCAGCTTCGCATTCGTGCTCGCGGTCGCGGTATCCGCGCTCGCGACTCCGATCGTCGCTCGCATCGCCGTCGCCCTCGGTGCGATCGACCACCCCGACGAGCGCAAGGTCAACCGCCGCCCCGACATTCCGCTGCTGGGCGGAATCTCGGTGGCCCTGGGCTTCTTCGTGGGGCTCGCGACGGCGATCCTGCTCACCCCCGAGGAGACCGGCTTCCGCTCCCACCTGGAAGGCCTCCTGCTGGGCGGACTCCTGGTGCTGAGCCTCGGCGCCTTCGACGACCGCTGGGGGCTGAGCGCCTTTCCCAAGCTCGCGGTGCAGATCGCCGCCGCGGCGATCGCCATCGCCTTCGACTTCCAGATCGATCACCTGACCGACCCGATCTCGCGGCATGTCTGGTACTTCCCCACCTGGCTGGTGTGGGTGCTGACCACGCTCTGGATCGTGGTCGTCACCAACTCGATCAACCTGATGGACGGCCTCGACGGTCTCGCCTGCGGGATCGCGGCCATCATCGCCACGACGCTCGCGCTGATCGCCTGGCAGGGAAATCACGCGCTGGGCGTGGTGGTGGGGGTCGCGCTGGTGGGGGCGCTGCTCGGCTTCCTCCCCTACAACTTCCCCCCGGCCCGCATCTTCGTGGGGGACACCGGGGCGCTCTTCATCGGCTATTCACTCTCCCTGCTTGCGCTGGAGGGCTACCAGCGTGTAACCCTCCTGACGTTCATCGTGCCGCTGCTCGCCCTGGCGGTTCCGCTGATCGACACCCTGCTCTCGATCCTGCGCCGGATGCGCCGGAGGACCAGCATCGTGAAGGCCGATCGCCTTCACATCCATCACCGCCTGCTCGAGTCGGCGGGGTCGCACCGCTCGGCGGTCCTCTCCATCTACTTCCTGACCGCCTGCTTCTGCATCATCGCCGTCTCCTTCACCCGGCTGGAGGGCTACGCCGCGGTGCTCTTCCTCGGCGCGGTGGTCCTGCTCACCCTCCGGCTGCTTCGGAACCTGGGCTTCTTCGAGGTGGGCGAGCCGCGGAAATCGGCGCAGCGGGCACCCACCAAGGTCGAGGGAGAGGGGAGATGAGCGCCGGGCGCGCGCTGATCACGGGCATCACCGGGCAGGACGGCTCCTACCTGGCGGAGCTGCTGCTCGCGAAGGGCTACCAGGTCCACGGGATGGTGCGGCGCTCCAGCACCGAGAGCTTCGAGCGGATCGCGCACCTCTCGGGCCGGATCGAGCTGCACCAGGCCGACCTGCTCGATCAGATCTCGCTCCTGAGCGTGCTCCGCGAGAGCCGCCCGAGCGAGGTCTACAACCTGGCAGCGCAGTCGTTCGTTCCCGCCTCCTGGCTGCAGCCCTCGCTCACCGGTGAGTTCACCGCCCTCGGCGTCACCCGCATGCTCGACGCCGTGAAGCTCGTGGATCCGGGAATCCGCTTCTACCAGGCCTCCAGCTCCGAGATGTTCGGGCGGGTGCGGGAGACCCCCCAGAACGAGGCGACTCCCTTCCATCCCCGCAGCCCCTACGGGGTCGCGAAGGTCTACGGCCACCACATCACCGTGAACTATCGGGAGAGCTTCGGTCTCTTCGCGGTGTCGGGGATCCTGTTCAACCACGAGTCGCCGCGCCGCGGCCGCGAGTTCGTCACCCGCAAGATCAGCGAGGCGGTCGCCAGGCTGAAGCTCGGTCTCCAGGACGAGCTCCGCCTCGGGAACCTGGAGGCCAAGCGCGACTGGGGATACGCCCCGGAGTACGTCGAGGCGATGTGGCGGATGCTGCAGCGGGACCAGCCCTCCGACTACGTGATCGGCACCGGGGAGCATCACTCTTGCGCCGAGTTCGTGGAGATCGCCTTCCGCCACGTGGGTCTCGACCCGGCGGATTTCGTCCGCGTCGATCCCGCCCTGCTGCGGCCGGCCGAGGTCGACACGCTGCTCGCCGATCCGACCAAGGCCCGCCAGGAGCTCGGCTGGACGGCGCGGACGCGCTTCGAGGAGCTGGCCCGGATCATGGTGGAGGCGGATCTCGAGGCCCAGGAGCGCGCGAGCGGGCGCCGCCGGGACGGGTCGGGCAGCCGGTGACCGGAGGGGCTTCGGGACGGTGCGCGCTGGTCACCGGTGGCGCTGGCTTCATCGGCAGCCACATCGCCGATCGCCTGGTCGAGGACGGCTGGTCGGTCAGGATCCTCGACGACTTCTCGTCGGGCCGCGAGGAGAACCTGGCCCGGTGCCGGGACCGGATCGAGCTCCTGCGCGGCGACCTCCGCGACCGCGAGCTGGTGGCCCGCGGCGTCCGGGACGCGGAGATCGTCTTCCATCAGGCGGCGCTCGCCTCGGTGCCGCGCAGCATCGCCGAGCCGGAGAGGACCAACGACGTGAACGTCGCGGGGACGCTCGGCCTCCTGGAAGCCGCGCGGCGGGCGGGGGTCCGCCGGCTGGTCTTCGCCGCCTCCTCGTCGGCCTACGGTGACGCGCCGACGCTCCCCAAGGTGGAGACCATGCCCGCCAACCCGATGTCGCCCTACGCGCTCCAGAAGTACGCGGGAGAGGTCTACTGCCGGCTCTACACCCGCCTCTACGGCTTCGAGACCGTCGCGCTGCGCTACTTCAACGTGTACGGGCCGCGACAGGACCCTCGGAGCGAGTACGCCGCGGTGGTTCCCAGGTTCGTCATGGCCTGCCTCCGGAGCCAGTCGCCGCGGATCTACGGCGACGGAGAGCAGACCCGCGACTTCACCTTCGTCTCGGACGCGGTTCAGGCGAATCTGCTGGCCGCCGACGCCCCCCGCGCATCCGGGGCGATGGTCAACATCGCCGGGGGGAGGCGAATCAGCCTGAATCGGCTGCTCCGCGAGATCATCGAGCTGACCGGTGCGGAGGTCGCGCCGCGCCACGATCCGCCGCGTGCGGGCGACGTGCGCGACAGCCTCGCCGATCTCGGTCGCGCGGGGGAGCTGCTCGGGTACGCTCCGGCCGTCGAGCTGCGGGAGGGACTCCTGCGCACCATCGATCACTTCCGGAAGCGACTCGAAGGAGAGCTTTGCGAATGAACGTCTGCGTCATCGGAACGGGATACGTGGGTCTGGTCACCGGCGTCTGCTTCGCCGAGTTCGGTGTTCGCGTGATCTGCGTGGACAACGACGTGAGGAAGATCGAGTCTCTCGAGCGGGGGGAGATCCCGATCTACGAGCCGGGACTCGCGGCCATGGTCGAGCGCAACGTGAAGGAGGGACGCCTCTCCTTCACCAGCGACACCGCCGAGGCGGTGCGATCCTCCCTGGTGGTGCTGATCGCCGTCCAGACCCCGGCCCGCCCCGACGGGGGAACCGATCTCTCGGCGGTGGAGGAGGTCGCCCGGGAGATCGGGCGGAACATCGACGGATACAAGGTGATCGTCACCAAGAGCACGGTGCCGGTGGGGGCGACCCACCGGGTCCGCGACCTGATCCAGGCGGAGATCGACGGCGCGGGAAGAGGGGTGGCATTCAGCGTCGCCTCGAATCCCGAGTTCCTTCGCGAAGGGGCGGCGATCCAGGACTTCATGCGCCCGAACCGGGTGGTGATCGGCACCGACGACGACGCTCCGCTCGCGGTCCTCAGGGACCTCTACCGCCCGCTCTACCTGAACGAGACCCCCTTCGTGCTCACCAACATCCCCACCGCGGAGCTGATCAAGTACGCCGGCAACGCCTTTCTCGCCACCAAGATCTCGTTCATCAACGAGATCGCGAACCTGTGCGAGAAGATCGGCGCCGACGTCCAGGCGGTCGCCCGGGGGATCGGGCTCGACGGGCGGATCGGCCCGAAGTTCCTGCACGCGGGCCCCGGCTTCGGCGGATCCTGCTTTCCCAAGGACATCAGCTCGGCCGCCCACTTCGCCAGGGAGGCGGGCGAGCGCCTGGAGATCGTCGAGGCGGTGATCCGGGTGAACGCGCGCCAGCGCCAGCGCATGGTCGACAAGATCGAGGCCGCGGTGGGAGGAGATCTCTCGGGGCGGACCGTCGCCGTGCTCGGGCTCTCCTTCAAGCCCGAGACCGATGACATGCGCGACGCGCCCTCCGTCGACATCGTCCGCGGCTTGCTCGAGCGGGGGGCGGCCGTGCGCGCCTTCGATCCCGTGGCGATGGCGCCGGCGGCGAAGCTGCTCCCGGAGGTGACCTTCGCCAAGGATGCCTATCACGCCTGCGATGGCGCCGACGCGGTGGTCATCGTCACCGAATGGAACCAGTTCCGCATGCTCGATCTCGAACGGATCAGGAGCCGGCTGCAGCGGCCGCTGGTGGTGGATCTGCGCAACGTCTACCGACCGGAGCAGATGCACGCGGCGGGCTTCGAGTACGTCAGCGTGGGCCGATGAGCCGCTCCCGGAGGCGCCCGGTCCATGCGGTGATCCTGGCGGGAGGCGCGGGAACCCGCTTCTGGCCGCTCTCCCGCGAGTCTCGACCCAAGCCCCTGCTGCGGGTCGGAGACCGCAGGACGCTCCTCGAGTCGACCCTGGCAAGGGCGAGGCGCTTCACCGATCCGGATCGGATCTGGATGGTGTGCGCGCGCGAGCACGCTCGGCTGATGAAGGCCGTCTCCAAGCTGCCAAAGCAAAGGATCCTGGTGGAGCCGCGGGGGCGAAACACGGCGCTCGCGGTGGGCGCCGCGGCCGTCTGGCTGGGGCGAGACGACCCGGAGGCGATCCTGGCGGTGCTCCCGGCGGATCACAAGATCCCCGACGCCCGGGCCTTCGCGAGCGCGATCCGCCGCGCCGCCGACGCGGCGGCTGATGCGGACGTCCTGGTGACCCTGGGGGTGAGGCCCACCCGGCCCGAGACCGGCTACGGCTACATCCGCCTGGGGAGTCTCGCCGGGCCCTCCCATCCCGGCCTGCGACGCGTGGCCCGTTTCGTCGAGAAGCCGGACCCTGCCCGCGCCAAGCGCTACTCGAGGAGCGGGCGGTACCTGTGGAACGCGGGGGTCTTCGTATGGAAGGCGCGGGTCATCCTGGAGGAGATCGAGTCACACGCGCCGGCGATCCACCGGGCCCTCTCTCCCCTGCGCCGGGCCGGCAGGAGCCGGAGCGCCTGGGCCGAGGCGATGGAGACCGCATACCGCCGCGCACCCTCCCTCCCCATCGATTCCGCGGTCCTCGAGTCGAGCCAGCGGGTCTGGTGCCTGCCCGCGGAGTTCAAGTGGAGCGACCTGGGAACATGGAGGTCGCTCGCCGAGGAGCTGGGCGTCGGGGCGAACGTGACGCAGGTCATGGGCGGAGAGGTCCTCCTTCACGATGCCAGCGGGAACCTGGTGCAGGGCGGGGAACGGCCGATGGTGCTCCTCGGGGTCCGGGGGCTCGCGGTGATCGACGCCGGCGACGCGCTCTTGATCTCGAGCCTGGAGCGGAGCCCGGAGGTGCGAAGCGTGGTGTCGCAGTTGCGAAGGCGGGGGCGAAGCGATCTCATCTAGGAGTCTGACGCAGAGTCAGATGCGAGAGGGGCGGCGACGGATCGGCCCCGGGGCGGCCTGCCCGCTCCGACCGCTCCACAGGCGGGCTCCTCGAAGCGAAGCAGAGGTGGCGCCATGACGACCTCAGGAGGCGCGCGGGACGCACTGGAGATCGCGCGCGGGATTCCGCTCTTCGGCCAGGTGGCGGACGGCGATCTCGAGCAGATCGCCTCGCACCTGATCGAGCGCCGCTACCCGAGAAACACCACGATCGTCGAGGAAGGTCTCCCGGGCGACTACATGTACATCATCCGCGAGGGGCGGGTGAAGGTCACCAAGCTCTCCGAAGACGGGCGCGAGAAGATCCTCGAATTCCTGGACGAGGGGGCCTTCGTCGGCGAGATGGCCTTGCTCGAGCGGGCGCCGCGCTCTGCGTCGGTGAAGACGCTCACGCCGGTGCGCCTGCTCGCCCTCTCCCGGATCGACTTCATCGCGTTGCTGAAGAAGAGCCCGGACCTCGCCATGGCGGTGATCCAGGAGCTCTCGCGCCGGCTGCGGACCATCAACGAGCAGGCGAGCGCCCTCTCGTTCCAGCGCGTGAAGGACCGCACCAAGGGCCTGCTGGAACGGCTCGCCCGGGAGCCCTGGGGCGACGGCCTCCGCCGGCGCACGCCCTCCCTCACCCACCAGCAGATCGCCGACATGATCGGCACCTCGCGCGAGACGGTCACGCGGGTGGTGAAAGAGATCAAGGCCGACGGCTGGCTCGAACAGGAGGGCAAGCACTACCTGGTCCCCGCCGACCCGCTCAGGGACTGAACGCCGAGCCCGGCGGGTTACGGAATCGCAACTCAGGGCGGGTCGCTGCCGATCCGATACGCCCTGTGTGACGATCCGGGACCCGGAGTTCGCGAGCTGGATGATCGGGTCGATGCGCTCCGGCGTGTTGGCGATCGACACCGCTGGAAGAGTGGTGGCGCTCAGCCCCGAAGCGCAGCGGGTCCTCGGCTGCCCGCAGGGGCCGCTCGAAGCGCTGCTCGGGCGCCCCTCCGAGGAGGTCCTCGCCGCCCAGCCCGCTGTGCTGGCCCGGCTTCGCGAGGCCCTCGAGGGTCGGGATCGGTCCAGCAGGGCCGAGCTGGTCCTGGGGTCGGCGGAGGGCCGGCCCGCCCGCACCATCGGCTTCACCCCGCTCTGCGTGCGCGACCCCTCCGGCGCGGTGCGGGGAGCGGCGATGGTGTTCCGCGATCTCACGCCCTTCGAGCGCATGGAGGAACAGGACCGCCTGCGCGATCGGCTGGCCGCGCTCGGGCAGATGGCTGCCGGCCTGGCACACGCGATCCGCAATCCCCTGGCGAGCATGGAGCTGCTGGCGGGGCTGCTGAAGCGCCAGCTGGGAGAGCATCCCGAGGAGCGATCCCTCGTCGAGGAGCTGACCCTGGAGCTTCGCCGCCTGGCCGAGACGGTCACCGCGAGCCTCGAGTTCGTGCGGCCCGTCTCGATCAGCCGGGCTCGCTGCGATCCCAAGGCGATCCTGGAGGCCTCGCTCGATCTGGCGCGGGCGCGCGTCGCCTTCCGCGGCGCGATCCTTCGAGAGTACGCCGACTCCCTGCCCTCGCTCGCCGCCGACGCCGACGAGCTCAGAGCGGCGCTCACCGACTTGCTGGTCAACGCGCTCGAGGCGATGAGCGAGAGTCCGTCGGCAGCTGGGCACCGCCTGGTTCTGGGTCTCCGAGCGCAAGGCTCCCGCGACGAGAGGCGCGAGCTCGAGATCCGCATCTCGGACAGCGGGCCGGGGATCCCCGAGGAGCTGCGGGAGCGGATCTTCTACCCCTTCTTCACCACCAAGGAGGGAGGCACCGGCGTGGGTCTCGCCAACGCCCAGAAGGTGATCCTCGGCCACGGCGGATCCCTCGAGCTCGAGAGCGGATCGGGGGACGGCAGCACCTTCTGCGTCCGGCTCCCCGTGGGCGAGCCCCTCTCATGACGAGGGCGCGGATCCTCCTGGTGGAGGACAACCCCTCGCTCCGGCGCGCCATCGCCAGGGCGCTCGGCGCGAGCTTCGGCGCCGTGGAACACACCTCCAAGGGTGACGAAGCCGTGGAACGACTTCGCGACCGCAGTGTCGAACCCTACGATGTGGTGGTGGCCGATCTCCGCCTTCCCGGCGCGAGCGGAATCGACGTCTTGCGCGCGGCTCGGGAGCGCGACACGCGGATCGCGGTGGTGCTGATGACCGCCTACGGATCGATCCAGACCGCCGTCGAGGCGATGAAGCTCGGGGCCTTCGACTTCGTCCAGAAGCCCTTCGAGCTCGAAGAGCTCGAGGCGCGGGTCGCCAAGGCCTGCAGCCATGCCCGTCTCGCCCACGAGGTCGCGGTCCTCCGCGAGGAGCGCGCGGAGCGCCTGGGAGTCGCTCGGATCGTGGGGACGAGCCAGTCGCTGCGGAGCGCGCTCGACCTGGCCAGGCGGGTGGCGCCCACCCGCTCCACGGTTCTGGTGACGGGGGAGACGGGCACCGGCAAGGAGCTGATCGCGGGCGTGATCCACGCGAACTCGCCGCGGTCCGCGGCGCCCTTCGTGAAGGTGAACTGCGCCGCGCTCCCCGAGACCCTGCTCGAGTCCGAGCTGTTCGGGCACGAACGCGGCGCCTTCACCTCGGCCGACCGCGTGCGAATCGGACGCTTCGAGCAGGCGGACCACGGCACCCTCTTCCTCGACGAGATCGGCGACATGTCACCGGCCACCCAGGCCAAGCTGCTGCGCGTCCTCCAGGACCAGCAGTTTCATCGTCTCGGTGGCACCAAGGTGCTCCACACCGACGTCCGGATCGTCGCGGCCACCAACCAGGATCTCGAGAAGGCGATCCGCGAGGGCCTCTTCCGGGAGGATCTCTATTTCCGCCTGAACGTGATCGGGATCCATCTCGCGCCGCTTCGCGAGCGGCCCGAGGACCTCGAGGCGCTCTCGCGACACTTCCTGGCCGAGTTCTCGCGCGAGCTCGGCCGGCCCCGCGCCGGCTTCACCGAAGAGGCTCTCGCCCGCATCCGGGCTCACGGCTGGCCGGGCAACATTCGCGAGCTGCGCAACGCGGTCGAGCGAGCCGTGTTGATGTCGGACGGAGAGCGGATCGAGGCCCTCGACATCGGCCTTCCCGAAATCGCGCGCGCCGAGGGCGGCGACGGCTGGCGTCCCGAGCTCCCGCCCGACGGGGTCGCTCTCGACCAGGTCGAACGAGCGGTGGTTCTCGAGGCGCTCCACCGCACCCGCTATGTCCAGAAGGAAGCGGCGCAGCTGCTACGGGTGAGCCGCCGCAAGCTCAACTACATGATCCAGCGCATGGGCATCACGCATCCGTCGTGGAGGCGCAATCGCGGTGGCGAGGATGCGACGTCCGATGCGGGGGGCGGGGATCCGGTGGACTCGTTCGGGATCGGGTAGGCTTCCGGCTGATTTCGAGGCGGGGGAAGGCAAGGAGAGTCGCCATGGTTCCCGGTCGTTTCTGGCGGGGCTGCGCGCTGCTCGCGACGGCCCTGCTGATGGCCTCCTGTCACGACGATGTGGAACGCCTCGCGGAGCACCAGAAGCGCGCCGAGGCCTACCTGGAGGAGGGGAAGCACGCAGAGGCCGTCATCGAGTACAAGAACATGCTGCAGGTGGACCCGAACCACGCCGCTGCCCACCACGGTCTCGCCAAGGCCTTGATCGGGGACAAGAAGATCCGGCAGGCCTACTGGGAGCTGCAGGAGACCGTGCGCCTCGACCCCGGCAACCTGGACGCGAGGCTCGAGTTCGGCCAGTTCCTGCTGTTCGGAAAGGAGTCGGAGCTCGAGAACGCCCTCACCCAGGCCGAGGCGGTGCTGGCGGCCGACCCGGGGCGGATGTCCGCCTGGGTGCTGAAGGCGCGCTCTCTCCAGGCCCTGAAGCGGGACGACGAGGCGGGCGAGGCCTTCGCTCGCGCGGTGGAGGTGGCTCCCGGTGAGGCCGCGCCGCTGCTGTTGCTGGCGAACTACCACAGGCGTCGCGGCGAGCTCACCAGGGCGGAGCCCCTGTATCGCAAGCTCATCGAAGTCGAGCCGGGATTCGCCTCCTACGCGGCCCTCGCCGCCTTCCTGGCCGCCGACGGTGAGCGGGACGGCGAGGCCGAGGAGGCCTACCGCAAGGCCATCGAGCTGGCCGAGCCGGAGCGGTCCGCCACCGCCCGCCTGCTCTTCGCCAACTTCTTCCACGCGCGAGAGCGCTTCGACGAAGCCGAGAGGCTGCTGCGCGAGGGGATCGATGCGGAGAAGGGCAACCTCGAGCTGATCTACGGCCTGGCGCGGCTCTACCACTCCCGGGGAGAGACGGCGAAGGCCGACGCGATGATCGAGGAGGCGACCAAGGCCCGTCCCGAGGATCCCGAGCCGCATCTGCTGCTCTCCGCCTACCGGGGCCGGCAGGGCGACCTGGAGGGCGCGCTCGCGGCCGCGGAGGCGGCGCTGCGCGCGTCTCCCGACGATACCCGCTCCAAGCTCCGCAAGGCGGAGCTCCTGGTCGACCTCGGCTACCGCGGAGAAGACCGCACGCGGGTCACCCAGGGGAGGGCGATCGTCGACGCGGTGCTGGCCCGTGACGAGGCGAATCCCGAGGCCCTCTTCGTGAAGGCGAAGATCGATCTCGCCGACCAGGAGCTGGAAGGCGCCGCTGCCTCGCTGCGCCGCGCCATCGAAGCCCGGCCCGAATGGGCCCACGCGCACTTCCTGCTCGGATCGACGCTTCTTCTCCAAGGGGATCGGACCGGAGCGCGGTCGGAGATCTCGCGCGCTCTCGAGCTCGACGCGGACCTGGTGGAGGCGCAAGGCGTCCTCGCCCGGATCCACGCCTCTCTCGGCGACCACGATCTGGCGGTGGAGACCGGCCGGCAGGTTCTGCGCCGCAACCCCGGCGATGCGGCGATGCACATCCTGGTGGCCCAGAGCCTGCTTCGCCTGGACAAGGTCGACGAGGCGCTCGTGGAGCTCGAGGCCATCCCCGAGGAGAATCGCGGCGAAGAGGCGCACTACGCGCTCGGCAAGCTCTTCTCGCAGAAGCGCGACTGGGAGGCGGCGAGGCGTCATCTGGTCGCGGCGCACGATCCCGGCTCGCCTCGCTTCGAGGTGCTGCGGGCGCTCTTCGACCTGGACGTTCGCGAGGGACGCCTCGCCGAGTCGGCGGAGCGGATCGAGGCCGCTCAGCGGGCAGAGCCCAAGGATGCCAAGCTGAGCCGGCTCTGGGGAGAGGCGCTCCTCTACAGCGGAAAGCCGGTCGAAGCCGAGGCCGCCTTCCGCCGTTCGATCGAGCTCGATCCCAACGACCTGAGCGGCTACCAGAACCTCGCTCGCTACCTGGCGATCAGCGGACGGCCAAAGGAAGTCCTGACCACCTACGAGGAGGCCCTGAAGCGAAACCCCGAGTCGGGTGCCCTGCACATGGTGGTCGGGTCGCTCTACGAGCTCGACTCGCGAAAGCAGGAGGCCATGGCTCGCTACGAGGAGGCGATCCGGCTCGATCCCGGGCTCGCCGTGGCGAGGAACAACCTGGCCTACCTGCTGAGCGAGGAGGGACGGGATCTGGACCGGGCTCTGGAGCTGGCCCAGGAGGCGAAGGCCCTCTTGCCCGACAACCCCAACGCCGCCGATACCCTCGGATGGGTTCTCTACAAGAAGAACCTGCCGTCCGCCGCAATCGGTTACTTGAAGGAGGCTGCGACCGGGTTCGAGGGCAAGGATCCCCAGCTCGCCCTGGTCCGTCATCACCTGGCCCTGGCCTACGAGGCCAATGGGGAGCCCGAGCAGGCACGCGAGATTCTCGAGAGGGCGATCCGCGATCTGGATGCGATCTACCGGAGCGAGAGCGGTGAGCAGCGCCCTGAGCCTGCCTGGACTGCGGAGATCCGCTCCATGCACGAGCGCCTGAGCAGCGAGGGCTGACCGGAGCCTCGGTTCTGGGGCCTCCGAAGCAGGCAGATGATCCCCCGGGGGAATTCCGCGCCACAGCCCAGGGGTCGGGAGATCCCTGCGAGCAACCGGTAAAGCATTCTCCGAGGCCGACCGATGAGTTTCCCGCCCACCCCCGGCGCACCTCGACGTGCGCCGTGAGGGCCAGCAACCGGAGGGAAGCCATGAGGTCCTCGAGAATTGCTCTTGCTACGGCGATCGCCCTGGCGCTCCTAGCCCCCCAGGCCATCGCCGAGGAGGTCGGGCAGACCTCGACCGGGACAGCGGAGGAGGCGGTCGCTCCGGCGGTCGCCGAGGCGCCGGCGCCCGCCGAGGAGAGCGCCCCGGCGCTCGATGCCGCGGCGGAGGCCCGGAAGATCGAGCTCGGCCCGATCGGCCGCGACGATGCGGGTCGCCCCGGGCGCATCCACCTGGTGGCACCCGGAGATACCCTCTGGGACATCTCCGACGCCTACCTCGGCACCCCTTGGGTGTGGCCGTCCATCTGGCGGGAGAACCAGGGAATCGCGAATCCCCACCTGATCTACCCCGGCGACCGGATCTGGATCACCGCGACGGAGATGCGCAAGGTCAGCGAAGAGCAGGCCGCGCAGCTCCTCTCGTCGGCTCAGGGGTCGGTCCCCGCAGCGATGGAGGATGCGATTCCCGCTCTCGGCGAAGGGACGCGAGCGAGCTATCGCTACTCCGGGATCGAGACCGCCGGCTTCGTCACGCTCGAGGAATTCGAGGGCGCGACCACGATCGTCGACAGCCACGTGCCGCGCATCTGGCTGAGCGAGCCCGACACGGTGATCATCGGGGCGGGAGCGGAGGAGGTCGAGGTCGGCGACCAGTTCGAGATCTTCCGGACCGGTGAGCGGGTCTACGAGCCGGTGAGCGGCGACCTCTTCGGCTACGCGACCGTACAGCTCGGCTGGCTCGAGATCGAGGCGGTCCATCCGGAGACCTCCACCGGGAGGATTCGCATCTCGCGCAGCGAGATGCGGCGCGGAGATCACGTGCTCCCGCGACTGCCTCGCGAAGCGGAGGTCGCGGTCGGGCCCGCGCCGAACGTGGAGGGCCAGATCGTGTTCACGCCCGCCGATCGGTTCAACATGGCATCGGAAGACGTGGTCTTCCTCGACCGCGGTACCTCCGACGGCCTCGGCGTGGGAAGTCCTCTCGAGGTCTACCGGCCCATCGGGACCGGCGTCGACGAGGTGCGGGCCGCGCGGGTGGCGCTTCCCGACGACGTGGTGGCGAAGCTCCTGGTGGTGAGCGCGCGGGACGAGACGTCGGTTGCCCTGGTGACCCACAGCACCGCAGAGCTGGTTCGCGGGGATCGCTTCAGGGGCGCGGATTCGCTGGGCCCGAGCTCGCCTCGGTAGCGGCAAGCCCGGGGAGCCGGGCGGGCGGTAGCCGGGGACGGAGTTGCCTTTTGCCTTTTCTCGAAGGGGCGAGAGACAAAACCGTCCCTGCCTGTAGAAAAGGAAAAAGGCAACTCCGTCCCCGTGAGCGCGGGCGGCCAGCGGTCCCTTGCCCGCCGCTCCGCCGGGGGCTATCCCATCCGGTGTCCCCGGTCCCGGGGAGCCTCCCGATTGGCAGACCTCCCCGCCGT
>Ga0214473_10005391_pt1 | contig 15326 bp, 10 predicted proteins | sample RVTome_7_FD_203509 | JGI IMG/M metagenome (GOLD analysis project Ga0214473, IMG submission 203509) | Soil microbial communities from uranium-contaminated site in the Upper Colorado River Basin, Wyoming, United States - RVT98D197 | ecosystem: Environmental > Terrestrial > Soil > Contaminated >... | reverse complement strand
GCCCGCGTCGACGGCGATGCGGTACGCCTCGCCCCGGTCGCCGTTGCGGCGCAGCTCGAGGCGGGGGCCGAGGTCGGCCGTTCGCGCGTGGGTCTCGATCGGAAGCACGAGGCCGCAGGCAAGGGCCACGGCCTCGCGCAGCGCGCGGGCGCTCGCGAGATCCGCGTCGTCCGAGACGGGCCCGAGCACGATCGGAACGCCCGGGCGCAGGCGCAGCACGCCCCGCCTGGCAACGGCTCGCTTCGGGGCAGGCAGGAGCGGAGGGAGCATGTGACGCCCCGCGCGACTGCACCGACCGCGGGCCGGGCGACCTTCGCCCCGAAAGAGGTGCGCCCGGGTCGGCTCATCGCACGCTGTGCGATGGGAGGGGTAGCCGCCCCGGGCGCAGTGGACAATGCGGAATGTCCACCTCTCTGGAGGACGTGGAAGAGCAAGCGCCGTGCCATGGCTCACACGGCCCTACCTGGTGGCCGGAAAGCGCCACGATCGCGGCGGGCTCGCACCCCCCATCGCGTAGCGGCAGCAGACCGGCAGCGGATTCCGGCGAGTGACGCATTTTGCGTCGAGCCGGTCGGTCTTCTTCGCGGTCCGCTCGGGGCTGCGCGCGTCGTCGATGCGCGTCTCGCTGCGGCGTCAGCTCCGCCGCGCGAGCATCGCGGCCATCGCGCGGATGTGCCCGGGGGTGGTGCCGCAGCAGCCGCCGACGATGCGCGCACCGGCTTCGACCCAGCGGGCCGCGTGCGCGGCGAACGCGTCGGGAGCGTGGTGCTCGGTGCGACCCGCGCCGCTCGTGACGCCGGGAGCGCCGAGATTCGCATAGACGCCGAAGGGCAGGCCCGCGGCGCGCAGCGCGGGAAGGCACGCGGCGACATTCGAGACGGGGAGGCAGTTCACGAGCAGAGCCTCCGGTCGCTCCGCTGCGGCGGCCGCGAGCGCCTCGGAGAGCGGCTCGCCGCCGAGCAGCGTCGGGCCCTCCCAGCAGGTGAAGCTCACGAGGAAGGGAAGCCCCGCGCCCCTCGCCGCGCGCGCGGCGGCCACCGCCTCGAGCACCGTGTTCATCGTCTCGATCAGGATCGCGTCCGCGCCGGCGGCCGCGAGGTTCGCCGCGTGCTCCGCGTGCTCGGTTGCCAGCGCCCGCGCATCGGGGACGAGATCGGGCCGATAGCAATCCTCGAGCGGCGGCGCCGAGCCGACGACGAAGACCCGCCGCTCCGCGCCTCGGGCGGCGCGGCGCGCGAGGTCGACGGCGAGGCGGGTGAGCTCGGCCGCCCGCTCGCCGATCCCGGCGCGCGCGAGTACGCGATGCTGCGTGCGGAAGGTGTTCGCGGTGAGCACCTCGGCGCCCGCAGCGACGTAGTCGGCGTGCACGCGCTCCACGAGGGCCGGATCGCGCAGCAGCGCATGGGTCGACCAGAGCGGGAGCGTCGCCGGAACGCCCAGGCGCTCGAGCTCCGTGCCGAGTGCGCCGTCGAGGAGCAGGGGCGGGCCCGCGCCGAGGCGCTCCCGCAGCCCGGCTCTCGCTTCGGGCGCGGCCGCCTCGTGGGACTTCCTTGCGCGCCCCGGCGTCACGCAGGGGGTTATACTCCGCCGCCCATGCCCCGCGCCGCCGTCATCGCGACCCACTCCGCAGCGGGTCGCGTCGAGGCCGTCCGACTCTCGGCCCGGATCCGCGATCCGGGTGGCCCGGCGCCGGAGGTGCCGAGCCGGCTCTCGGGAGAGGCGCCGCTCGCGATCGGGAGCGCGCGGATCGGCGCGCTCGAGGTGCGTCTCGGCGCACGCCCGGACGGTGACGCCGCGACGCTCGAGCTCGCGGTGCGCAATGCCGGCGACCGACCGCTCCACTGCGAGAGCGTCGTCGTGGGACTCCTGTGGACCGGCGCCCCTGCGTCCGCGTTGCGCTTCCTCCAGCACGGCTGGCAATCCTGGTCCTTCACCGGCGCCCGCGATCTCGACGCGGCGGGGGAGCCCGCCTTCCCATCGGGGCCCTGGCTGCGCGGGCTCCATCACTGCCTCGGCGCGCGCCCCGCGGACCGCGCCGGCTGGCACGAGTCGGAGCTCCTCAGCGTGATCGGTGGGACTCCGGCGGGCCCGTCCTGCTGCGTCGGTGTCCTCGAGCGAGGCCGCGCCTTCGGTGTGATCTTCGCGCGGCGCGAGGATGCCGGCGTGCGCATCGAGGTCGAGCTGTGGCTCGACGCCGTTCTCGCGCCCGGCGAGGAGCGCGAGCTCGAGTCCGTGCGCGTGGCGCTCGGTCCCGACCCGAACGCGCTCCTCGAGTCCCACGCCGAGGCGCACGGGCGCCTCGCGGGCGCCCGCGTCGCCCGCCCCTTCGTCTCCGGGTGGTGCACCTGGTACCACTTCTTCCACCGCGTGACGGAGTCCGACGTCCTGCGCAACCTCGAGGCGCTCGCGGCGGACCGCGTGGGCCTCCCGGTCGAGGTCGTTCAGATCGACGACGGCTGGCAGCGGTCCGTCGGCGACTGGCTCGACACGAGCCCTGCCTTTCCGCGCGGGCTCGCGCCGCTGGCGCGCGAGATCCAGGCGGCCGGGTTCGTGCCGGGGCTCTGGACGGCGCCCTTCTGCGCCGTCCCCGAGAGCGCGGTCGCGGGCGCGCATCCGGACTGGCTGCTGCGGCGCGGGGACGCGCTGCTGCTCGGACTCCTCCACCCCGTGTGGTCGCCGAGCGGAGCCGTGCACGTGCTCGACCCGAGCCGCGAAGACGTGCAGCGCCACCTGCGCGAGGTCTTCGCGTCGCTCGTGTCCCTGGGCTTCGCGTATCTCAAGCTCGATTTCCTGTACGCCGCAGCGATGGCCGCCGAGAGTGCGGACGCCGGTGTCGGACGCGCCGAGCGCCTGCGCCGCGGGCTCGAGGCGATCCGCGCCGGTGCGGGCGAGGAGGCCTTCCTGCTCGGCTGCGGCGCGCCGCTCGGGGCCGCGGTCGGGATCGTCGACGGCATGCGGATCGGCCCGGACGTGGCTCCGCACTGGCTTCCGGATCCACCGCTCGTCCCCGGGATCGAGGCGACGCTCCCGTCCACGCGCTCGGCCGTGCGCAGCATCTTCGCACGGGCCTTCCTGCACCGTCGCCTTTGGCTCAACGACCCCGACTGCCTGATGGCGCGCAGCCGCGACACGCGCCTCGGGGTCGAGGAGCGGCGCACGCTCGCCGCGGCGATCGCGGCGAGCGGGGGCATGGCGCTCTTCTCCGACGACGTCGCATCGCTCGGCGCGCCGGAACGCTCGCGCGTCCGCGAGACCCTCGCGCTCGCGCGCCGCGTCGACGCGCTCGGCATCCCGGCGCGCGTTCGCACGCTCGGAATCCTCGACGGCGAGATCCCCTCCGGTCTCGTCGCCCGGGGGACCGCGGCCTCGTTCGTCGCGCTCGTGAACTCTGCCGATGCGACGGCGGAGCTCGGGCTTCCGCCCGAGGCGCTCGCCTGTGCCGGGTCCGAGCCGGAGCCGCTGCTCGGGTCGCCCCTGCCCTCGCCGATGGCCGCGGGGAGCGCGGGCTCGCGGGCCTCGGGCGGGGCCGGCGCCTCGGTCACGCTTCCGGCGCACGCGGCCGCGATCCTGCGCGTGCCGCGCGCGGTTCGCGTCGCGGTCTTCTGCGACTTCGACGGCACCTTCTCCGTGCAGGACGTCGGGGCGACGATCGCGCAACGCCTGGTCGCCGATCGCCGCCCCCGCTTCTGGGCGCGCTACGAGCGCGGCGAGATCACGGCCTGGGAATACAACCTCGAGATCCTCGACCGCCTGCCGATGCCGCTCGCGGACCTCGAGGCCTTCCTGCGCACCATCGAGCTCGACCCCGGCGCGCGCGCGCTCGTCGACTGGTGCGAGGCGCAGGGCGTCCCCTTCCGTGTGCTCTCCGACGGCTTCGACCTCAACCTGAACCGCCTCCAGGTCCTGCACGCGATCCGCTTCGCCTACGACGCGAACCGCCTGCGCTACGAGGCGGGCCACTGGCGGATCGCGGCGGGACATCCGAACCCGGCCTGCGGCTGCGGGACCGGTACCTGCAAGCGCGGGCGGATCGAGGCGCTTCGCAAGACGGCGCCGCGCGCGACCCTGGTCCACATCGGCAACGGACGCGTCTCGGACCTGTGCGGCGCGCTCGCCGCGGACGTGGTCTTTGCGAAGGACTCGCTCGCTACCGAGCTCGAGCGGCGCGGCATCGCCTTCGAGCGCTTCGAGACGCTCTTCGACGTGATCCCAGGACTCGAGCGCCTGCTCGCCGCCTGACGCGGCGACGTTGGGCAAGGAGGCCAACTCGGGAGTCGGTCTCCGCGCAGCGAGCGCAAGCGAAGCGCGCAGTGAGCCGAAGGCGAACGAAGCCCGGAGCCCGAGCGCGAGCGATGAGCGAGCGAGAGGCCCGGGTAAGGCCGCGAAGCGCGCAGTGAGCCGAAGGCGAACGAAGCCCGGAGCCCGAGCGCGAGCGATGAGCGAGCGAGAGGCCCGGGTAAGGCCGCGAAGCGCGCAGTGAGCCGAAGGCGAACGGAGGCCGGCCCCTGCCGGGCCTGCGAGCGGAGCTCATCGGGAAGGCGAGCGAAGCTCGGTGAGCTAGCGTTCGGCCGTGGCGTCGCGCGAGCGCAAGGTCGTGGTCGTCGGCGCGGGGCTGGCCGGGCTCGGAGCGGCCACGGACCTCGCCCGCGACGGTCTCTCGGTGACCGTGCTCGAGCGCGAGGCGCGCCCGGGAGGGCGGGCGGCCTGTGAGCGCGAGCAGGGCTTTGCGCTCGAGGCCCTCCCTCCGCTGGTCTCCGGCGCGGACCGGGTGCTCCTCGCGTGGATCGCCGGCATCGGGGCCGGCGACGACGCGCTGCCGCTGCGTCCGGTCGTGACGGGGCAGGTCGCGCGCGGGCGCGTGAGCCTGGTCGAGCCTCGCGGCATCCTCGACGTGGCGCGCATCCCCGGCGTGCGTCCGCGCGAGGCGCTCCGCCTCGTGCGGCTGTCGCGCCTGCTCGGACGCTACGGCGCCCGCCTCGATCCCGAGCGACCCGAGAACGCCGCACCGCTCGACGACCGTAGCCTCGCCGACTTCGCGCGGCTCTACTTCGGCGCGAGCGTGCTCGACTGGTGGATGGGGCCCGAGCTGTGCGCGGATACGCTGGTCGAGGCCGACGAGGCGAGTCGCGCGCTCTACCTGCGCCGCACGCGGGCGCGCGCGCGAGCGCGACCCGGGCTGCCGCGCGCGCCGCTCGCGGACGTCGCGGAGGCGGCCGCCGCACGGCTGCGCGTCCTGCCTCGCAGCGAGGTCCGGGTCGTCGAGGAGGCGGCCTGTGGGCTGCGCGTCGTCGCCAACGTCGACGGTCGCGAGCGGATCTTCGACGCACACGCGGTCGTCCTCGCCACGCCCGCGCCGGAGGCCGCGCGCCTCGCGCCGGCGATCCTGACGGTGGCGGAGCGCGAGGCTCTCGCCGGCGTGGCGTACGCGCCCGCCGTGACGCTCGCGGTGGCGCTGCGGCGCCCGCTCGGCCCGCATCCCGAGCTCGTCCGCTTCCCGCACGCGGAGGGCTCCCCGCTCGAGACGGTGCTCCTCGAGCCGGGTGCCGGAGGGAGTCGCGCGCCCGACGGGCGCGGCCTCGCGACGCTGCGCGCGACCGCCGCCTGGAGCGCCTCGGCTGCGGGCCTTCCGGACGACACGGTCGAGAAGGAGCTCGCCCTTGCCTTCGAGGGGATCCGGCCCGGTCTGCGCTCGGCGGCGCTCTTCGCCCGCGTCCTGCGCCTCGAGCGCGCGCTCCCGCGCTTCGGAGTCGGGCAGTACCGCACGATCGCGCGCCTCGAGGGCCTGTGGGCCGAGCTGCGCGCGTCTGGCCGGCGGGTCTACCTGGCGGGCGACTACCTCGTCGACCCGTCGTGGGCGGGAGCGCTCGCCTCCGGGCAGCGTGTGGCTCGCGCGGTGCGAGCGGACCTCGCGTGAGCCCTGCCGCGGGCCCGCCTCGGCGCGGCACCGCATGGGCGCGCGCGACGATCTTCGGCTATCTCGCGCCGACCGCGCGGGGGCCCGCACTCTGCTCGCAGGCCCGGCAGGGGCCTGCCTCCGCTCGCCTTCGGCTCGCTGCGCGCTCCGCTTGCGGCTCGCTGCGCGCGCTTCGCGCCGACCGCGCGGGGGCCCGCACTCCGCTCGCCTTCGGCTCGCTGCGCGCGCTTCGCGCTTGCCCTACAGCTCCGCGAGCGTGACACCGTCCCCGCCCTCCTCGGGCGGAGCGTCGGCGACGCTCTTCACGAAGGGCGAGGCGGTGAGCTGCTCGCGCACCGCGCGGCGCAGGGCGCCCGTTCCGACGCCGTGCACGATCTCGAGACGGGCGTGGCCTCCGGCGAGCGCGCGGTCGATCTCCGCCGCGAGGCGGTCCTGCGCCTCGTCGACGCGCAGGCCGCGCAGGTCGCAGCGGTGCGTACCGCCCGCCACCACGTCGCCGCGAGTGCCTCCGCCGGCCGGCTCGAACGCGACGCGCGGCGCGGAAGGTCGCGCGTCCGAGCGAAGGGCCACCACGCGCTCGGCGGGCACGAGGACGCGCGCGCTCCCGACGCGCACGGCGACGCGCCCGCGCCGATCCGGGAGCGCAAGGAGCGTCGCGCTCCCGCCGTCGCGCAGCACCACGGCGTCGCCGGCCCGGGCGAAGCGCCAGTCGACCGGCTCGGCCGGAGCCCCGGGCACACCTGCTTCGGGCTCGCTCGCTTCGGGCTCAGGCCCGGCGGCCGCCGCGGCGCCCTCCCGCGCCTCGGCCTCGAGCTCGAGCAGTCGCGCGCGCGCGCGCGCCGCATCGCGCGCCGTTCCGCCGCGCTGGAGGTCGCGGATCACCTCCGCGACCCGTCCGTGCGCCTCGCGGAAGGCGCGGTCGAGGTCGTGACGCATCGCGCGGTAGAGCTCGTCGTGCCGCGTGCGCAAGCGCAGGACGCGCTCCCGGTACTCTGCGCGGACGGCCAGGGACTCGTCGCGCAGGCGCTGCGCCTCCCGCTGCTCGCGCTCGAGCGCGGCGCGGCTCGCCGAGAGCTCCGAGAGCATGCGATCGAGACGGCGGTCCTCGCGACCCTGGAGCTCGTTCGCGCGGTCGAGGACGACCCCCGGCATCCCCATGCGCGCGGCCACGGCGGTGGCCGAGGAGGCGCCCGGGAGCCCCATGCGCAGGCGGTAGGTCGGCGCGAGCGTCTCGGGGTCGAGCTCGACGCTCGCGTTCGCGAAGCGCGGGTCGACCTCCGCCATCTCCTTCAGCAGGTTGAAGTGCGTGGTCGTGACGACGCGCGCCCCCGCGTCCGCGAGCTCCTCGAGCACCGCCTGGGCGAGCGCGGCGCCTTCGCCCGGGTCGGTCCCGACGCCGATCTCGTCGAGCACCACGAGCGAGCGGGGCGATGCCTCGCGCACGGTCCGCGCGAGGTTCGCCATGTGGGCGGAGAAGGTCGAGAGGTGCTGGCGGATGTCCTGCTCGTCGCCGATGTCGGCCAGCACCTCGTCGAAGAGGTCGACGCGCGCGCCCACCGCCGCGGGCACGAAGAGTCCGGCGCGCACGAGGAGCGCCGCGAGCGCCACGGCCTTCATCGCCACCGTCTTCCCGCCGGCATTCGGTCCGGAGAGGACCAGCACGTGCCAGCCTTCGCCGAGCGCGAGGTCGTTCGGCACCACCTCTCCGGGGGGGATCACCGGGTGGCGGAGCGCCGGGAGCCGCAGGATCCCCTCCTCTCCGACGGCGGGCTCGCAGGCCTCCATCTCGTCGGCGAGGGCGGCGCGGGCGAAGGCCAGGTCGAGGTGGCCCAGCGTGTCGAGGTCGGCAAGGGTCGCAGGGGCCCGCTCCGCCGCTCGCTCGGCGAGCTCGCGCAGCACGCGCTGGATCTCCTGCAGGATCGCGAGCTCCGCCTGCTTGTGACGATTGTTGAGCTCGACCAGGATCTCGGGCTCGACGAAGAGCGTGGTGCCCGACCGCGAGGCGTCGTGCACGATCCCGGGCACCGATCCGCGCGCATCGGCCCGCACGGGCAGGACGTAGCGGTCGTTGCGCACGGTGAAGTACGCGTCCGAGAGCCGCTCGCGCAGCGCGGGGTCGCGCAGGAGCTTCGCCAGGGCGGCCTCGATCGCAGCGGCGACCCGCCGCACCTCCCGGCGCGCCTCGGCCAGCGCGGGCGAGGCCTCGTCGCGAACCTCGCCGGCCGGGTCAAGCGCCCGGTCGATCGCGTCCGCGAGTGGTGCATCGCCGTCGAGTGTCGCGGCGAGGCGTGCGAGGTTCGGCGCCAGGTCCGTGCGGCCCGCGAAGAGGCGCCGCGTCTCCGCGAGCGCGAGGAGCACGCTGCGCAGGTCGAGGAGCGCGCGAGGCGCGAGGATCCCGCCGCGGCGCGCGCGCCCGAGCGCCTCGGTCGGGTCGGCGAGCTCGCCCGCGGGCAGGGCCGCACCCTCGAGGCGCAGGGCCCGGGCCTCCCGCGTCTCGGCGATGCGGGCGCGGACCCCCTCCGGCGTGGGTTCGAAGAGGGCGGTGGCCGCGTCCGGAGACGCGAGCCTCGCGCGCCCGCGCGGCGTGCGGGCGTGGCTGGCGAGGCGCGCCAGGATCTGGGGCCAATCGAGCCGTTCGAGCGTCTTGCGCTCCACGTGAAAGGGCACGCGCCGATTCTAGAGATCGCCGGGAGGGTTATCCTCTCGCGACGCAGCCGGTTGGCCGAAAACCCGCTAGGGAAATGAAGCGCGACCTACCCACCGAGGCGATCCTCGACTCCACCGCCGACCTCGATCGACGCAGCGTCGAGGAGGTCGTCGCGGCGATCCACGCCCAGGACCGGCAGGCGTACGAGGCGGTCGGTCGCGTGCTCGACGACGTCGCGCGGGCCGCGGACGTGCTCGTCTGCGTCCTCGGGGGCGGGGGGCGCTGGTTCAACGTGGGGGCCGGCACGAGCGGCCGGATGGGGGCCCTCGATGCGGCGGAGATCCCCCCGACCTTCGGGCTCCCGCCGGGGCGCGTGCAGGCCCTGATCGCCGGCGGCACCCGTGCGCTCTCCCGGGCCGTGGAGGGGGCGGAGGACGACCCGAACGCGGCGGCCTGGGAGCTGCGCGAGCGCGGGCTGCGCGCCGGGGACGCCGTGGTCGCGATCTCGGCGAGCGGCACCACCCCCTACGTGCTCGGGAGCCTCGAGGCGGCCCACGCGGCCGGCGCGCGCACGATCGCCATCACCTGCGACCCGAAGTCGCCGCTGGCCGAGGGCGCCGAGATCGCGATCACTCCGCTCGTCGGGCCCGAGGTGATCGCGGGCTCGACGCGCATGAAGGGCGGGCTCGCCCAGAAGATGGTGCTGCACACGCTCTCCACCTCCGTATTGGTGAAGCTCGGCTACGTCTCGGGGAACCTGATGACCAACGTCGTGCCGTCCTCGCGCAAGCTGCGCCGCCGCGCCGAACGGCTGATCGCGACCCTCGCCGGTGTCTCGCCGGAGCGCGCCGCCGAGCTCCTCGATGCCTGCCACGGGAGCGTCCGCGCGGCCGTCGCCCGGGCGCGTCACGAGCAGGGCGACCCCGCCTGACGCCGCGCCTCAGAGCAGCCAGGCCCCGACGGCGCCCGCGCCGAGGATCGCGCCCAGGGCGGGGAGGATCACGCGGCGGAGCTCGGGCGCGCCGAGGGAGGCGGCCATGACGCCCTTGAGCAGCGTGTTCGCGACGGCCGCGATCACGACGGTGCGGGCCGCCACGGGAAGGCTCGCCGCGTCGGTGCTCGCGAGGTTCGCCATCGAGAGGGCGATCGCATCGACGTCGGTCAGCCCGGCGAGTGCACCGGCCAGATAGAGGCCGGAGCTGCCGAGGTACTCCTCCGCCGCTTTCGACGCGAAGGTGACGACGCCGAAGAGGGCGCCGAAGCGGATCGCCTCGCCGAGCTCGAAGGGGTTCTGCCCGGCGCTCACGCTCGCGGTCGCGGCCGACCGTTGTCGGCGCCACAGGAGGGCGCAGAGGGCGAGGCCCGGCGTCGCGAGGACGGCCATGCCGAGCACGAGCTCCCCGGCGAGCCCGGGTGCGACGAGCGCGATCAGCAGCGGCACGCGGAGGAACATCACGGTCCAGGCCACCAGGATGCCGAGCGCGAGGGCGGGGGCCTGCGCCGGGTGCTGCCGGCTGCGCTGGGAGAAGCCGAGCGTCACGGCGGTGCTCGAGACGAGGCCGCCGAGCAGGCCCGTGAGGCCGATCCCGTGCTCGGCGCCCACGACCTTCACGAGCAGGTAGCTCGCGAAGTTGAGCCCCGAGATCAGCACCACCATGAGCCAGATCTTGTGCGGGTTGATCACGTCGAGAGGTGGGGGCCCGAAGCTCTGGTCCGGGACGATGGGGAGCACGATCAGCGTCACGATCGCGAACTTGAGCGTGGCCTCGACGTCGGCCGCCTCGATCCGCTGCGCGAGGCGATGCAGCCAGTCCTTCAGCGCGAGCACCGCGGCGCTCGCCACGGTGAGCCCCGCGGCGAGCCCCAGCTGCCCGCGCACGCAGAGCGAGCCGAGCAGGAAGGCGATGATCGCCGAGATCTCCGTCGTGCTGCCGAAGTCGCCGCGCCAGGCCGTCACCGCGTAGGAGACCACGACGATGGCGGCGATGGCGGCGAAGACGCCGAGCCCGATCCACGGCTGCCGCAGGGCCAGCTCGAAGTAGGCGGAGAGGCCGCCGGCGAGAGAGATCAGCGCGAAGGTGCGGACGCCGGCGAAGCCGCCCGTCGCGGGCTTCGTGCGCTCGCGCTCGAGGCCGACCAGCACGCCGAGGCCGAGCGCGACGGCGAAGCGGAGCGCCAGCTCGAGATTTTCGACTCCGTCCATGGCGGATCGCCTGACTCCCCGATGCCCGGGTCAGCCCTTGCCGGCGAGCGCGCGGCGGGCCGCCGCGAGCGCCTTCCTCTTCGCCGCGTCCACCTTCGGGTACGCGAGGCCGAGATCCGAGAGCGCGTCGACGACCGCGGCCGCCACGACCAGGCGCGTGAACCACTTGTGGTCGGCCGGGACGACGTACCAGGGTGCGTTCTTTGCCGCCGTCGCGCGAATCGCGTCCTCGTAGGCGTGCTGGTAGGCGTTCCAGTGGCCCCGCTCCGCGACGTCGCTGGGCGAGAACTTCCAGTTCTTCTCCGGCTCGTCGAGGCGAGCGAGGAAGCGGCGCTTCTGTTCGACCTTCGAGACGTGCAGGAAGAACTTCAGGATCACGACGCCGTTGCGAGCGAGATAGCGCTCGAAGCCGGCGATGTCTTCGAGACGCTCTTCCCAGATCCGCTTCGTGACGAGCGCGGGGGGCAGCTTCTGGGCGGCAAGGATCTCCGGATGGACGCGCGCCACGAGGACCTCCTCGTAGTACGAGCGGTTGAAGATCCCGATCCGTCCGCGCTCGGGGAGGCAGCGCATGCAGCGCCACAGGAAGTCGTGGTCGAGATCCTCGTGCGAGGGCTGCTTGAAAGAGTAGACCTGGCAGCCCTGCGGATTCACGCCGGACATCACGTGCTTGATCGTGCCGTCCTTTCCCGCGGCGTCCATCGCCTGGAAGACCAGCAGCACCGCCCAGCGATCCTGGGCGTAGAGCTCGTCCTGGAGCTCGGCGAGGAGCTCGACACCCTCCTTCAGCACCTCCTTCGCGCGGTCCGCGTCCTCCGACTCGAGCCGACCGGTGTCCGCCGGGTCGACGTCCGCGAGCCGGAAGCGTCCCCCCTTCGTCACGTGATACGGCGCGACGAAGTCGTGTGCGCGTCGTGCGAGCTTCTTCACGGCGATCTCCCCTCCTCACGGATGCGGCCGTTCCGCCAGAGCCGCGAGGAGGATACCCGGTACGGATCGGATCGAGGAGGGTCGCGTCTACCCTCCGAGCGCAATGGCGACGGCGACGAGCAGGACGCCGAGCCCCATCGACGCGGTGCCGGCGACCCAGGGGTTCGCGTCGGTGTGGCGCGCCCAGCGGCGGCCGACGACGAAGAGGAGTGCCACGAGGAGCCAGTTCGAGATGCGCAGCGCGAGATGGGGGTCGCGCACGACCAGGAAGGGGGCCGCGGCCGGCAGCGCCGCCGCGACCACCAGCACGAAGACCGCGAAAGCGCCCATCCAGTCGTCGGGTCGAAGCTGCACGCGGGCCGGAGTCCCGTGCGCGATCAGCGCGTGGACGCTTCGATACAGCTGCTCACGATCTCCGGGCTCCGTCACCGCTTCGAGGCCGGGCTCCATCTCCTGGCGGATGGCGGCGAGGGCGGCCGCGGCGTCCGGCGACTGCCGGATCGCCCGGATCAGCCGGCCCTTCCGGCTGCGCTCGAAGACCCGGGACATCACGAACAGGGCGCCGTCGATGATGCCCCACGCGACGTTGCAGCCGATCGCACCGAGGATCAGGCCGCGCTCCCATCCGCCGGCGACCGAGGCGCCGAGGGTGAAGGTCAGCACCATGATCAGCCCGAAGAGGATTTCCCCGAGGCTCTCCGCCGGATCGAGGTGGCGCTCGAAGAACGACATGTCTCCCGTCAGAACCGGATCGAGGCGTAGAGCATGAGGTGGGTCCAGATCGAGTCGCCGCCGATTCCCTGCTCGAGGCCCTTGCCCGGAAAGAGGACGCCGAAGACGGCGGACCACGAGAGATGGTCGTTCATCTCCCAGTCGACCGCGAGATCGAGTTCTTGACCGATGTCCTTGTCGCGGATGTCCGCGACGCGCGGGTCGAAGAGACGCGGCGTGAGCGCGGTCGCGAACTCGTCGAGGTGGAAGTAGGAGTAGAGGCAGCTCGCGGTCCAGGCTTCGGCGGGCTCGAAGCGCAGGCGGGCCGTGAGGATGTCGAGGTTGCGATTCGTGGCGACGTACTCGCCGAGGATCTCGCCCACGTACCACGTGCTCCAGTCCTTGAGGTCGTAGAAGAGCGGGTCGAAGGCCTCGATCGCGTCGTCCGTGCCGCGGTCGCCCGAGAAGCCCGCGTAGCGCAGGCTCAGATACGGCTTCCAGGAGGTCTCCCCGAACTCGTGGCCGATCTCGACGGTGCCGCCCCAGGAGCGGTTCGCGGCGCCGTTGCGCTCGTGGACGAGCTCCGCCGAGAGCCCGAGGCCGGGGAGGCGTGCCAGCGGGTGCAGCGAGCCGCGCAGGTCGAAGACGTGGAGCCCGTCGCGCCGGAAGTCGTCCGAGTCGAAGATGTGCCAGTAGCCGCCGCCGAGCGTCGCGCGCTCGCCGAAGCTCCATTCGAGGTTCACGCCCGCGAGGTCGGTGCTCGTGTCCGGGAGGTCGTTCGGGTGCAGGTAGACGAGCTCTCCGAGGAAGGGGCCGGTCGCGAGGCGCGCGATGGCGGTCATCCGGAACGCCCGGCGCATCGAGATCCAGTAGCCGCCGCGCTTCCCGCCGTCGGTCGCGCCGTCTCCGAACAGGAAGCCGGTGCCGACGGAGTAGTCCTGGGAGCCGACGGAGACGTCGATGGCGTCCTCGCCGAGCCCGGGGAACAGGTTTCCGGAGCTCCAGCCGACGCTCGCGTCTTCGAGGGTGACCTCGGTCGGATGCTCGTGATCGAGGTCGAGGTTCGAGCCGGCCGCGTCCAGGCCGAAGCGGGTCGTCGTGAAGATCCCGCTCGCGGCACTCCGCAGCGTGCCGTGCTCTCCGAGCGACCAGGCGCCGTGGAGCCCGAACTCGATGCCCCACTCGCTCCAGAAGCCGACGTGCCCCCCGACGTTCTCGTTGGACTCGCCGAGCCAGGCGTCGTGCTCGGTGAAGATCGCCGAGTCGAGCTGGAGGACCGGCCTGAGGTAGCTCCCCTCCCCATCGCTCCAGAGCGTCGGATCGAGCTTCGCGGAGGCCGCGGACGGCCCGCCCATCGCGATCGCGGCGAGCACGAAGAACGCTGCCGGTCGCGCCCGGCCCGGCGAGCGCGCGAGCCGCGCCCGCACCGGACATCTGGAGGACTGGTCCCCACTTGACGTTCGAGCGTGGCTGCGGCAAGTAGCTCCGACCGTGGACATCGAGCTCCCCGTCTCGATCCAGCGCCAGCCGGACTACACGACCTGCGGTCCGACGAGCCTGCACGCAGTCTACTCGTATTTCGGCGACCCGATCAGCCTCCCCGAGGTGATCGATCAGGTCCACCCGCTCGAGGGCGGCGGCACCTTGAGCGTGCATCTGGCCGTGCACGCCCTCCGCCGCGGCTACCGGGCGGACACGTGGCTTTGCAACGTGATCCACTGGGATCCCACGTGGTTCCAGAAGCCGACGGACCTCGGCGCCAAGCTGAGGGCGCGCCTCGTGGCGAAGGGCCTCGCGGGGAGCCCGCGCTACGTCGAGGCCGTGGCAGCGGCCGAGGAGTACCTTGCCCTGGGCGGAAAGCTGCACTGGGGCGACCTGACGCCGCGGATGATCGGTGGGGTGCTGAAGCGCGGAATTCCTATCCTCACCGGGACCAACGGAACCTTCCTCTACCAGTGCTCCCGGGAGACTCCCCAGGGGTCGGACGACGTCGGCGGCGACGCCTTCGGTCACTTCATCGTGGTGTGCGGATATCACTCGAAGACGCAGGCCGTCAGCATCGCCGATCCCCTGATGGACAATCCCCTACACGGCACCAGGTACTACCGCGCCAGCGTCTACCGCCTGATCGGGGCGATCTTCCTCGGGGCGTCCTCGGACGACGCGAACCTGCTGGTGATCCAGCCGAAGCATTGGAAGCGGCCCGGGGCCGGACGGGCCTAGCCTGGTGCCGAGGTCGCCGCGACGCTCTCCTGCAGGCGATAGCCTCCTCCTCAGCTGCGAGCACGGCGGGAACCGGATCCCGCGGAAGTACGGACAGCTCTTCCGGGCGGCGGCCCGCGACCTCGCCTCCCACCGCGGCTGGGACCCGGGGGCGCTCGACGTCGCACGCCGCCTCGCGCGCCACTTCCGGCTGCCGCTGCGTGCGGTGAGGTGGAGCCGGCTCCTGGTCGAGCCGAACCGATCGCCCACGAACCCTCGCATCTGGTCGGCGGTCACCGAAGGTCTCTGCGCCGAGGAGCGCGAGCGGATCCTCGCCCGTTACTGGTGGCCGCACCGTCGCGACGTGGAGTCCGCGGTCGGGACGTTCATCGCGCGTGGACACCGGGTCGTCCACGTGGCCGTGCACAGCTTCTCCCCGGAGCTCGCGGGCGAGGTGCGGAGCGCCGACGTGGGGCTGCTCTACGACTCCCGCCGCGCCGGGGAGAAGGCGCTCTGCACGCGCTGGCAGGGGATCCTGGAGGAGCTCGATCCGGAGCTTCGCATCCGGCGCAACTATCCCTATCGGGGCGCCACCGACGGCCTGCCGACCTGGCTTCGGCGGCGCTTCCCGGCGCGGTCCTACGCGGGTGTGGAGCTGGAGCTGAACCAGGCGCTGCTCGCTGGCCGACGCCGCGCGCAGGTCGCAGGCCTGCTTGCCG
>Ga0214473_10005390_pt1 | contig 15327 bp, 9 predicted proteins | sample RVTome_7_FD_203509 | JGI IMG/M metagenome (GOLD analysis project Ga0214473, IMG submission 203509) | Soil microbial communities from uranium-contaminated site in the Upper Colorado River Basin, Wyoming, United States - RVT98D197 | ecosystem: Environmental > Terrestrial > Soil > Contaminated >... | reverse complement strand
TGGGGGGGGGGGGGGGGGGGGGGCGCCCCCCGCCCCCCCCGCCGTGTGGCGGCTGTCGCTCGATCAGACCACGACGAGCGCGGTCACCATCCCGAACATCCCGTCGGGCCCTTCTGCGTGCGGAAGGATGTGGCAGTGGAACGCCCACGCCCCGGGGTAGTCGGCTTTCACGAGGATGTCGAACCGCGATCCGGGCGCGATCACCAGCGTGTCGGCCATGTACCGGTTCTGCGGCGCCAGGGGGAACCCGTCCTCTCCGACCACCTGGAAGTGGAACCCGTGCAGGTGCATCGGGTGCAGGAGGGCACCGTCGTTCGCCATGTGGATCAGAACCCACTCGCCCTTCTTCGCCACGATCGGCTCGGTCGCCGGGAACGACTTGCCGTTGAGCGTGTACCCGAGGGGGCCGTCGGCCAGGAACATCGAGTACTCGACGTCGGGCTCGACGTCGTAGACCGACGCCCACCCCCCGGTCTTCGGCAGGACGTTGATCGCCCCGAACAGACCCTTGCCCACCTGCTCGGCCGAGTTGAAGTGGGAGTGATAGACGTACATGCCAGGCGGATCGACGATCGGGAACTCGTAGGTCCAGTACTCACCGGGCATGATCGCCGGCTGCGTCACGAAGGGCACACCGTCCATGTCGTTCGGCACCGTGAGTCCATGGAAGTGCAGGGTGAACGGCTGTGACATCTGGTTCTGGATCTCGAACCGGACCGTGTCGCCCTGGTTCACCTCGAGCAGCGGGCCGGGGATCTGGCCGTTGAAGGCCATCCCGGGGTAGGTCTCACCTGGACGGACCTCCCAGTCGAGCTCCTCCACGACGAGGTCGAACACCTTCACGTCGCCGTCCATCCGAGGCTTCATCGGCTGGTTGCCCACCGGCTCCGACAACGGCCCCTTCTCGATCTGACCGACGAAGTCGGCGACGCCCTGCTCGTGGCCGGCCGCCATCTCCTCGGCGGTCATGTTCGAGTGATCCACGGCACCGGTCGTGCTCCCTTCGGCCGAGCCCGCTGTGGCGGCGTCGCCGACGGTGAGCGTGCCGGTCATGCCGAGATCCGAGTGGCCGGCGACGGTGCAGAGCGTCTCGTACTCACCCGCGTCCAGCGCAGCCACCTCGAGGGTGTCGCCGGCGCCCGCGGGGATCTCGGCCGTCTCGTACGTCTGGTCCCCCACCACCACCGCGAAGGTGTGCGGCGCCTGCCCCTGGTTCGAGATGTTGAACGTCATCGGCGACCCGGCCGGCGCCTCGAGGACCGCGGGGTCGATCTTGAAGTCGGTCAGTGTGACGTCGAGCGAGGTGGCGGCGCCCACCGCGTGCTCCCCGTCACCCTCGGCCGCGGCGCCCCCCCCGTCGCCGTTGCCGCTGCATGCGGCACCGAGCAACGCCAGGACGAGCGCCGCGGCGAGCGAGGTCGCGCGCGCGCTCCGTTGGATCCGTCGCATCATGCTCCTTCCGTCGAACAGCAAATATGAGGGGCGAGTGTGACGGACCCCCCGGGCGGCCCAAGGAGTCTAGGGTCCCTTCGCACGAGGGACCAATGACCTTGCGGGGTCCATAACTGCTCCGGGACACTTCGTGGATGTTCGCCCGCTACTTCGTGGAGCTTCCGGTCGAGTCCGAGCGGGTCGAGGCCGCGCTCGTCGCGGCGACCGCCGACGACTGGCTCCCGGGGATCGCCCGCGACGCCAACCATCGCGGCGACGTCCTGCTCGCCGAGGTCGGGTTCGGGGACGACGTGCGGATCGTCCGGCAGGTGGCGATCGAGCTGGGCGAGACCGTCCGGATGCCCACGAAGACCGTGGTTCCGATGCGCTGGCAGGCGACGGGCGCCGCGGGGTTGTTCCCCTCGCTCGACGCCGACCTCGAGATCGCTCCGCTGGGATCGAACCGGACCCAGCTCGCGATGAGCGCGCGCTACGTGCCGCCGCTGGGTGCCGTCGGGCGCGCCATCGACCGCACGATCCTGTTCCGGGTGGCCGAGGCGACCCTGAAGGACTTCCTCGACCGGGTCGGCGAGGCCGTGCTGCTCGAGGTGGGCGCGCGCGGCTCACCGGACGGTGCAGCGGTCTGACGAGGCGCTTCGAGGCCGGCGACCCGCGGCGCCGCTAGGATAGGCGGGTGCCGGGTACGAAGAAGCCGCCGCTTCGCGTCATGCTCGTCGACGACCATGAGATCGTTCGCGACGGCATCCGAGCGATGCTGGATCCCGAGGAGGACGTCGTCGTCACGGCGGAGGCCGGTACGGTCCGCGAGGCGATCGACGAAGCCGATCGCACCCGCCCCGACGTGATCGTGATGGACGTGCGACTCACCGACGGGAGCGGGATCGAGGCCACCCGCGAGATCCGCGCCAAGCTTCCGAACACCCGTGTGCTGATGCTCACCTCGTTCGCGGACGACGAGGCGCTGTTCGCCTCGATCATGGCCGGCGCCTCCGGGTACGTGCTCAAGCAGGTCAAGTCGGGCGACCTCCTCCGCGCGATCCGGGCGGTCGGCGCCGGCAACTCCTTGCTCGACCCGAGCGTCACGAGCGCCGTGCTGGATCGGCTGCGCAAGGGCAAGCACCTCCTGAGGGACGAGAAGCTGGCGCGCCTGTCACCGCAGGAGGAACGGATCCTGCAGCTCGTGGCCGACGGGAAGACCAACAAGGAGATCGGTGACGAGCTCCGCCTGGCCGAGAAGACCGTGAAGAACTACGTCTCGAGCATCCTGTCGAAGCTCGAGGTCGCTCGCCGCGCCGAGGCGGCCGCCTACCTCGCCCGTCACACCACCACCCCCGGGTCGGTCGAGTAGCGCGCGGGCCTCAGGCGCCGAGCATCCCCCGCAGCACGAGGTTGAGCACCCCCCCAGCCTGGAGGTACTCGACCTCGGCCGTCCCGTCCACGCGGAGCGTTGTCGTGAAGCGCACGACGGTCCCGTCGTCCCTCGTGGCCTCGACCGTCACGTCCTGCCCCGGCGAGATGCCGCCGGACAGTCCCCGCAGCGCGAACGTCTCCGTCCCGGTGAGTCCGAGCGACGCCGCGCTCTCCCCCGTCGAGTACTGGAGCGGCAGGATCCCCATGCCCACGAGGTTCGAGCGGTGGATCCGCTCGTAGGTCTCGGCGATCACGAAGCGCACGCCCAGCAACGACGGCCCTTTGGCCGCCCAGTCGCGGCTGGATCCGTTGCCGTACTCCTTGCCCGAGAGGACACCGAGCGGCACGCCCTCGACGCGGTAGCGCTCGGCGGCCTCGAAGACCGAGGTCACCTCGCCGCTCGGCAGGTGCGCGGTCCACGGACCCTCCGTGCCGGGCGCGAGCTCGTTCCGCAACCGGATGTTCGCGAACGTGCCGCGCATCATGACCTCGTGGTTCCCGCGGCGGGAGCCGTAGGAGTTGAAGTCGCGTACCTCGACGCCTCGCTCCTGCAGGTACCTGCCGGCGGGCGAGTCCGACTTGATCGAACCGGCCGGCGAGATGTGGTCGGTGGTGATCGAGTCGCCGATCTTCACGAGGATCCTGGCGCCGTCGATGTCGCCGGCCGGCCGCGGCGACAGGTCCTCGAAGAACGGCGGCTCCGCGACGTAGGTCGAGTCCGGATCCCACGCGTACACCGGGCCGGTGGGCGTTGGCAGCGAGCGCCAGCGCTCGTCTCCCTCCCAGATACGGCCGTACTCCGAATCGAACTGTTCCTGGGTCACTGCCTCGCCGATCGCCGCCTCCACCTCCTGAGGGGTCGGCCAGAGCTCGCGGAGGAAGACCGGACCGTCCGCGCCCTCGCCGAGGGGCTCCGAGGACAGGTCCACGTCGATCCGCCCGGCGAGCGCATAGGCGACCACGAGGGGCGGCGACGCCAGGTACGAGGCGCGCACCTGCGGGTGCACCCGGCCCTCGAAGTTCCGGTTGCCGGAGAGCACGGCGACGACGTTGAGACCGCCTTCGTCCACGACGGCCGCGACCTCGTCGGGCAGCGGCCCCGAGTTGCCGATGCACGTGGTGCAGCCGTAGCCGACGAGGTTGAACCCGAGCTTCTCGAGGTACGGGGTGAGCCCTGCCTTGTCCAGGTAGTCGGTCACCACCCGCGACCCGGGGGCGAGCGAGGTCTTCACCCACGGTTTCGCCGCGAGGCCCGCCTCGACGGCCTTGCGAGCGAGGAGCCCGGCGGCGAGCATCACCGACGGGTTGCTCGTGTTCGTGCACGACGTGATGGCCGTGATCACGACGCTGCCGTCGCGGACCTCGCCCGCCTGGTCGGCGCGCCGGTCGCCGTAGCGATCCGTGAACGAGGGCCAGACGCCGCCCAGCGAGACGCGGTCCTGCGGCCGCGACGGCCCGGCGAGCGACGGCTCGATCGAGGCGAGATCGAGCGCCAGCACCTCGGTGAACACCGGCTCGAGGTCCCCGTCGGTCCGGAACAGCCCCTGTTCCTTCGCGTAGCGCTCGACCAGGTCGACCCGGTCGCCGCGCCCCGTGAACCGCAGGTACGCAAGGGTCTGCGCGTCGATCGGGAAGTACGCCGAGGTCGCGCCGTACTCCGGGCACATGTTCGACAGCGTCGCGCGGTCGGCGATCGGCAGCGTGGACAGCCCGTCGCCGAAGAACTCCACGAACTTCCCGACGACGCCGTGCGCGCGCAGCATCTGGGTGAGCGTCAGCACGAGATCGGTCGCCGTGGTGCCGGTGGGCAGCGCCCCCGTGACCCGCACACCGATCACCGCCGGCTGGGGAAGGAACATGGGCTGACCGAGCATCGCGGCCTCGGCCTCGATGCCGCCGACCCCCCAGCCGAGCACGCCGAGCCCGTTGATCATCGTGGTGTGGGAGTCCGTCCCGACGAGCGTGTCGGGGAACGCCACCCCGTCGCGGAGCGACACGACCTCTCCCAGGTGCTCGAGGTTGACCTGGTGGCAGATCCCTGCGCCCGGCGGGACCACGCGGAGCACGTCGAACGCCTGTTGAGCCCAGCGCAGCAGTTGATAGCGCTCGCCGTTGCGCCGGTACTCCCACTCGATGTTGGCCTCGTACGCCTCCGCCGTGCGGAACAGGTCGACCTGCACGGAATGGTCGATCACGAGGTCGACCGGCACGAGCGGGTTGACCGAGACCGGGTCGCCGCCCCCCCGGGCCACGGCGCTACGCATCGCGGCGAGGTCCACCACCGCCGGCACCCCGGTGAAGTCCTGCATCAGCACGCGGCCGGGCATGAACGCGATGTCGCGCGACGGTCCCGGCCACCCTGCGAGCGTCGCGACGTCGTCGTCGTGCACGTCGCGCGTGCCGGCGCGGCGGAGCAGGTTCTCGAGCAGGATCCTGATCGTGTGCGGGAGGCGAGCGATCTCGCCGAACCCTTGCTCGGCGAGCCATCCGAGTCGGTGGATGTCCACGGGGGCGCCGGCGGTCTCCAGCCGCCCGCGGGCCCCTGTCAGCCCGGAGATCGAGGTGTCGGTCATGTCGGTCCCTTCGGTTCGCGAACGGATGGTGGACGCCGTCCAATCCTCCCACGAGACAGGTCGAGCCCTGGTTCCGAGGATGTGTGGAAGGACACCGACGTTCGCGACGATTCCTGTGCTACGGTGCATAAACGTTTGGGCGCGTCCTCCGTCACCCGCCGGGAACCCCCCTTCCGAACCCTCCCGGCGCCCTCCCGATCGGCGGAGGACGCGCCCGGCGTTCCTATTCCGGTCCTCACGGCCTTCCCGACCGGTCCCGGTAGCATCGAGCCGTGCGCTGGCTCGTTCCGCTCGTCGTCGTCGCGATGCTCGTCGGCTGCACGGGCGGCGACGTGTCGACGCCCTCATCCACCACCACACGTGCGTCCGCCCCGCCCACGTCCACCACGAGCTCCGGTTCGTCGCCGGGAGGCCCTGTCACGCCGTCGACCTCAGCGGCGGCGACTTTCACGGCGACGGGGTCCCCCGTGCCCCCACTGCCGCCCGGGCTTCCGCCGCTGTTCGACGACGACGTGAGCTCCGCGAACGTGCCGTCCGGGGCGCTCGTCCCGCTGAAGACGGAGGTCACCGGCACCTGGTTCGGGACCACCTCCGAGGGAGAGGCGATCGTGGTCGCATGGCAGGTCCCGGGCGACGACCCGTTCCGGCTGGCTCGGGGGTTCGCCGTCTGGCGGCGCTTCGACGACGGGGGGGCCCCATGGCGTCCGGTCTTCGGCGCCGCGTGGGCGGCGAAAAGGGGGCTGCTCGCGATCACCGGTCTCACCGCCGAGGTGACCGGTGACGCCTCCGATGATGCGATCGTCGAGCTCGAGACCGGAGGCTCGGGAGGATGCGCGCGATGGCTGGTGATGGACCTCGCGAGGGGAGAGATCGTCTGGGACGACGAGGGGTGCGACCGTCGGATCGAGCCGCATACGGGACCCATCGGCCTCCTCGTGACCGAGGCCGTGTACGAGCCCGGCGACCCCCACTGCTGCCCGAGCGCGTTCCGCGAGACGGTGTGGACCTACGAGCACGACGACCGGTGGAACGTGGCGAGCGAGAGGGTGATCGAGACTTGAGGGAGCGTCGGCGGCCGCCGCTAGTATCCGGCCCATGGCCCGGATCGTCGTCGAGAGCTGGTCGCCCGAGTACGGCACCCCGCTCGACCCCGATGAAGCGCTGGCCCCCGCCGAAGGATCCGTCGACGACGAGGTCGAGACCAGCGAATGGGCGCCGCGTGACGGCCACGACGACGGTGTCGAGCTGATCGCGTTCGTCGACGGGGTCCGCCGGATCGACGCGCGCCTCACGGTCGACGACCCCGATGTCGGCCCGGTCCCCGGGCTGTGCGGCACGTTCGCGGTCGGCGCCGTCCACTGGGACCGCGCAGGCTGCAGGTCTCGGGTCGGACACGAGCGGGTCGAGCGCATCGCGGTGCTCGCGGGCGGGCGCGCGGAGCGGTTCCCGGAGGTGGATCTCGACCCTCCCTACGGCACGGCGACCACGCCCGATCACGACCCCGCGGGATTGATCCGCGTCGTGCACTCTGCGATGCGAGCGTCCGAGGGACACATCGCTTCTTCGCTGGCCGACGACTGCTTCGTCATCGCCGACGGCCCGCTGAACGAGCTCGCGCCGAAGCCCGCGGTGGGGTACGTGAAGAGCCATCGGGTGCTCTACCTCACGCCGGAGCGAAACCGCGTGGTCGGCGTGCTCTCGCCCGGGCAGCGCACGCCGCTGTTCACCATCTCGGGGTACACGCGCTACTCCTGGTACGTGCGGCTCGCCCACGTGCGGGGCGGCCATTCCTGGTCCGGAATCGCGAGGTGCGAGGCCTCGAACGGCCTGCCGCTCGAGGAGGTCGTCCGGCTCGCCGACCGAACCGCGGCGCTGCTCCCGCTGCTCGCGAGCGAGCCCCACCTCGATCCGCGGGCGCCCCAGAACCTCGTGCCCATCGCGGCGCTCGAGCGCGCGCTCCGCCACCGGATGGGCGATCCCCGCCTGATCGAACGCGCGCTCCGCGCCGCGGTGAACGCTCCCCAGGGGGTACCCGCATGAGTGGATCCGACCGCGTCGGCCGGGTGCTCGGCTCGGAGCATACGAACACCGCGGAGTTCCGCGTCGTGATCGAGGACGAGCATTACCTGCAGCTGGACGATCTCGTGGTGGTTCGCACCCAGGTGCCGTCGGTGGGCGAGGTCCGCACCTACGGCGTCGTGACCGAGGCCGAGGCGGTGTTCGAGGGCGCCTCGTTCGAATCCGACACGCACCGGATCGCCGAGCTCGGGATCATGCCGGCCGCCAAGGTCCGCACCGCCCGGGTCGCGGTCACCAGGGTCGATCCCGAGATCTGGGTGTCGGCCGATCCCGGCGAAGAGGTCGACCGCGCCGCAGGCGAGGAGCGTCGCCGGGCCCTGTACGCCGACGAGATGGAGCGCCCGCTCCCGGTCGGCCTCGGCCGCGACGGTGCGCCGGTGCACGTCGATCTCGACTTCTTCGATGGCCGCAAGGGCGGCCACATGTCGGTGAGCGGCATCAGCGGCGTCGCGACCAAGACATCGTTCGCGCTGTTCTTCCTTCGGATGCTGACCAGCTCACCGGAGGTCGTCGGCGAGGGCGCGGCGAACCTGAGAGTGCTGGTCTTCAACGTCAAGGGCGAGGATCTCCTGTGGCTCGACATGCCGAACCGGCACTTCGAGGGACACGAGGGAGCGCGCGAGGCATGGGGGGCCCTCGGGGTCGACCCCGCTCCGTTCCCGAGCGTCCGGTTCTGGGCGCCGCCCCGGCGTCAGAGCGGCGACGTGGTCCTGCCCGATACGGGCGGCCGGCTCACCGGTGTCGACGTCTTCACGTGGACCCCGCGCGAGCTCGTGGACGAGGACCTGCTCGAATTCTGCTTCACCGATGCCGTCGACACGCGCAACCAGATCCCGTTCATCCGCGAGCGCGTCCAGCTGCAGCTCAAGCGGTTCGCCGTCGGCGTCGACGGGATGCCGGGGGCGATCGCCCTTCGTGACCCGCGCGACGCTCCCGACGGCCGGTGGCGACGCGGGGACTCGATCCCCGCCGCCCAGGCTGCCCGCATCGTGACCGACCTGCCATCGCTGGTCGAGGCGCTCGAGGAGTACCTCGAGCCGCCGGACGGCAACGAACCCGATCCCGCCTGGACCGCGAAGGTACAGCCGGGCACGGTTTCGGCGTTCCTGCGGCGCCTCCACGCGGCGTCGGCCCGCATCGGTCATCTCGTCCGTGCGGGCGACAGCCACCGCATCGACCGGACCGCCGCCACGGTCACGGTCGTGGCGATCCAATCGCTGCACGAGCAGGCGCAGCGCTTCGTCGTCGGCGCGCTGCTGAAGGAGACCTTCCGCGAGAAGGAGGAGACGGGACAGCGCCTGCCGCTGTCGGTGATCGTGCTCGACGAGCTCAACAAGTACGCGCCGCGCGAAGGCACCGGACCGCTGAAGGACATGCTGATCGACATCGCGCAGCGTGGTCGCTCGCTCGGCGTGCTGCTCGTGGGCGCGCAGCAGACGGCGAGCCGCGTCGCGTCGGAGGTGCTCGAGAACGCGGCGATCCGTGTGAGCGGCCGGCTCGACGCGGCGGAAGCCGAACGTGCCGAGTACGGATGGATGCTCCCGTCGACGCGGGCGCGCGCGCGGCTGTTGAAGCCCGGCACGATGGTCGTGGCGCAGCCCGCGATCCCGGTTCCGTTGGTCGTGACCTTCCCCTTCCCTCCGTGGGCCACCAGGAAGGAGGAGGTGGCGGACGACGCCGGCGGTGACCCGTTCGCGGGTCTGTAGCCCGCGCCGCGGCGCCTCCCCCCGATCGCATGAAGATCCTCCACACGTCCGACTGGCACGTTGGCCGCAGGCTCGGCCGCCACGACCGCGCCGAGGAGTACCGCGACGTCCTCGCCGAGGTCGTGCGGGTCGCCGACGAAGAGACGGTCGACCTCGTGCTGGTCTCCGGCGACGTGTTCGACCGGCCGATGCCCACCGTCGACGCGCTGACGCTCGGCCTCGGCGCGCTCGTCACGCTCGCCGAGCGCCGCCCCGTCGTGGCGGTCTCGGGCAACCACGACTCCGCCGAGCTCTTCGACGCCCTCGCGCCGCTGCTCCGTCACCAGGGTGCGGGGGTCCACCTCGTCGGCATGATCCGCCGCCCCGACGAGGGGAACCTCCTCGGACCCGACGAGCTCGGGGTGCCGGCCGTCGTCGCCTGCTTCCCGTTCCTGCGCGAGGGCCGCGTCGTGGACTTCATGATGGAGGCGGGCCAGTGGTACGGGGCCTATGCGGAACGGGTCGCCGGCATCTGTGCCGCGTACAACCGAGCGCTGGTCGAGCGCGCCGGCTCCGACCTCGTCCCCGTGCTCGTGGCGCACTTCATGGTGAGCGGCGTGAAGGTGGACCGCTCCGCGCCGCGGGGCGAGCGCGAGCTGCATATCGGCGACGCGTACACGGCCACCCCGCAAGCCGTGCCCCCGGGTCCCCAGTACGTGGCGATGGGACACATCCACGCACCACAGCCCGTGCCGTCGGCTCCCGTCCCCGCCGAATACGCGGGCTCGTTGCTGTCGCTCGACTTCGGCGAGGCCGGTGAGCAGAAGCGGGTCGTGATCGTGGAGGCCGAACCCGGGCGTCGCGCCGTGGTCCGCAGCGTCCCACTGAAGGCCGGGCGTCGCCTCGTGCGCGTCACCGACACCTGGGACGCGATCGCCGGACGCGTCGGCGAGCTCGCCGACGCCTACCTCGATCTCACGGTGAGGACTACGGCCACCGACACCGGTCTGGCAGAGCGCGCTCGCGAGGCCTTCCCCTACCTGGTGAACGTTCGCGCGCACAGGCCGGCCGCCGAGCGCGGCGAGCGGTTCGTGAAGGGGCATCGATCGTGGCCAGAGCTCTACGTCGACTACTTCCGGAGCGAACACGCCGAGGAGCCGCCCGACGACCTGCTGATGCTGCTCCGCGAGGTGCTGGAGGAAGCGGCGGATGCGTCCGCTTGAGCTCACCGTCGAGGGCTTCCGCTCCCACCGGCAGCGCGCCACGTTCGACTGGCGGGGGCGCCGACTGGTCGGCATCGTGGGACCGATCGGCTCCGGCAAGTCCTCGATCCTCGACGCGATCTCGTTCGCCCTGTACGGGAAGACCCCCGCGGTGGAGGGTGCCACGAAGACGCTGATCCATCAGCTGTGCTCCGAATCCCATGTCGAGCTGCGGTTCGAGGTCGACGGCCAGGTCTGGCGTGCGGTTCGGGCGCTACGCCGCAAGGGTCAGTCGGGGCACCAGCTCGAACGGCTCGCGACCGATGAGCCCGGCGCCGAAGTCCTGGAGCAGGTCACGGGCGACGACCCCATGAAGGAGCGCGTCGAGGGGCTGCTCGGCATGGACTTCAAGGCATTCTGCCGGTCGGTCCTGCTGGCGCAGAACCGGTTCAGCGAGTTCCTGAAGGCGACTCCCGCGGAGCGCGACAAGGTGCTCAAGGGGGTCTTCGGATACGAACGTCTCGACGCGGCGCTCGGCGTCGCGAGATCACGGCTCGATCGGCAGGAGGTACACCTCGAGGGGCTCGGGAGGGAACACGATCGCATCGACGAGGCGCGCGAACGCCTCGAGGGAGCCCGCACCGCCGCTGCGACGGCGCTCGAGCGATCGCGGGAGCTGTCGTCGGCGGCCCCGCGGGTCGAGCGGCTGACCGACGAGATCCGGTCGGCGAAGGCCGCTGGGACGGAGGCCGACGTGCTCGCGACGCACCTCGAGGAGCTGGTCGCCACATTGCCGCCCGCGGGGTCCGTGGACGAGGTGGCCGGGATCGCCGACGGTGCGGCGGACGCCGTGACCACCGCCGAGAAGGCCCGCGACGAAGCGGCGGCCACCCGCGCCGAGGCCGAGGCGATTCTCGCCGACGTGCGCGCGCGGCTGGGAGATCGCGAACGGTTCCGTTCGTTCGAGCGGCTCGTCGAGCAACAGGAACGGGAGGCGCTCGGACGCGCCCGTGCCGCCGAGGCGCTGGATGCCCGCGTGCAGGAGCAGGCCGCCGGGCTCGACGGGCTGGCCACGCTGCGGACCGCCGCCGAGAACGGGCGGGCGGAGCTGGCGCGCGCGGACGACGCGACGGCCGCCGCGGCCTTCGCCGTCGAGGAGGCGCGCGCCGCGGTCACGATCGCGCAGCACGCGGAGATGGCCCATGAGCTGCAGGGGGGGCTGGTCGCGGGCGACCCATGTCCGGTGTGCGCGCAGATCGTCGCCAGCCCGCCGAAGAAGACGGCCGCGCCCAGGTCGGCGGCGGCGCGCAAGAGACTCACCGCGGCGGAACGCGCGGAGTCGGAGGCCCGTCGACGCAAGGAGACCGCCGCCGCCACCGACGCGGCCGCTCGCACGGCGGAGGAGGCGGCGCAGCTCGGCGTGGAGCGGTCCTCCGGCGCCGTGCACGACGCGAAGGAGGCGGTGGCGGCCGCCGAGGCCGCGCTCACCGCGACGCAGAGCCAGCTCGCGGACTGGCTCGGCGAGGGCGACGCCGATGCGCGCGAAGCGCTGCGCGCGCGCGAGCAAGAGCTGGAGGGCGCGGAGGCGGGCGCGGAGGCCGCGAAGCGTCGCTTCGAGTCGGCGCGCGAAGCCGTCGACCTGGCCCGCGAGGGCGCGACCGCCACCCAGCGGGCCCTCGCGCAGATCGCGAACAGGCTCGCGGGCGCGTGGGGGCGTCTGTCGGTCGATCGCGACGTTGCCGCCACCCCGGCCTCCGTCAGGACGTCGTTCGCGGAGATCGCGGAGCTGATCGCATCGAGGCATGAGGCCGCGATCGCCGATCGTGCGGCCGCCGCCGAGCGCGCCGAGGCCGGGGCGGCGTCGATTCGGTCGCTCTTCGTCGAGCTCGGGCTCGCCCCCGACGCCAACTTCCCCGGGGCCCTGACCGACGCGGGTGTCGCGCACGGCGCCGCGGCGGCGCTCGTGACCGAGCTCGAACACCAGATCGCCACGGCGAGCGACGTCGAGCGGCAGATCCTCGAGGCCGAGCATGCGCGCGAGCTCGCCAAGCTCCTCACCGAGGACCTGAAGCCCTCGCGATTCCTCGGCTTCCTCCTGCAGGAGGAGCGCACGGAGCTGGCCGAGCTCGGGAGCGGCCACCTCGAGGAGCTGACCGACGGTGCCTATCGTTTCTCCGACGACGACTCCTTCGCGATCGTCGACATGAACGCGGCGTCCCTCGTGCGCAAAGCCGACTCGCTCTCCGGCGGCGAGACCTTCCTCGCGTCGCTCGCGCTGGCGCTGGCGCTCGCCGAGATGGTCGCCAGGGGCGGCGGGCGGCTCGATTCGTTCTTCCTCGACGAAGGGTTCGGGAGCCTCGACCTCGAACACCTCGACCGCGCGATGGACGGGATCGCACGTCTCGTCGCCGGCGACACGAGCCGGCTCGTCGTCCTCGTGTCGCACGTCGAGCAAATGCGACAGACGCTCGAGGACCTCATCGTGCTCGACAAGGACGTGCGCACCGGAGATTCCGTCGTCGTGTCCGGCGCCTCCCCGGCCGTGTGAGCGGGCTACGCCGAAGGTCTCGCCGGTCCCGGACGACGTAGTGCCGTTGGCTCATGAACCTGCCCCGGGGTGCTGCCGATAACCACCTCACAGGGCCAGCCCGCGCTGGGGTCCCTCGACGGTGGGCGATGGCCCGCTCGCGAGGGTCACAGGCACGGCCGACGGGTGCGCAGAGCGTGAGAGGAACCGGCGGATGATCGCGTCGCTGAAGGGCTACGGCAGGATCGCGAGGGTCGTCCTCGCCGTCATCGCGGGGTTCCTGATCCTGGGGATCGCCGGGTCACTGGTGATGAGCGTGCGCGCCACGAACGCCGCGCGCGCGCAGGTGGTGGGTCAGGCGACATCGATCGCCGACAGCTCCCTCACCCTCGCGTTCACGCCGGAGGACCTCGTCGCGCCGGTGTCCTCGACGCGCGCGTTCGAGCTGACCGAGCAGATCCAGGCGGTCGTTGTCGACCCGAGCGATTTCGACGACGTCACGCTGCTCTCGCCGGAGGGAACCATCCTGTACTCCACCGCGACCAGCCGGATCGCGACCGAGCTGCCCGGCGAGCAGGCCCAGATCCGCGAGGCCCTGAAGGGCGTGGCTCAGACCCGTGACGCCGACGGCACGATCACGGTGATGCTGCCGCTCCGGTTCCGTTCGGGTGTCGGCGGCCCGGCGGTGGTCGAGCTCAGCCGCCCCGACGACCCGATCGCGACCGCTGCCGGTCCATGGCGGACCAACGCCGCGTTCCTGTTCGCGATGCTCCTTCTCCTGAGTGTCGCCGTCTTCGGCGTGGCGCGCGTGCTGCAGGTGGTCGCCGAGGGTGTCGTGACCGGGGCGCCGCGCACGCAGTCGGCGTCCGTCCCCCACGTGCAGCCGCAGGTGTCGCCCCGATCGATCTCGGTGCCACAGCCCGGGATGCGCGAGGAGAGCGAGGCTCGCAAGCGGGCGGAGGATCGCGCGACGGCGGCCGAGGAGCGGCTCGCGCTGCTGCAGGAGCAGTACCGCAGGTCCCTCGAGGAGCTGCAGCAGTTCCAGCGCACGGCTCGCGAGCCGCAGGCGGCCACGTCGGATCGGGCGCTCGAGGAGCGCGCGCTGCGAGCCGAGGAGAAGCTCATCACGGCGCAGGAACGGGTCCGGGCGCTCACGGAAGAGCGCGAGCGCGCGACCGTCGAGCGCGAGGAGATGGCGGCGGCGCTGCGGGCGTCGCTCGATGCGGCTCCCGACGGCCCGGGCCGCGACGACCATCGGGTCCGCGAGGCCGAGGAGACCGCGGCCGGGCTTCGCGCCGAGCTGGAGACGGCCCGCGCCACGATCGACGACCTCCGCGCCGTGTCCGCGGGCGGCGCCGACGACGTGTCGCGGCGCGAGGTGCTCCGCCTCAAGGACGAGCTCGCCGGCGCGCACGCACAGGTCGCGACGACGGCGCACGAGCTCGACGAGCTCCGCACCGAGCTCCGAGCCTTGCGTGCCGAGGAGCAGCGTGCCGCCATGCTGTCCGACGAGCTCCGCGCGGCGAAGGCCGAGCTCGAGAGCTTCCGCGCGTCGCATCGGGCCGATCTCGTCGAGCGCGAGGCCGAGTTCGAGGAGAAGGTGCGGGCCACCCGGGAGGAGTTCCAGCGACAGATCGGCGAGATCGAGACGTCGTACCGCGGGCAGCTCGGGCAGCGCGAGGCCGATCTCGCCGGCCGCATCACGCAGGCGGAGGCGGAGGCACGCGCCGCGGAGCGCGAGCTGGAATCGGTCCGCGCCGACGCCGAGGCCGCCAGGGCCGAGGCCGCAGGACGAGAGGCACGCGTCCTCGAGACCACGGACGTGATCACGTCGCTCCGCCAGCAGATCTCGGCCCTCGAGGCCGAGAACAAGGAGCGAACGCTCGCGGTGACGCAGGCCCGCAAGGAGAGCGACGATCTTCGCCGCTCGCTCGTCGGGATCCAGGCCGATCTCAGCCAGACGGACGGCTCGGTCGAGGCGATGCGCCTCGAGCTCGAAACCGAACGAGCGAAGGCCGCGGAGTCGATCGGGGTGGCGGAGGCCACCGACCGGGATCGCCGCGGTCTCACGGAGCGCGTCGAGCGCCTCACGCAGATGCTCGAGGAGGCCGCCGGAGAGAACGCGGAGCTGAACCGCCGCCTCCAGGACTTCGAGGCACGCCGCCAGCTCGAGCTCGCCGACGACGAAGGCCGCACCGAGATCGACGACCTGCTGCGGGTGACGCAGGAGCGCCTCGCGGGTCAGACGGAGAAGCTCATCGCCGCCGAGGACCGAGCGAAGGAGCTCGAGACCGAGGCCGCCGGCGCCCGCGAGCGGCTCGAGGTCCTCGAGGGCGAGCTGCGGACGCACCAGATGTCGGAGGCGCTGCGCGAGATGCGCGAGCCGCACACGACCGACG
>Ga0214473_10005389_pt1 | contig 15327 bp, 16 predicted proteins | sample RVTome_7_FD_203509 | JGI IMG/M metagenome (GOLD analysis project Ga0214473, IMG submission 203509) | Soil microbial communities from uranium-contaminated site in the Upper Colorado River Basin, Wyoming, United States - RVT98D197 | ecosystem: Environmental > Terrestrial > Soil > Contaminated >... | reverse complement strand
CACTTATCAAGCGTATTTCACATGACTACATGGGTACATAAGACGACCCGAAGAGTGCTCCTTCCCCCTGCAAATCCAGCCCCTTACCGCGCTGCGCCCCGCCGAAAGGCTGGGAACTTCGGGCTAGGAGCCCTTGCGGGCGGCGACGTCCGGGAGCGGCCACTCGCCCGCTTCGGCGAGGTGCTGGAAGCGCTCGAAGGCCACGAGGCTGCGCGAGCTCGCGATCACCGGGTGCTCGCGCCCGAGGACGGCCGCCGCGATCGAGAGCAGGATTCCGACCATGAGCAGGCCCTCGGCCGAGCCGAGCAGGACGCCGCCCGCGCGGTCGATCCAGCCGAGGCCGGCGAGCTTTGCCCCGCGTTTGCCGAGCCGCCCGAGGATCACCGTCGCCGCGATGCCGGCGACGACGATCGCCGCGCCGGCGACCCAGGGCGCCATGATCGCGCCCACCTCGCCGTCCGTCTCGCGCTCGATCCACTGCGCCAGTCGGTCCGAGTAGAGCACGACCGCCATGTAGGCGATCCCGATCGAGCCGAGCGAGAAGGACTCTCGGACGAGGCCGAGGGCAAGGCCGCGGAAGGCCGCGATCCCGAGAACCGCGAGCGCCGCCGCGTCGATCGGCGCCAATCCCCCCACGGCCGGCAGTCTACACTGCCCCACGATGCACTGCGACATTGCCGTGATCGGGGCCGGCCACAACGGCCTCGTGGCGGCCGCGCTGCTGGCCCGGGCGGGCCTGCGGACGAGGGTCTTCGAGCGCCGTGGAGTGCTCGGGGGCGCCTGCGTCACCGAGGAGCTCTGGCCCGGCTACCGCATCTCGCGCGCCGCCTACGTGGCGGGACTCCTGCGCCCCGGGCTGGTCCGCGAGCTCGGTCTCCACGCCCGAGGCCTGCGCCTCGTCGCCCGCGACCCGGCGTCCTTCACGCCGGTGCCGGAGGGCGGAGGCCTCCTGCTGGGCCGGGATGCCGCGCGCTCACAGGCTTCGATCCGCCGCTTCTCCGCGCGTGACGCGCGGGTGTGGCCCCACTACGAGGCCTTCCTCGACCGCGTCGCGCGCGTGCTCGAGCCGCTCCTCGACCGCGTGCCCCCGGACCCGGCCCGCCTGCGCGCGAGCGACCTCAGCACCTGGATGGCGATCGCGCGCGCGGCGTTCCGCCTGCGCGCCGATCTGCCGCGGGCGGCGTCGCTCCTGGTCGGCGCGGCCCGCCCCGCGCTCGAGGCGTGGTTCGAGAGCGAGCCGCTGCGGGGGACGCTCGCGACCGACGCCGTGATCGGGGCCTGGGCGTCGCCGGCAACCCCGGGCACCGGCTACGTGCTCTTCCACCACGTGATGGGAGAGACGCACGGGGCGCGCGGGGTCTGGGCCTACGTGGAGGGGGGCATGGGCCGCCTCTCGGAGGCGATCGCTTCGGCCGCGCGCGACGCGGGCGCCGAGATCCGTCTGGAAGCGCCGATCCGGTCCGTTGCCGTGGAGGACGGGCGCGCGCGGGGCGTCGTGCTCGAGAGCGGCGAGGTCGTCCTGGCTCGCGCCGTGGTCTCGGGGGCGGATCCGCAGCGCACGCTGCTCGGGCTCGTGAGCCCCGAGCAGCTGCCCGAAGCCTTCGCGCGCGAGGTCGCCGCGCTCGACTTCCGCAGCCCGGTGCTGAAGATCAATGCCGCGCTCGGGGTGCTCCCGCGCTTCCGCGGCGGCTCGGGAGCGGTGCCCGGAGGGGAGCACGCGGGGACGATCCACGTCGGCGCCACGAGCCTCGACGCGCTCGAGCGCAGCTTCGCCGCCGCGTCGCGGGGAGAGCTTCCGGAGCGGCCGCTCGTGGAGCTCACGCTGCCCTCGGCGCTCGACGCGAGCCTCGCGCCGCCGGGGCGCCACGTGGCGTCGCTCTTCGTGCAGCACGTGCCGTGGAGCCCGGAACCCGGCGGCTGGGACGCGCACCGCGAGCGCTTCGCCGACCGTGTGCTCGGGCTCGTCGACGAGGTCGCTCCTGGCTTCGCCGCGAGCGTGCTGCATCGCGAGGTCCTGGCGCCACCCGACCTCGAGCGGATCTTCGGTCTCACGGGCGGAAACATCTTCCACGGCGCGATGACGCCGGACCGCCTCTTCGCGCTACGCCCGCTTCCGGGCTGGGCGCGCTACCGCACGCCCATCGAGGGCCTCTACCTGTGCGGAGCCGGCACCCACCCGGGCGGCGGCATCATGGGCGCCTGCGGCCGCAACGCCGCCCACCAGATCCTCCGCGACCTCCGCAAGGCCACCTGACCCGCGCCACCCGCGAGCCCCAATGGGGCCCAGCAAGCGCGCGAAGCGCGCGCGCAGCGAGGCGGAGCCGAGCGGAGTGGGCTGCCACCGTTCAATTCAAGCCCTCGTCATGACACCGGCATCTGATGCAGGTATGCGCGAAGGTGGCGGAGCTCGAGGTCCTGCTCCTCGAGTTCGTCGCGCAGCAGATCGCGCATCGAGAAGACCCCGATCACCCGATCCCCCGCGAGCACCGGCAGGTGCCGGCAGCCCGCCTTCCGCATCTTCTCGACGCAGAAGTCGACGTGGTCCTCGAGCGTGGCGGTCACCACCTCGCGCGTCATCACGTCGGCGACGAGCGTGCGCTCGGGATCGCGGCGCGGCACGACGACGCGCGTCATGAGGTCCCGCTCGCTGAAGATCCCGACGAGGCGATCCTCGTCGATGATCGGGATCGCGCCGACGCGCGCCGCGGCCATCGTCGCGGCCACGTCGTAGACGCTGGCCCCGGGCGGTGCGGTCACCACGTTGCGACGGTCGAAGACGTGACGCAGCCGGTGCATGGGGAGACCTCCTCGCCGGAGGCCGCGGCGCGGGGCTCGAAAGAGGCCTCCGGCCCGTGTGGAGCGCCGCGGGAAGCCGGCGCTCGCTACCCCCCATCCAATCACGAATCGCTGCGGATGGGAACCCCTGGGCTCGCCGCGGGCCCGCCCGGCTGCGAATCCGACCCCGCGGGGCGATCGGCGTCCAGCATGCGCAGGTACATCGCGGCGTCGCGACGCTCGGGATCGCGCGCGAGCACCCCCTGCCATTCCCGGACGGCCTCCTCGGAACGCCCGAGCGTGTAGAGGACCAGGCCGATCTGCACGCCGGCGTCGAGCCAGCCCGGGTTCGCCCGCCGCACGCGCTCGAGCTGCGCGAGGGCCTGGTGTGGCAGCCCGACTTCGCACAGCACCACGGCGAGGCGCAGCCGGATGTCGTGGAAGGTCGGGCAGCGGTCGAGCGCCTTGCGGTAGGCCTCCATCGCCTCGCGCAGCTCTCCCGCCTCGCGATAGGCGTCGCCCAGCGTCGCCTGGAGGTTCGCGAGCTTGCCGCGCGTGGTGGCGTCCAGGCGCCCGTCCCCGGCCGGCGCAGCGGCCCGAGCGCGTTCGGTCACCTCGCGCGAGCGGTCGAAGTCTCCCTGCCGCTCGTAGACCGTGGCCAGCGCGAGCATCGCCTCGGCGTAGCCGGGGTTGAGCCGCAGGGCCCGCGTCAGGCTGCTGGCGGCCGCCGGGATGTCGTCGCGCCGCTCGTGCAGGACGCCCAGCATGTAGTGGACGTCGGCGAAGCCCTCCCGCGTCCGCAGCAGCTCGGAGAGATGCTCGAGCGCCGCGGCGTCGTCGCCGCGCTCGAAGCTGCGCACGCCGAGGTGGTAGTGGCGGCGCTCCGAGGCGGAGAGCGGACCGGCTTCGGGCAAGGCTCAGCCCTCGTGCATCGCCGCGATCCGGTCCTCGGCGTCGCGTGCGAGGTCGCTGTCCTGGTAGTTCTGGACCACGGCCTGGAAGATGCTCTCGGCCTCGCTCTCCCGGTTCATGCGCAGGTAGCACAGACCGAGCCGGTAGAGGGCCTCCGCGTCGAAGCCGAGCCCCGGGTACTCGTTCAGGATCGTGCGGTAGCGCTCCGCGGCGCTCTCCCACTCGTCGCGCGACATGTAGAAATCGGCGATCTCCTTCACGTGCTGCGCGAGGCGCGTGCGCAGCGAGCGCCACAAGACCTCGGCCTCGGCGCCGTACTCCGAGTAGGGGTAGTGCGCGAGCAGGCGGTCGAGGAAGAGCAGGGAATCGCGGGTCGCCGTCTGGTCCCGGTTCGGGCTCCGCATCCTCCGCTCGTGACACAGCGCGGCGCGGTAGATCGTGTAGGGAACCATCTCGTGCTGCGGGTGCAGGTCGGCGAAGTCCCGGTAGTAGGCCAGGGCCTCCTCGTACTTGTCGTCGTCGAAATACGCGTCCGCGATGCGCAGCTCGGCGAGCACCGCGTACTCGCTGTACGGGTAGTTGTCGATGATCGACTGGAAGGTGTTGATCGCGCCTTCGTAGTCGACGCGGGGAATCACGCCGAGCCAGGTGCCGCCCTCGAGGGTCTCCTGCCCGCGCTGGTAGAGGACGTCGGCCGGCTCCACCTCCTCGAAGGTCGGCGGGGGCTTGGAGCAGGCGGCGAAGAGCCCTGCGAGCGCCAGCGCGGCCAGCCAGCGAGCGATCAACGGAAGCCCCCCCGGCAGCGTCCGGCGCAGGCTATCCGATCCGGGAGGGGTGTCAATTTGCTAGCGTTTCCTCCGCTTCGAGCGGGAGGGAGGAAAGATGGATCGCCAGTCACGAGAACGCCTGCGCCTCGATCGCCGCCTGATCCGGCGGCGGGGGCACATGTCCCAGGAGGAGCTCGAGCGCGCGCTCGGCGCGCTGCCCGACGTCGCGAGCAAGTCCGTGCAGATTCGAGTCGAGGAGCCCGCGCGCAAGGAGACGCGGGAGCCGGAGAAGCGCTGAGCGCGGGGGGAGAGGGCCCGTGATCAAGGCGAAGCTCGGTCATCGGCTCGACCCCGCGGTGAAGGCGGTCCTGCCCTTCCTGTTCCACCGGCCGCTGAACCCGAACCTCCTGACGGTCGTGGGGTGCCTGATCTCGCTCGGCGCCGCCGCGGCCTTCGCCCTGGGCTGGTTCGTGACGGGCGGCCTCTTGATCCTCGCGGGCGGGGTCTTCGATCTGGTCGACGGGGTGATCGCGCGCGCGCACGGCATCGCCACCCGCTTCGGGGCCTTCCTCGACTCGACGCTCGATCGCCTCACCGACATGGCACTGCTGGTCGGCATCACGATGTACTACGCCCTCGTGGGCGAGCCGGGCCACGTCCTGCTGGCCGGCTACGCGCTGATCGCGAGCGTGCTCGTCTCCTATGCCCAGGCCCGGGCGGAGCTCGTCGTGCCGGCCTTCCGCGTGGGATTCCTCGAGCGCGCCGAGCGGGTCGTGATCCTGGCCGCGGGGGCGCTGTTCGGCTTCATCGTGCCCGCGCTGTGGATCGTCGCCGTGGGGAGCACGATCACGGTCGGGCAGCGCTTCCTGCGCGCCTACCAGGAGATGGAGAAGATCGACGCGAGCGAGCGCGCAGCGCTGCGGGAGCAGGCGTGATGGCGGGCGAGCCCGGCGATCGCGAGCGCGGCTTCACCATCGTCGACCGGCGCGCGAGCGCGGCCGAGGCCAGCGGGCCCGCCGCGCAGGCCGCCCCCGAGTTGCCTCGCGTGGACTTCTCGACCTTCGTGCTCTCCCTCGGCACCTCCGCGCTCTACCACCTCGGCATCGTGGCCCATCCGGAGACCGGCCAGAAGGTCTCCCCGCCCGAGCTCGCGCTCGCGCGCAACACGATCGACACACTCGAGCTGCTCGAGGAGAAGACGCGCGGCAACCTCGACGCGCAGGAGCGCGAGCTCCTCGAGAGCCTGCTCTACGAGCTGCGCATGCACTTCGTCGCGGCGGGGAAGGCTCGCTCGTAGCCACCGCGTGCGCGTCCTCGCCCCCGCCAAGCTGAATCTGGGGCTGCGGATCGTCGGCCGGCGGCCCGACGGCACCCACGAGCTCGAGAGCGTCTTCGTGCCGATCGATCTCGCCGACGAGCTCGAGATCGAGATCGAGGACCCGGCCGACGGGCCGGCCGAGGTCGCGCTCGCGCTCTCGGGAGGCGGGGGCGGAGTTCCGGCGGACGCGCAGAACCTCGCGGCCCGCGCGGCGCGCGCCTTCCTCGACACGGCGGGCCTGCGCGCCCGCGTGCGGATCGCGCTCGCGAAGCGGATCCCCGCGGCCGCGGGGCTCGGCGGCGGCTCGAGCGATGCGGGAGCCGTGCTGCGCGCGCTCGCGGAGCGCTTCCCCGGGGCCGTCGGCCGCGAGCGCCTCGCGGCCCTCGCGCTGCGGCTCGGCGCCGACGTGCCGTTCTTCCTCGATCCGCGCCCGGCGCTCGTGAGCGGGGTCGGCGAGCGCCAGGCTCCGCTGCCGGGGCACCTCCCCGCGCTCCCCATCGTGCTCGCGAACCCCGGCCATCCGGTCCCGACCGCGCGCGTCTTCACCGCCTACGCCGCGGCCGCGACGCGTCACGGCCCGGTCGGCCGCCTCGCGCAGCAGCTCGCCGCGGCGCTCGCCGGTCCCGAGCAAGGCGTGGCGGGTCGCCTGGCCGCTCTCGTCGCGAACGATCTCGAAGCCGCCGCGGAGACGGTCTGCCCGGAGCTCGCAGCCGTCCGGGCGGCGCTGCGCGGGGCCGGTGCCCCGGTGGTGGGCCTGTCCGGGAGCGGCGGCACCCTCTACGGGATCTTCGCGACCCCGAGTGCGGCGGAGTCGGCGCTGGCCCGCCTGCGGCTCGCTCCACCCGCGTGGGTGCGGCTCGCGAGGACCGTCGAATCCCGGTAGCCTGAGTCGGTGGCCCGCGGGGGACATCCCTGGGGCGTAGCCAAACGGTACGGCAGCGGCCTTTGGAGCCGCCATCTGCAGGTTCGAATCCTGCCGCCCCAACCTGCTCCTTCGTTCGCCCGGCTCTCGCTTCGCTTCGGTTCGCGCCGCGGGGCTCCGCCGCGAGGGGAGGCGGCCCCGCGGCCGCTGGTCCGGGCTCCCCGGCGGGGATAGAATCACCCGTCACCCAGATCGTTGGCTCGCCGAGGGGGGGAGCGCATGCCGAGCCTCAAGCTCTTCACCGGGAACTCGAATCCGGCCCTGGTGGCCGACGTCGCGAGCTACCTCGGGCGCGACCTCGGCCGTGCGGAGGTCGGAACCTTCAGCGACGGCGAGGTGCACGTCGAGATCTGCGAGAACGTGCGCGGCTCGGACTGCTTCGTCGTGCAGTCGACCTCGGCTCCGGCGAACACGCACCTGATGGAGCTCCTGATCATGATCGACGCGCTGCGCCGCTCGTCCGCGCGGCGCATCACGGCGGTGATCCCCTACTACGGCTACGCGCGCCAGGACCGCAAGGTGTCCCCGCGCGTCCCGATCTCGGCGAAGCTCGTCGCGGACCTCGTCTCCACAGCCGGCACCGACCGGGTGCTCTGCATCGACCTCCACGCCGGCCAGCTTCAGGGCTTCTTCAACATCCCGGTCGACAACCTGTTTGCGACGCCGGTGCTGCTCGACGCGATCCGCGCGCGCTACCAGGGCCCTCTCACGATCGTCTCCCCGGACGCGGGGGGCGTGGAGCGCTCGCGCGCCTACGCCAAGCGCCTCGGCGCGCAGCTCGCGATGGTCGACAAGCGGCGCGAGGGTCCGAACGTCTCCGAGGTGATGAACATCGTCGGCGACGTGAGCGGTCGCACCTGCGTGATCGTGGACGACATCGTCGACACCGCGGGCACGCTGACGCAGGCCGCGAACGCGCTGCGCCGCGAGGGGGCGGTGCGGGTGACGGGAGCCGTCACCCACCCGGTGCTCTCCGGTCCGGCCATCAAGCGGATCGAGGAGTCGGCCCTCGAGGAGCTCGTGGTGACCGACACCATCGCGCTGCGCGACGACGCGCGCGAGTGCCGCAAGCTCCACCAGGTGAGCATCGCCCCCCTGCTCGGGGAGGCGATCCGCCGCATCAACAACGAAGAGAGCGTGAGCTCGCTCTTCGTCTGATCGAGAGGTTCCCCACGTGGCAGAGAACGCACTCCAGATCCAGGTCCGCGACGCCTCCGGCAAGGGCGTCGCGCGCAAGCTCCGCGCCGCCGGGCGCATCCCCGGGGTCGTCTACGGGCGCCGCCAGGCCGCGGTCCCCATCTCGCTCGACCCGAAGCTCCTGCGGCGCGTGCTCACGCGCAGCGAGGCGGGCCTCAACACGCTCTTCGAGCTCGAGGTCGAGGGGGGCGGCGCGCTGCAGGGCACGCCGGTCCTCGTGCGCGACCTCCAGCGCGATCCGGTGAAGGGCGACTACCTGCACGCGGACCTGCTCGCGGTCGACCTCCGGCAGAAGCTCCAGGTCGCGGTGCCGATCCACCTCACCGGGAAGGCCCGCGGCGTCGAGTTCGGCGGCATCCTCGACCACTCGCTGCGCGAGCTCGAGCTCCTCTGCCTGCCGACGGCGATCCCGAAGGAGATCCAGGTGGACGTGACGGAGCTCGAGGTCGGCGCCTCGCTGCACGTGCGCGACCTCGTGCTGCCGCAGGGAGTCGAGCTCCGCAGCGACGGCGACCTGTCCGTCGTCTCGGTGGTGCTGCCGGCCGCCGAGGTCGCGCCCACCCCGGTCGAGGTCGCGCCTGTCGAGGGCGAGGCGGCGCCGGCCGCCGAGGGCGAGGCGAAGGCGAAGGAGGAGGCCTCCGAGTAGGCGACGGTGGCGTGAAGCTCGTCGTCGGCCTCGGAAACCCGGGCCCCCGCTACGCGGGAACGCGGCACAACGTGGGGTTCCGCGTGGCCCTGCGCTTCGCGCAGCAGCGCGGCATCGCACTCGACCAGTACCGCTTCGGCGGGCGCTTCGGGCGCGCGAGCGCAACGCTGCGCGCCGGCCTTCGACTCGACGTCGGGGTCCTGCTGCCCGAGAGCTTCATGAACCGCTCGGGGCAGGCGGTGTCCGAGGCCGTGGGGCTGCTCCCGATCGGATCGCTCGAGCAGGATCTGCTCGTCGTGTTCGACGACGTGGATCTTCCCTTCGGTCGCCTGCGCCTGCGCCCGGGCGGGAGCGCGGGCGGCCACCGCGGGCTCTCCGACGTGATCGCCTGCCTCGGGCGCGACGACTTCCCGCGCCTGCGCTTCGGGGTCGGGCGACCGGGTGTCCCGATGGAGACCGCCGACTGGGTGCTCCAGCGCTTCTCCGCGGAGGAGGAGTCGAAGCTCGGCCTGCGCATCGACGCGGCCGCGGCGGCGATCGAGGCGGCCCTCGTTGACGGAGTCGCCGCCGCGATGAACCAGGTGAACCGTGACCCCGCCGCGGCGAGCGACGCCGCTCCCTGAGCGGCCGCTCCCCGGTTGCGGAAGATTGTCCGGTCGATTTCTTCACCATAGATCGATTGATCCGCGGATTGTCCGGTGATTTCCTCGTATTGACCGGGTCTTGTCCCGTCCATAGACTCCCGGCTCATGCGCATCTCGCTCGACCGAAGTGCAGCCGACGGCCGGCCGATCTACCAGCGGATCGCGGAGCGCATCCGCGGCGAGGTCGCGGCGGCTCACCTCGCGCCGGGCGACCGCCTGCCGCCGATCCGCGCGCTCGCGCGCGAGCTCGGCGTGAACCGCGACACGGTGGCGCTGGCCTACGAGGCCCTGGCGTCGGCCGGCGTCGTCGAGTCCTCGGTCGGGCGGGGAACCTTCGTGGCCGAGGCTCCGGGGCGGGGCGATGCCCCGCGCGGCGTCGCGAGCCCGGCGCTGTCGGTGCTCGCGGAGCGGGTGCTCGAGCTCGATCGCTCGCGTCCGCGCTTCGGCAGCGCGAACGGTGCGGTGCCGCTCCACACCCTGATCCCCGATCCGAGCCTCTACCCGTCGGACGATTTCCGCCGCGTGCTCAACCGGGTGCTCGCCCGCGGCGGGCCGGACCTGCTCCTGTACGGCGAGCCGCAGGGCCACCCGCGCATGCGCGAGGTGCTCGCGGCGCGGCTGCGCGAGGCGGGCGTCGCGATCGACGCCGAGGAGCTCGTGCTGTGCCATGGCGCGAGCCAGGGCATCTCGCTGGCCGTGCGGCTCTTCGCGGGCCCCGGGGACGTGGTGGCGCTCGAGGAGCCCACCTACAACAACGTCCTCGGCACGCTCGCCGGCCTCGGCCTGCGCACCGCGCCGGTCCCGATGCGCGAGGGCGGGATCGACCTCGCGGCGCTCGACCGCGCGCTCTCGCGACCCGAGGTGAAGCTCCTCTACACGATCCCGACCTTCCACAACCCGCTCGGGACGACGACTTCGCCAGGCCACCGCCGCGCGCTGCTCGAGATCGCCGCGCGCCATGCGAAGCCCGTCATCGAGGACGGCTACCAGATCGACCTGCGCTTCGAGGGCCGGCCCGTGCCGCCGCTGGCCGCGCAGGATGGCGCCGGGCTCGTGGTGCACCTGCATTCCTTCTCGAAATCGCTCTTCCCCGGGGTGCGCGTCGGCGCCGTGGCGGCCCGCGGCCGCCCGCTCGAGGCGCTGCTCGCGCTCAAGCGGGCCACGGACCTCTCGGACGCCATGCCGCTCCAGGCCGCGCTCGCCGAGTTCGTGGCCTCGGGCGCCTACGATCGCCATCTCGCAAGGCTGCGCCGGGTGCTGCGCGGGCGCCGCGACGCGCTCTGCGCGGCGGTCGAGCGTCACCTGCCGGACGCCGCGCTGTGGACGCGTCCGGAGGGCGGCACCCAGCTGTGGGTCGACGTGGGCCACGGGATCGACACGAGCGACCTGCTCGCCGACGCGGTCGGAGCGGGGGTGCTCTTCGCGCCGGGAAGCCAGTTCCTCCACGACGGGCGCTCGTCCTGCGGTCTGCGCCTCTCGTTCGCGATGGCCGACGAGGCCGCGATCGAGCGGGGCGTCGCCGCGCTCGGCAAGCTCGTGACGCAGCGCCTCGCCGCTGGGCCGCGACCGGCGGTCGGTGCGCACATCTGAGTTTTCGCCTCTTCAGTAGAATCGAACCGGGAGGACGGAGCGATGTCGGAGAAGGAGAGTCGACGATCGGGCGCGTCGGGCAACGGCGGCACTCGGACCGGGGCGGAGGCCTTCGAGATCAAGGTGGGTCTCGCCGAGATGCTGAAGGGCGGCGTGATCATGGACGTGACCACGCCTGAGCAGGCGAAGCTCGCCGAGGACGCGGGCGCGGCGGCGGTGATGGCGCTCGAGCGCGTGCCGGCCGACATCCGCCGCGAGGGCGGCGTCGCGCGCATGGCCAGCATCGAGGTGATCCAGGGCATCCAGCACACGGTGTCGATTCCGGTGATGGCGAAGGTCCGCATCGGCCACTTCGCGGAGGCGCGCGTGCTCGAGGCCCTCGGCGTCGACTTCATCGACGAGAGCGAGGTGCTGACGCCCGCCGACGAGGAGCACCACGTCGCGAAGCACGAGTTCCGCTCGCCCTTCGTGTGTGGCGCGCGCGACCTCGGCGAGGCGCTCCGTCGCGTGGCCGAGGGCGCCGCGATGATCCGCACCAAGGGCGAGGCCGGGAGCGGGAACATCGTCGAGGCGGTGCGGCACCTGCGCCGGGTCTGCGGGGAGATCCGCGCGCTTCGCGCCCTCCGCCCCGAGGAGCTCCCGGCGCGCGCGAAGGAGCTCGGAGCCCCGCTCGACCTCGTGCGCCGCGTGGCCGAGACGGGGAGGCTCCCCGTGCCGAACTTCGCCGCGGGCGGCATCGCGACGCCGGCCGACGCGGCGCTGTGCATGGCGCTCGGCGCCGAGGCGGTCTTCGTGGGTTCGGGGATCTTCAAGAGCGAGGATCCCGAGGCGCGGGCGCGCGCGGTGGTGCGCGCCACCACCCACTGGGACGAGCCGCAGGAGGTGCTCGAGGCCTGTCGCGGCCTCGCTGCCGCGATGCCCGGGATCGAGATGGAGCGGCTGGCCGAGCACGAGCGCCTCGCCAATCGGGGCTGGTGATCCGATGGCGCGACGCCGCGTCGGCATCCTCGCGATCCAGGGCGACGTGGAGGCCCACGCCCGCGCGCTCCTCCGCGTGGGCGCCGAGGCGGTCGTGGTGCGTCACGCGGAGGACCTCGAGGGGATCCTTGCCCTGATCCTCCCGGGCGGCGAGAGCACGACGATCTCGAAGGGCCTCGAGCGGCTCGGACTCTACGAGCCGCTCGAGGCCTTCGCGAAGGCAGGCCGCCCGATCCTCGGCACCTGCGCGGGCGCCGTGCTCCTCGCGCGCGAGGTCGAGAACCACCCCGTGCGCAGCCTCGGGCTCCTCGACGTGGTGGCGGTGCGCAACGCCTATGGCACGCAGGTCGACTCGTTCGCGGCCGTCGCGGACTCGAAGCTCGAGAACCTGCGCTGCATCTTCATCCGCGCGCCGCGCCTGCGCCGCCCGGGACCGGACGTCCTGGTGCTCGCGCGCGTCGACGGCTGGCCGGTCTTCGTCCGCCAGGGGAAGATCCTGGCCACGACCTTCCACCCCGAGCTCGGCGACGATCCCCGCATCCACGGTATGCTGCTCGAGCTCGCCGCCTGAGGCTCGGATCCGGCAGCACGGCGTCGGGTCGGGGGGGCTGGTCGCGGGGACTCGGGAGGTGGATGGGGTGGTAGCTCGAACCGGAAGACTGGCTGGCAAGGTCGCATTCATCACCGGCGCGGGCGCCGGCATCGCTCGCGCCTCGGCGCGGATCTTCGCGCGCGAGGGAGCGCGCGTGGTGATAGCCGAGATCGATGCCCCGAGCGGACGCGCGGCGGAGGCCGAGGTGCGCACCGCCGGCGGCGAGGCGCTCTTCGTCGAGACCGACGTGACGAAGGAGGAGAGCGTCGCCCGGTCCGTCGCAGCGGCGGTCTCCCGCTTCGGCGCGCTTCACGTGCTCTTCAACTGCGCCGGCGGCTCCCTCCCGACGGATGCCCCCGTGGCGGAGGTCGACCTCGGCGTCTTCGAGCAGACGCTCGACCTGAACCTGCGCGGCACCTTCCTGTGCTGTCGCCACGCGATCCCCGCGATCGTGCGCGCCGGAGGCGGCTCGGTCGTGAACACGAGCTCGATCGCGGCGCTGCGCGGCGACCACCCGCTCCACGCCTACGCCGCGGCGAAGGGCGCGATCCTCTCGCTCACGCGCGCCCTCGCCGGCCGGTACTCGAAGGACGGCGTACGCGTCAACGCGATCTGCCCCGGGCTCGTGATGACCGAGCGCCTCCGCAAGCGGATGGGCGCCACCCGCGAGGCGGTGGAAGCGTCCGTTCGCGCGAGCGACGCGATGTCGATCGCCGGCCACCCTTTCGCGATCGGCGAGCCCGAGGACATCGCGAACGTGGCCCTCTTCCTCGCCTCCGACGAGTCCCGGATGATCAACGCCGCCCTGATCCCCGCCGAGGGCGGCCTCTCGGCGTACTGATCGCCGGCGGATCGGCCGCGGCCCTGCGCTCCGCGCTGCGGCGTTCGCGTCCGGGTGGGTTCGTGGAGGCGGATCCCGGGGTGGCAGCCTCAGGCGGGGATTCGCTCCCCGACCTCCACCGGTCAGCGCCTTGACGCGGGTAGAGGCCCTCCCGATACTCGAGACGACCCCCCGACATTCACGGCCCCCCGCCGCAGCTCGAGGAGCGATCCATGGGCCGATGTCGGAGAGGCTTCGCGTCGAGGTGTCGCTCGGCGTGCGTGGGGGCGGCGCTGGGCATCGTGGCGCTGGGGGCGTCTCCGGCGCGCTCCATCGTCACCGTGGGCAGCCTCGACTCCTATGGGTTCGGTAGGGACCTGCTCGTCCTAGGCGACGTGGCCTACCTGGCGATGGCTTCCGGGGGAACCCTGCCGAACGGCCTGCTGGCGATCGACGTGTCCGACCCCGAGATGCCGCTCGCGGCCGCCTCCCTGGATGAACGCGGCGCCTGGGACCTCGCGCGGCATGGCTCGCGTGTTCTCGTGGCGGGAGGACCCGACGGTCTCTGGATCGTGGACGCGACGGATCCGCTCGAGCCGGCGGAGATCGGTCACCTTCCCACCTCGAGCTTCACCCGCGCCGTCGCCGTGAGCGACGCGATCGTCTATCTGGCCGAGGACGACGGGCTTCGCGTCGTCGACGCCTCCGACCCGACCTCGCCGGTCGAAGTCGGTCGCTTCCCCACCCCCGGGTTCGCGCTCGACGTGACGGTCGTCGGAGCACGCGCGTACGTCTTCGATCGCTCGCTGGGCCTGCGGATCCTGGACGTTTCCAATCCTGCCCAACCCCGGGAGCTGGGGGCGTTCCACCTGCCCGGAAGCTCGGGCTGGGTGAGCGTGGACCGAGACCTCGCCTTCGTGGGCAGCTCCGGGGTCACGCGGATCGTCGACGTCTCAAACCCCGGGAATCCGGTCGAGCTCTCGAGCTTTCCCCGGGCGGGACGCACCCAACGCATCGCGGACCGCCTCTACGTGAGCTCGGCGTGGTTGACCGTAGTGGACATCTCCGACCTGTCGGCGCCGATTGCCCTCGGCGAGTTCTCCGTGCGCGGAGGTGCCGCCGCCGCGACGATACGGGGCGATCTCGCCTACGTGGCGGCCGGCGGCGTGAGCGGGGCCGCGGGGCTGCGGATCGTCGATCTCGTGGAGCTCGGTCTGCCAAGACAGGTGGGGGCCTTCCCCCGAATCCGGTTGAGCGACATCGCCGTCGAGGACCACTTCGCCTATACGCTCGACGGATCCTTCCTCGAGTCCTTCGACATCCGGGACCCGGCTGCCCCCGTCTGGCTGGGGTTCTGGCTCGTCGACGGCGAAGACCTCGAGCTCGTCGATGGGCTGCTCTACGTCGCGGGACGACAAGGGCTCCGCATCCTTTCCACCGCCGATCCGACGAACCTGCGCAACGTCGCGCAACTCGTCATCGGCGGATTGTTTCGGGGATCGGATGTCGAGATCGATGGCGACCATGCCTTCGTGGCGCATGAGCGGGGCCTGCTCGTAGTCGACGTGTCCGATCCGACGAATCCCACTCAGATCGCGAGCTTCGCCACCCCCGACCGCGTGGTGGGGCTGGCGCTCTCGGACGGCGTCGCGTACCTGGCCCACTGGTTCAGCGGGTTGCTCGTCGTCGACGTCCGCGAGCCGCAGGCTCCCACCCTGATCGACTCCCTGGCATTCCGCACCCCGTTGGAAGGCGTGCTGGACGTCGAGGTGGCGGACGGCCACGCCTACGTGGGCACAACCAACGGCCAGACCCTGCACCGGTTGCGAATCTTCGACGCCACGGATCCAGGGAATCTGCGGGAGCTGTCCTCCCTGAAGTTCGGAGCCGGGGTGGCCGACGTCGAGGTCGAGGACCGGATCGTCTTCGTTGCGGCGGGGAGCGACGGAGTCCGGCTGATCGATGCGTCGAAGCCCGATCTCCCGTTCGAGCTGGGCGGGGTCGCGACGATCGGCGCCCGCCAAGTCACTCTTGCGGATCGCTACGTCTTCGTAGCAGGGCAGCAGTACGGCAATCCCATCCTGGAATTCGGCGACGAGTACCTGTCTCGCCTGGACGTGGCGATCGACATCGCGCCCCACGACGAGCTGAACCTCGTCCATCCTG
>Ga0214473_10005388_pt1 | contig 15329 bp, 12 predicted proteins | sample RVTome_7_FD_203509 | JGI IMG/M metagenome (GOLD analysis project Ga0214473, IMG submission 203509) | Soil microbial communities from uranium-contaminated site in the Upper Colorado River Basin, Wyoming, United States - RVT98D197 | ecosystem: Environmental > Terrestrial > Soil > Contaminated >... | reverse complement strand
TTCCTGCTATCTCTTCCCATGGCGTCATCCTCCGACCCCCGCTTGGCTGCGGGAGTTGTTCTTGGGTTAAGAAACTGGCCGGATGATGACGCCTTTTCTCCTTTTCCACCACACTCGCGACACTACCATGGCCCGTGAGGCTGGCCACAGCGCGGGCACGATGGTAATAGTTACATTTCTGCGTCCTCTTTTTTGCCACAAGTTAGGAAGGAGTAGCCGGAAATGCCAGATGCCGGACAGCCGGTCGACCTCAGCCTCGCGCGTCAGCTGGTTACGGCCACCGATGCGCTGGTGGCGGAGGCCCTCGAGGTGGCGCGCCACACGACGGATGCGGGCAAGGGCATCGACGACGCTCAGGTGCAATGCGAGCGCCTGGCCTACGCCGCCACCGAGACCGCCGCGGCCAAGGACCTGTTGGCGTACGCGGAAACCGCCGCCAGCAACGGCCAGCGCGATCCGGTTCCCCAACAAATGGCCAGCTTGTTTGCCGCCGAGGTGGCGCATCGGCTGCAAGCTCAGGTCAGCGCGCATGCCGATGAATTCGGCTTGTCGGACGAGCGCCTCAATCAGGCTCTGGGAGACAGCTCTATCCGGAAGGCGATGCGTTACGCACTCGCCGATGCCCGCGTGGAAGCGATTGGACGGCACGTCATCGAGCAGCGCGGCACGAATCACTCCTGGATCGCGGAGGAAATGGCGGTCATGAGCCGCGATTCGGTCCGCCAGTTCGCCGAGACCGAAGTACAGCCAATCGCCGAGCGCCTGCACCGTTACGACGAGTTGGTGCCCGAAGGAATTATTCGTAAGATGGCCGAGCTGGGTTATTTCAAAATGTCGGTCCCCGAAGAGTTCGGCGGCGGCGGCATGGGCAACCTGGTGATGATCATCACCACCGAGGAGTTGTCGCGCGCCTCGCTGGCCGGCGGGGGCAGCCTGATAACGCGGCCGGAAATCCTCACCAAAGCCCTGCTCAAAGGCGGCACCGAGGCGCAGAAGCGGAAGTGGCTGCCGCACATCGCGAGCGGCGAACTGATGGTGGGCATCTCGGTTACGGAACCCGATATCGGCTCCGACGTGGCCTCGCTAAAGTGCCGGGCCGATGCGGCGGAGCTGAACGGCCGCAAGGGATACCTGATCAATGGCGCCAAGGCCTGGTGCACCTTCGCCGGACGCGCGAACGTCCTCGCCCTCCTGGCCCGAACCGATCCGGACACGGCCAAAGGTGGACGCGGCTTGTCGATGTTCATCGTCGAGAAGGACCCCTTCACAGGTCACACTTTCGAAATGCGCCAAGCCGGCGGCGGTTCGCTCATCGGTCGCGCCGACATGACGCCCGGTTACCGCGGCATGCATTCCTTCACCCTCAATTTCGACAATTACTTCGTGCCCGCCGAGAACATCGTGGGCGAAGCCGGCGGACAAGGTCGAGGGTTTTATCTCCAGATGAGCGGTTTCGCCGCTGGCCGCCTGCAGACCGGCGGGCGCGCTACTGGCTTGGCGCAGGCGGCGCTGGAGCGCACGGCGGAGTATGCCAACGACCGCCGCCAGTTCGGCCAGCCCATCGGCAACTTTCAGCTCACGCAATACAAACTCGGGCGCATGGCCACGCATGTGATGGCCGCCCGCCAGCTGACCTACGCCGCGGCGCGCGCCATGGATGCGGATGAGTCGATCGCCCTGGAACCTGCCATGGCCAAACTCCTGGCCTCGGATGTGGCAGTCTGGGTCACGCAGGAGGGACAGTTGTTGCACGGCGGCTGGGGCTATGCCGAAGAGTTTCCCATCTCACGCTACGTCATCGACGCCCAGGTGCTGCCGATCTTCGAAGGAGTGAAGCCGATCCTCGAACTGAAGGTAATCGCGCGCACTCTCCTCGCCGGCTGACGGCGCCCGCGCCGCGAGGCCGCACTTGTTTCCGTTGAGCGCCAACCGCGGCCTCTGATATTAGACTCGCCATGCCCGTGGACTGTCCAGCGGAGGGTTCGTGCAGAGGTTGAGCGCCGGCATGCTCAGAGCGCTACCGAAGCGTATCTGGGAAGCGCTGCGGAGGAGGGTCAGGCGCAGGCCGCGCCATCCGGTGATCTGGAACGTCAACGGCGCCAACGAGCGGCACTGTAACAAGTACGCGTTGCTCGTGTACTTGCCACGCGCCTTTCAGATGTCGCCCGACGACCCCGCGTTCTTGAGTCACGCCAATTTGCGACGCTGCCGGCACATTGCTGCGGATCTCGGCGAGCGCGGTTACATCGTTGACGCCATGCACAAGAGTGACCTGCGGTTTCGGCCGCGGCGCCATTACACCCTGGTGATCAGCGAGCGGCTCGACTGGAAGAAAATCGCCTCGCGGTTTCGCGCCAATGCCACTCACGTGTTCTTGGCCAGTTCGATGAACCATGTCACCCACAACGGCAACGTCCGCCGCCGTCACGCCCGCTTGTCGGAACGAGGCCGCTCACCGGTACGGGTCCGGAGGGTGTACGGCGAAAACATGCCCGCAGTGGCCAGATCGGATGCCCTGGTCGCGGTGGGCAATGCCTTCACCACCGGAACATGGAGGGAGGCGATCGAGGGCCCGGTGTACGCGTTCAATGGATTTGCGCTACGGGCAGGCATACTCCCGCACGACACGCCCAAGGACTTCATCCGCACCCGCCGGCGATTTCTCTTCTTTGCGAGCAGTAGTCAGATGCAGAAGGGCCTGGATCTCCTCCTGGAGATCTTCCCGCGCCATCCAGAGCTACAACTGTACGTCTGCAGCCAATTCGCCAACGAAGAGGACTTCTGTTCCGCCTATCGCCAGGAGCTGTTCGAGACCGCGAACGTCCACCCCCTCGGTTGGACCACGGTCAACAGCCCCGAATTCATGGAACTGCTGCGCACCTGCGCCTTCGTGATTCATCCGACGTGTTCGGAAGGCCAGGCGGGTTCCGTCGTCCACTGCATGCACTCGGGCTTGATACCGCTGGTCACGCGAGAGGCAGGCATCGATACCGGCGACTTTGGTCTGACTTTGTCCAACGATAGCATCGAAGAGATTGAACGCACTGTCCTCGATATGTCGCAACGACCGCCAGAATGGCTTCGTGACCGCAGCGCGAAGACGGCGCGAAGTGCCGCCGCACTCTACACCGAAGAGACGTTCAGGAAGAGGTGGGCGGATATCGTCACGGAGGTCCTGGCACGCCGATCCGGCGCAGACGCCAAGCGAGCCTCTCGCCTGCATTGAGGCTTACAGGCCACCCGCGGCGCAGATCCGCGCCGGAGATGCTCGTCGGCGAGGCCGCGGTACGGTCCTCGAGTTGATAGATCGTGCCGGCCTCGACCGCCAGCCATTCCGGCCAGCTATTCAGCCGGGGATAGTTCTCCGTCAGCTGTAGCGTCTCGCGATGGCGAGAACCATCGAAGCGGACCACGCCCTGCCACGGCTCGTCCGTCTCAACGGAGATGCGCCAGGAGCTGTCGTCGCGCTCGGCGCCGATGCGCAGCCCGCGTTGCCATGGAACCGGGCGGATGCCTGCTGTCTTCCACAAGGCATAGAGCAGGCAGGTCCGGATGAAATTGCCATCGAGGTAGTTGCCTCCGACGAAGCCGTCAGGTCCGGCGTAGGCAAGCAGGCGTCCGATCTCTTCATCAACCCAATCCTCCGCCGCGGGTTCGTCGAAGATCGCGATCACGTAGAGCGCGCCTTCGATGGAATCGGCAAAGCCGTCCATGCGCCCATACTCCCAGTTGGCCCCACGTTGCGTGGCGGCAGCGCTCAGGCTCTGCCGGGCTGCGGCGAGATAGCGGGCGCGGCGTGGATCACCCTCCGCCAGCAAGCTGGAGTAAGCGGCATAAGCTGAAGCCAGGTATCCCCAGGTGTCGTTCAGCAGATCGGTCGCTCGTCCGCCCTCGCCGACTACGTTGAGCCACAGCCCATTGCGTCGCCGGCCGTCCTCGAGAAGCCGGTCCAGCAAGCGTTCGACGGCCGGGGCGTACGCCGCGGTGCGGCTGTCGGGAGCAGCGCGCTCGACGAGAATCCACTCGACCAGCCCCGCGATCATTTCGTTCCCATGGTCACGCAATCCGATGCGGGCGTCGCGTACGCGCCCCGCGGCAAAATCGAAGATACGAGGCACCAGGCCCTGGGTGAGGGGAAAGACCTGGTTGATATAGGCCTCAACAATGCCGCGGCCACGCGCCAGATAACGCGGGTCACGCGTGCGATGCCAGAGCCGCGCCAGCAACTGCAGCATCTCTCCATTCTTCTCCGCCTTGTCCAGCACCACCGTGCCGCCTCCGGTGGCGCGGCTGGAGCCGGTCCAGACCTGCTCGACCACTTGGTTCAGGCGTTCAGCCCAGGGGGTCTCGCCGAGAGATTCGAGGATGGGGAGGAGGCCGTCCTTGGCATACTCCACCGCGCCGTAGTAGCGGCTGTTGGCGTCCTCCGCAGCCACTTCTCCGGTGGCTAGGTTGACGGAGGCGAATTCGGGTGAGATGCGCCGCTCGACCTCGAGCATATCGCGTAAGGCAGGGAGCAGGTCTGGCGCGAGCAGATGAGCGGCAATGACGATGTGGGAATAACAATCTGCCGCCACATCGGCGTAGTTCCATCGGGCCGCTGCGGGCGCGACCTCTCGAGGCAGCAATCCGAAGCGCGGATCTCGCAGGCCCATCCACGTCCGAGCGGTGCGTTCGGCCGCCGAGAAGGCCCGATCAGCGAGGCGTCCTTGGAGCTCCGCCGCACGATCGAGGTCGCCGCCTGCCCGCGCAGCCCGCAATGCTGCGACCACGAACCCGTGCTCACCCGGCACGTCCGGAACGGCAGGCCGTGGGCGCGGAGCGGGCTGAAATACGGCGAGCGACATTATGATCACCGCCACCGTCACAACCCAAAGCGGCAGCCAGAACAGTCTCCTCACTGCTCGGCACCCCTCGTGGTCACCCGGGCTGGTTGCTCGCCGGCTAGCTGGGACATCGGCGCAGACTACGGGCTGATGTTGTGATGCGCAAGCTTGCCGTCACAGATACTTATTGTGATCAGCGCAATCAGGCGGGACTGCTCGTTGGCTCGGCAGCTCGGCTTGACGGCGGACGGCCGCTGGGCCAGAACATCGCCGTTTGAGATGGAATCGAGCCGCTGTATCATCAGCCTTGCAACCCGCGACAAGTGCTATTCGGACGCGCTTGGCCGGCTGCGTGCGAGTGTGATCAGAAGCGGATTCAGCGGGGAGCTCATGTTCTGGCCGCCAGGTCGGTTTCCCGATGGGTGCCCGCCGCACCTCGACGTTCCTTTCGCTTTCAAGCCGTACGCCTTTCGCGAAGCTCTCAGCTGCGGCAAGGAGCTGGTGTTGTGGCTCGACTCCGCATGCGTGGTGGTGCGCAAGCTCGACTCATTGTTCAAGGCCATTGCTGAACAGGGATACGTTCTGTTTGGCAACCAGAACTACACGGTGGGCGAGTGGGCCAGCGACGCGGCACTGAAGCGCTTTGACTTGAGCCGAGAACGTGCGATGAGTATACGCGAAGTGAACGCGGCAGCTGTCGGTCTGAACATGGGAAACCCCACCGCCTTGGAGTTTCTCGCGCAGTGGTACGAGGCGGCCAGGGAGGGGCTCGCTTTCAGAGGGGTTCCCGAAGCCCTGGGCGGCCCAGAAGATTACGCCGCCGTCAAAGGCAATCGCGGCAACAAGGTTTCCGCCGATCCCAGGGTACGTGGGCACCGCCACGACCAAACGGTCGCCGGCCTGCTGGCACACCGACTGGGCATGAAGTTGACCGCCTCCGGCATCCAGACGTACTCGCGCCGGCTCCGGTACATCGGGTGGCGAACTGTGATTGTGGTAGACCGCAACCTCCCACTCGATCCGGCCGAGCTCACCCGTCTGGAACGCGTGCGCCGGGACAAGTATGTTGGCGCATTCGTACAACTCGTCCGGCGACTTCGACACGGGCGCAGCTGAAGGAGCAGCATGGCGGATGAGGGTCAGGTAGTGAGTGTGGGATCTCCGGCGGCTGCGGCCGAGTCGCTGGTTTCGGTCATAGTGCCGGTGCGCAACGACCCTGAGGGCGTCAGTGCGCTACTGTCCTGCCTGGAGGCGCAAACCCTGGGGCGTGAGCGCTTCGAGGTGGTGATAGGAGACGATGGATCGCGGCCCGACCGTGTGCCGCGGATCCCCGGTACGGACGGTTGGGTGCGGATCGAGCCCGGCCCTCCGCGCACTTCCTACGCCGCTCGCAATCGGGCGGCCCGCGCCGCTCGCGGCAGCATCCTGGCGTTCTGCGATAGCGACTGTTTACCGCAACCGAACTGGTTGGAGGAAGCGTTGGCGGCCATCGCCGAGGCGGACGTGGTTGCCGGCGAGGTCACCTTTGTGGCTCCGGCTCGGCCCACCGTCTGGGGCCTGTTGACCATCGACATGTTCCTCGACCAGGAGCGCAACGTGCGACTGGCGCGCGGCGTAACCGCCAACCTCGTGGTCAGGCGGCAACTGTTTGGAGAATTGCGCGGCTTCGATGAGAGCCTCCCGTCCGGCGGTGACTACGATTTCGTGCAGCGGGCGATCGAGCGAGGGGCGCGGTTGCGGTACGCGGCCAGCGCTGTTGTACGGCATCCGACAATCGAAGACGGGCGCAGGTTTCTACGCAAGGTGTGGATGACGAACCGCTGGTCGGGAGTACGCCACGCCCGCGCACGGATGCCGGCCGAGATCCTCGGAGTGCTGGCACTGGTACCCATCTTCGGCGTGATGATTGCGCGGCGCCAGGCGCTGCGGCCGATCACGCGCTTATACCGGCCGCGCCTGCAAGCGTGCGGTTTGAGGCCGCGGTGGCGCGACCATCTTTGCGCCCTAACGCTGCTGTACTTTGTGGTAAGTTACGTTGCCGGACTGGCACGGATCCTCGGACGGATCGAAGGTAGCCGCCTGGCCAGAGCGGGGGCGACGCCGACCTATGGATGGCAGTCAGCGGAGGCCGATTCCGCAGCTTCCGGCGGCAGTGTCATATGATCGTGATTGCCAAGAAGGTCGGGCGCCTGGCGAACCGCTTGTTACTGTTCGCACATTTCATCGGAACCGCGGTGGAGCATGGCCTACGGGTCATGAACCCGGCGTTTGCCAATTACGCCCACTACTTCCCCGCCACGGCGCGCGACCTGCTCTGCCGGTTCCCCCCAGCCTGCCCCTTGCCCGGTCAACGCCTCATCCGTGAACTACTGTATCGAGGTGTCGTGCTGACGGCCGACTCGCTCCACTGGCTGCAGCAGCACGGGCGCGACGTCGGCCTGATCCGCTTGCGCCGCGATCAATACCTGGATCTGAACAGTGCCACCTTCCTATCCATGGTACGGCGGCACCGCATTGTGCTGGTGCAAGACTGGTTCTTTCGGGGCCCGGCCAATTGCGCAAAACACCGGGACGTGATCCGGTCCTACCTCACGCCCTGGGAACATTACCTGGCGCGGGCACGCGCCATCGTGCGACCGGCGCGGGAGCGGACGCGATTCCTGGTTGGCGTCCACGTCCGTCACACCGACTACGAACTCTTCAAGGGCGGGCGTTTCTTCTACTCACACCAGCAGTACAGGCAGGTTATGGAGAGCATTCAGGCCGCGTTTGCGGAGAAAAACGTCTCGTTCCTGGTGAGCTCGGACGCCCCGGTGCCGCCCGAGGCCTTCGCCGGACTCGACGTCATCTATGGCACCGGCCACGAACTAGATGATCTCTATGCGCTGGCGGCGTGCGATCGGCTGGTAGGCCCGCCGAGCACGTACAACGCCTGGGCCTCCTTCTATGGTGGGGTCCCGCGCTACCAGATCATCGACCCGGCAGAGCCCATCGAGGCCGGCGCCTTCCAGGTTGACGATGGATTGGGCCACCCGCCGCTGTCGGCTAAACCACTCGGGCAATCCTGATGGCGGCTGCGCAGCAAACCGCTTTTCCGCGACGCGCCTCAGACCTGGCGGTGCTGCTATCCAGCGCGCAATGGGCGCTGCGCTTGGCGTGGTCCACCAACGCGGCTCTGCTCATAGCCGTGGCGGTAGTGGTGCTCGGGCGAGGGCTTCTGCCGGCGGCCTTGGCGCTTACCGCGCGCGGCGTGGTCAACGCCTCCGTGGCGGCACTCAGCAGTACTGAGCCTAGCATCGCCGGCGTGATTCCGTGGCTTTTCCTCGGTCTGGGCGCGACGTTGTTGGAGGGCGTCTCCGGCCTGGCGAGCAAACTTTTCAGCCAACGGCTCCGCGACGACCTGAATTACCGCGCCACGGCGGACATCCTGTCGCACGCGGCGCAGCTCGACCTTGCCTTCTTTGAGGATCCGCGCTCGCAGGACTTGCTCGAGCGCGCCAAGCAGAACCCGGCCGAGCAGGTCGCCAACTTCGTAACCGACACACTGGCATGCGTCTCCAACAGTATCCAGATTGTCTCCCTGCTCTGCATACTGATCTTCATCGAACCCCTTATTCTGCTCGTGGTGCTCCTGTTTGCCGCTCCGTACCTCTGGTTCCAGTGGCAGCTGGCACTACGACAATACGCACGCGAGCATGCACGAACCACAAAGCGGCGCTGGAGCAGCTATTTCATCACCTCGCTTACTGAGCGTGGCGCCGTGGGCGAAGTGAAGATTCTGGGTCTGGCACCGCTGCTCATCGAGAAGTTCCGCGCCTTGATGGCGGAGTTTCGGGACCAGGACCGCAAGCTCTACGTCAGTGCTTTCCGCGGCGGCACGCTCTTCGTGATCGTCACGACTGCAGCGATCTACGCCATGTTGCTGCGCGTCGTGCTGCGGGTCGTCAGCGGCGACTTGACACTCGGTGACCTGGCGATTTTTGGTGGAGCGGCGACTCGGTTGCGCCTTACCCTCGAGGGCTTGATCGGTTCGCTGACTGCAATTCTGCAGCGCCTCCTGCACATCTCGAACGTAACCGAATTTCTCTCCGCCCAGCCACGAGCAGTGCCAGCCACCGGCCAGCCCCTGGCCGGCGGGCGCGCCGAGATCGCCTTCCAGAACGTGAGTTTCACCTACCCCGGGAGCAAGGAGCCGGCTTTGCAGGATGTCTGTCTGCACATCCGGGCTGGCGAAACGGTGGCGTTCGTCGGCGAGAACGGAGCGGGCAAGAGCACGTTGGTGAAACTCATCGCCCGCCTGTACGAGCCGGACGCAGGGAGAATCATGCTTGACGGCATCGACTTGCGCTTCCTCGCGCGGGAAGCCGTACACGATCATATTGCCTTCGTCTTCCAAAGCTTCGGCCGTTACGAGGCCAGCGCTGCCGAAAACATCGCCTACGGTGACTGGCGGCGGTTGCTGCACAATCGCGAACGGGTGGTCGAGATCGCCCGCCTTGCCGGTGTACACGACATGATCAGCGCGTTGCCAGACGGCTACGACACCCTGCTCGGCCGTTCCTTCGGCCAGACCGACCTCTCCGGCGGCGAGTGGCAGAAGATGGCCGTCGCCCGCGCCTTCGCGCGTGACGCCTCGCTGCTGATTCTCGACGAGCCCACCTCGAACCTCGATGCGCGCGCCGAGTACGAACTCTTCTCGCGTTTCCGGGAGTTGGCGCGCGGCCGCACCACGATCATCGTATCGCACCGCTTCTCCACGGTTACCATGGCAGATCGTATCTTCGTGCTGGACCGCGGCCGCATCGTCGAATCCGGGACGCACCACCAGCTCCTGGCCCAGGCCGGCAGCTACGCGCAACTCTACCAGCTGCAGCAGCGCTCCTTTCCGCTCGACCCATCCTCTTGACCAGCCGTCGGCTCTTGACTCGCATGGGGCAGCAGCGCCGACTGCCGGAAGCTATGGGAGCGGAGGCGGACCGCATTGCCCGGACGTTTCCTTCCTTCCGGGACTTCGTCGACGCCGCCCTGTTCGGTCCCGGCTGCGGGTTCTACAGCACCGGCAAGGTGCGCTTCGGTTACGGCGGCGACTACGACACCTTTCCGCTCGCACTGTCGCCGCTTTTCGGCCGCATGGTGGCAGGCTACGCCTTCCGCTTCTGGCGCCGGGCGGGCGAACCGGCACACTTCGAGCTGTGCGAGCTCGGTGCCGGCGGCGGTCAGCTTTGCCTCGACGTTCTGGCGAGCGTCGCCCGAGAGGCCCGCCACAGGCCGGCCTGGAACCGTTTTGCGCGCAGCTTGCGCTACCACATCATCGAACGCAGTCCGGCGCTGATTAGCCGCCAGCGGGCGCAGCTCGGCTCACTCGGCCAGCAGGTCCGCTGGACGGCCACGGACCTGAGCCAAGGCCACTTGCGGCACATGCCGCTGTCACCGTGCGGCATCGTGATTGCCAACGAGGTCCTCGATTGCTTGTCGCACCACAAGATTGTGTCGCGGCGCGACAGGACGCCGGGCGTGGTGTTCGTGGTTCCAGTTGTACCCTCCGCGGTGGAGCTCGACGGCGTTCCGCTGGTGCGGGGATGGCGCCTGGATGAGCGCGCCGTATCGTACCGCGATCTGCCTTCCTTGCTGGCGCAACCTTACTGGCGCGAGCAGGTGTTGTTCGAGGAGGTGGTGCTGCCGCTGAACACGGTGGCCGGGTTGGAGGCCTTTCTACGGCGGCACTACCCCGAGTTCTTTTCGGAGCGAACCTTCCGTCCCTACTTCGCCTGCCCTGCGATCGAAACCTTGGTGGCCAACGTCGCCGGCTTGTACGACGAGTGCGAGATCCTTTGGATAGACTACGGAGACACGCGGGAGTTCCACTTGGCAACGCCGCCCAGCCTGCGATTGTTCGCCGGCGCGCCTCGCTCCGGGGCGAGCGTTTACCGTGCGCCCGGGGCGGTGGACATCACGTTCATGGTGGATTTCTCAGTGCTGGCGGCGGCCGCAGAGCGGTCCGGGCTTGGCGTCAAGTTCTTCGGCCCGCAAGCGGAGTTGGCCCGGCGCAGCGACGTGGTGGTGGACGGAACCGCGGTTGACGAGATCGTGCACTACCGCATGCTGGGATGGCTGCTGACGTTTCTTGGGGCCGGTCCCGAGCGTGACTTGCCGGCACATGCAGGGAGGTTGGGGAATAGCCGGAGCTCACCGGGCGGAATCCGCACCGATACGCGGCGCGCATTGGCAGAGTTCCTCGGCCATCGGCGCAGCAACTTCAAGTTCATGATCATGTCACCGTGAATAATCTTCGTACCCTCAATGGCTTGGACCAACCGCTCCCAGGGGTTTTTCTAGAGTGAAAGGTGAACACCCCCCTTGCAATGGTGACGCGCTCCACGTTATGGCGAAGCCATATGACTGGAGCATCAAGCGTAGCGAGTCCGCGGGAATCCTTCGCCGCAATGGCAGCGCAGCCCGACGAGGGCATCGATGTGGCCCGGGCCGCCTTGTTGGTGGCACAGGAAGAATACCCGCAGCTCGAGGTCGACACCTACCTGGCGCAGCTGGACCAGTTGGCCAAGGCTGCGGCAGCAGGTATGCGTTCGCGCATGTCGGCTGCGGAGCAAGTGGCGGCCCTCAATCATTTCCTGTTCGTCGAGCAGGGATTCGTCGGCAACAACGAGAACTACTACGATCCGCGCAACAGTTATCTCAATGAAGTGTTGGACCGGCGCACCGGCATCCCGATTTCGTTGGGCGTGGTCTATAGCGAAGTAGCGCAGCGGCTCGGACTTCCGGTTTACGGCGTCAGTTTCCCCGGCCATTTCCTCGCCAAGTACTTGGGGGATCCGGAGATCATCATCGACCCGTACTTCGGTACCGTTATCAGCGAAAAGGAATGTGCCCAGCGCCTGCGCGGCATCTACGGCGCCAAGGCGCGGTTCGACCGCAAGCTGCTGCACCCGGCCGGTCCACGCGAAATCCTGGTGCGGCTGCTCAGCAACCTCAAGCAAATCTACGTCGACAGCTCGGACTTCACTCGGGCGCTTGCCTGCGTCGACCGCATCTTGCTGCTGGTGCCTGACGAGGGCAGGGAGTTTCGCGACCGCGGCATTCTCTACCAGCGCCTCGAGTGCTATACGGCGGCGTTACGCGACTTCGAAGCGTATTTGCGCTTGCTCCCAGACGACAATGCGGCGCCCCTCATCCGCGAGAACCTGCCCGACTTGTACCGCCAAGCTGCCCTGCTGCAGTAATTCTCGGCGGTGACTGCGAAGGGCTAGCTTGGGCCACGCAAGCGGGCACGGGCTGCTTCAGCCGTACTCTTGTCAGCGTAGCCTTCCGCCATCTTCAGCACCTGTTCCCAGAGCCGAACGGCCTCGTCCGACTCGCCGGCCGCGTCCAATGCGACTGCCAATTGATAAGTCGCACCGTAATGCATCGGATTGCGCTCCAGCACCTTGCGGAAGGACGCGACCGCCCGGAGCGGATCATTCTCGTTCCGCAGGGCGTACAAACCGGCCCTCATGAGGATTTCCTCTGGAGCATCCTGTCGGGTCAGCCGAGCAAGTGCGTCGCGGGCGTTGACATCATTCTGGTTCCGCTTGAGCGCTTCCTGGTACGCGGCAACCGCGCCGTCGGTACGTCCGAGTTTTTCCAGGGCGCTGCCAAGATAGTAGTGGGTCATGGAAAGATCTGGCTGCAGGTGGACTGCTTTCTGAGCTTGGGCGAGCGCGGCATTCAAGTTGCCTTCCGCCGCATTCAGGACGCTGAGGTTCATGTACACATACGGGTAGAACGGGATAAGCTCCCGCGCTCGTTCGAAATAACGGCGGGCCTCTTGCAAGTTCCCGCGCGCCATATGCTGGAGTCCCGCGTTCATCCAAGCCCGGCCGTTGTTCGGGCTGCTCTCGACAGTCGCCTGCCACATCCGCAGCGCGTCGCCCCATTGCCAGTTGCGGTGACGGATTACGGGGATGGCCGCAAGACACAGACCAAGACTGACGGCGACGAAGATGGGGCGCGCCGCTCCGAACCGCGTAGCCACCTGATAGAGCACCCAGGCCAGCAACACTGACAGACCCAGAGATGACGCGATATACGGACGATGATCGTTGATGACCTCCGCCAGTGGCGCGAATGACGACTCCGGAGCCAGGGTAATGAAAAACCACAGCGTCGCAAAGGCAACTTGTGGGTGCCGCTTCGCAGCTAGCAGGGCAAGCGTGATCCAAGACAGCAACACCAGCGCGGCAAGGTAGGCCCGTGGCTCGAACACACTCGTCGTCCAGGGGAAGTCATGGTCGGCCGAGAGCCCGTCGGGCCAGAGAAAAAGGCGCACATAGTAGAGAAGAGCCGGCCACTGGCTGATGAACCAGTTCCACGGCGTTGCTCCGGTGCCGCGCATCCCTTGACCGGCCCATCCGGGAATAACCGCGATGCGATACAGCACATAGGCGACGGCTAGAATTGCCGGTAGGCCGATGGGCAATATCAACCGACGCCAGGCCTTCAGGTACGCGATGATACCCGCATAGCGGCTGCGGTCCCGATACAGAAAGTCATATACCAGCAGGGTTACAGGCAAAGTGACCGCAATGGCCTTGGTGAGCAGAGCCATGGCGTACAGAACGGAGGCCAGAGCCCAGCCGCGCCGCAGAAATGCGGCAAACGCTGCAAGATACAGGGTGACGCACAGCAGGGCGGATCGTGCCCACAGATAGACTACCGGCTGTGTGTTCAGGGGCGCTAACGCGAAGAAGAGGGCGGCAGCAGCGGCCACCAGGCGGACGGCATCTGCCGTGTTGTCGCTCGCAGGCCGCCAGAGATAGTCACGTACGATAACGAACACGAGGAGTGCCGCGGCGAAATGAAGCAGCAGGTTGAATAGGTGATAGCTCCAGGGAGCCAATCCGGAAATGGCGTAGTTCACCGCGTAGGTGACAAAAAGAAAAGGTCGCAGATCACCGCCCTGGGTGTTGTTGCCTGGACTGCAGGAATACGGATCGGTGAAGAAATGCCCGATATTTCGCAGGCTCCGTATCTCCGGGTTCTGAGCGATGCCGTAGCTGTCATCGAAAAGAAAGCCGATATTCAGGCTGTTCGAGTACGCTACCGCGATGAGAACGGCCAGTACGCCGCCAAATATAAAGCTGAAGGCGCGATCCGAAAGCGAATTCATCGTTGCGCTCTCCCCTACCATCCGCCCCACACCGGGGCAAATTCAAAGTAGGCGGCGGGCCTTATCCCATTCTTGCCTTCACCCATGAGCGCGTGTTCTGATGGCTGACGCCAATGCAGCGGACGGGCGATGATTGCGAGGCTGGCCGGCCAGGCCCCGAGCCAACGGTGACCGAGGTTGTGGCAGGCGTGATCGTTCTCGACGGGCATGTCCTGGCCTGCCAGCGCCGTCCCGAGGCCGAGCATCCCGGTAAGTGGGAGTTCCCCGGCGGGAAGGTGGAGTCAGGTGAGAGTCTACCGCAGGCGCTGCGGCGGGAATTGCAGGAAGAGCTCGCCATCGACGCAACGGTAGGCAAGCAGCTCTGGAGAACGACCTGCCTGTACCCCGGGCGCCAACCGATAGTGCTCTCCTTTTTTCTCATTAATGAGTATGCGGGTGTGCTGATGAACCGTCAGTTCGCGGCCTTGCGTTGGGCCCGTCTCGGCACGCTTTCCGCTCTTGATTGGCTGGACGGCGACCTGAAGTTCGTTGTTTGGCTAGAAGCCATGGCCGCACACGGCTGGCCACGTCAAACTTAAGCGGATCTGCGCAAGCTCGATACGGGCGGCACGCCCGGGGTGTTGATAGTCGGCTCGGCGTGCTGGCTGTTGGGGGGGAATGAAGAGCTTACGAGGGGCAATCGTATCCATCGTGTGTTGGGGGCTCACCTCGGCTGCGCTGGCTGTGGATAATCCCTTGAGTCCACGGCCCGGGGCTCCGATAACCGCACCGATGGTGGGCGGGGCCTCCGCCGCACTTAGCACCGCTCTGATCCAGCAGGTCGACCCGTCCGCCATGGCCGGGCCGACATGCAGGATGTATGCGACCCGATACGCAAGGTCCTTTCGGCCGCGGGTCGGACAGTGCCCCGGATGGCATGCAACCTCCCAACGGCACTTCCGGCCCTTCCATTTCCGCCAGTAATTCGGTACTGTCCCCCGACGCGCGAAAGTGGCGGAACTGGCAGACGCGCAGGATTCAGGATCCTGTGGGCTAACCACCCGTGGGGGTTCAAGTCCCCCCTTTCGCACTTCATTTCAAGCACTTACAGCAACCGCCGTCGGCTCGTCTGGTTTTTGGTGTCCATTTGGTGTCCAATTTCCGGCGAGCACTGCTTTTGCGAACCGCGCGACGGAATCGGTCTTGGTCTGCTGGAACCAGTGCGAGTAGACCTGCAGCGTGGTTGTCGGCTTAGGCGCCGTCGCCGAATAACGTGGCGGAAGATTTTCTCGATGGTCACGGGCTGCCCCGGGGCAGGATCGCGTAATTCCAGTCTGGATGGAATGGGTAGGGTTGGAGCT
>Ga0214473_10005387_pt1 | contig 15329 bp, 12 predicted proteins | sample RVTome_7_FD_203509 | JGI IMG/M metagenome (GOLD analysis project Ga0214473, IMG submission 203509) | Soil microbial communities from uranium-contaminated site in the Upper Colorado River Basin, Wyoming, United States - RVT98D197 | ecosystem: Environmental > Terrestrial > Soil > Contaminated >... | reverse complement strand
GTGGCGCTCCGAGGGACAGGTCCGCTTCACCGACCCCAAGGGCACTATCGTGGTCTCGACGGGCGGCTGGCCCCAGGTCATCTGGCAACCGGTGGGCGACGGCATCATCATCGTGGCCGCGAGCGATTTCATTTTCAGCAACCTGTCGGTGATCGAGCCCCTGAACGCCGTGCTGGCGTTCCGGATCTTGGAGCACGGCACGCCGGGGGGAACGGTTTACTTCGACGAGGGGCTGAACCAGGCGGGAGCGCCGAGAGTCGTGGGAGTGCTCCTCGAGGGCCCACTCCGGCTCCCGACGCTCCAGCTTCTTGTCGTGACCCTGCTGTTCGGTTGGATGGTGAGCCGTCGCTTCGGCCCCCTCGTCAGGAAAGGCCGGTCGGAAAGACGAAGCCTGGTGGAGCACGCCGAGGCGCTCGGAAGCCTCCACTACAAGGTGCAAACGGGCGCGAGCCTTCTCGGCTCCTACCTGGAGTACTTCGGCCGGGAGCTCGGCCTCGCGGTCCGCAGCGGGCCCAAGGGGCGAGTGTTGGAGGACGTGAGGGGACGGGGGAAGGACGCGAAAGAAACGATCTCCCGGGCGATCCGGGCGGCGAAGAGCCGAAGTCTCGATCGCGCGCGAGTGGCGGCCGTCATACGCTCGCTCGCCGCCCTGCGCCTGGATTCCAAGCAGCGGGGCCCGGAGGGCCCCATCCTCCCCGAGCGAGGAGCGAGGGAAAGCGAGCGAGCGACGAGCGAGCGAGCACTGAAGAAAGGAGCGCCTTGATGGAGACCGCCGTCTATCCGAATCCGATGACCCTTCCGCGGGTCGCGGAGCTCTTCGAGAAGACTCGCACCGAGGTGGCGAAGGTTATCGTGGGTCAGGAGCGCCTGGTGGAGGGGGTGGTCGTGGCTCTCTTCTCCGAGGGGAGCGTTCTCCTCGAGGGACCGCCGGGGCTCGGGAAGACGCTCCTGGTGAACGTCCTCGCGAGGACCGTATCCTGCCACTTCCGCCGGATCCAGTTCACCCCGGACCTCATGCCTTCCGACCTCACCGGACATTCGGTCTACGACATGAAGGAGCAGGAGTTCCATTTCAAGCCCGGGCCGGTGTTCACGAACCTCCTGCTCACCGACGAGATCAACCGCTCCCCTCCGAAGACGCAGTCCGCGCTCCTCGAGGTCATGCAGGAGCGCCAGGTGACCGCGGATGGAAAGTCTTACCGTCTGAGAAGGCCGTTCCTGGTCCTCGCCACCCAGAATCCGCTCGAGCACGAGGGCACCTATCCCCTTCCCGAAGCCCAGATCGATCGGTTCATGTTCAAGCTCCTCGTCGACTATCCCTCGATCGAGGAGGAGGGCCAGATCCTGGGCCACTACACCGCGGGCCGGGATCCGCGCGACCTCTCGGGCTTCGATCTGAATCCGGTGATGCGGGCGGAGGAAGTCCTCGCCGTTCAGGAGGCGACGGCCAAGGTCATCGTCGAGCCCTCGATTCTCCGCTACATCACCGAGATCGTCGCGAAGACGAGGAGCTGGCATTCGATTCTGGTGGGGGCGAGCCCCCGGGGGAGCGTGAACCTTCTCCTCGCCTCGCGGGTCCTCGCCGCTTGTCGCGGCCGGAACTTCGTCGTCCCCGACGACGTCAAGGAAGTGGCCCCCTGGGTGCTGAGGCACCGGCTCATCCTTCGCTCCGAAGCGGAGATCGAGGGGGAGCGCCCGGACGGAGTCGTGGCTCAGATTCTCGACTCGGTGACGGCGCCCCGATCGTGATTCCCCGAAGAAGGCTCGTCGCCCTCTACGCCCTGGGGGGCGCCGTTTTCGTCGTCGGGATCTGGCTCCCCCCGTTGGTCCTCGCCGGCCTCGCCCTCAACTGTCTCCTGACCGTCATCGCGATCTTCGACTACTCTCGAACGGTTCGCCCGGAGCGCATCGAGGTGCTGCGCGAGGTGTCCGAGGTCCTGAGCGTCGGCGCTCCGAATCCGGTGACCCTTCGGCTCATCAACCGTTCTCCCCGCCCGCTCCGGGTGGAGGTGACCGATGAGCCTCCAGACCCGAGCCGCGTCGAGGGGATCCCGCTTACCTGCGATCTCGTTCCCCAGAGAGAGGTCGAGGCCGCCTATCACCTCCATCCCCTGAAGCGGGGTCCGCATCGGTTTCCTTGCGTGCACTTCCGCTATCCGAGCCCCTATGGGCTCTGGACGCGGACGGTGAGAAGGTCTCTGGTCAGCGAGGTTCGCATCTACCCCGACATCCGCACGGTGCGGCGCTTCGACCTCCTCGCTCGCCGGAACCGTCTCTCGGAGATGGGTCTGAAGCTCTGGCGGCTCAAGGGTCGCGAGGGCGAGTTCGAGAGGCTCAGGGAGTACCGTCTCGAGGACGAGATCCGGCACATCGACTGGAGGGCGACTGCCAAACACCGAAAGCTCATCAGCCGCGAGTTCACCACCGAGCGGAATCAGAACATCGTCATCCTGCTCGATTGCGGGCGGTCGATGCTGAACGAGACCGACGGCATCTCCCACCTCGACCGGGGCCTCAACGCCTCGATCATCCTCAGCTACATCGCGCTCGGGCAGGGAGACAACGTCGCCCTCGTCGCCTTCTCGAACCGCGTCGAGCGGTACGCTGGACCCGTGCGCGGGAAGGCCGCGGTTCAGGCCCTCATCCGCCAGACCTACGATCTTGAGGCGCGGCTCGAAGCCTCGGACTACGCGCTCGCCTGCGAGGACCTCCTGAAGCGTCAGAAGAAGCGCGCTCTGGTCCTCCTCATCACCTACGCCCTCGACGAGCAGCATCTCGCGACCATCGGCCGTTACCTCAAGAGTCTCACGTCCTCCCATCTCTTTCTCTGCGTCCTCCTCAAGGACCTGCCGCTTCTCGCGCTCGCGGAGCGCGTGCCCGAGACCGACGTCGAGGCCTATCAAGTCGCCGCGGCGGCGGAGATGCTGAAAGCGCAGGAGCGGAGACTTTCAGGACTGAGGGCCTCGGGGATCCACGCCACCGAGGTCGTGCCGAACGAGCTCGCCGCGGAAGTCATCAATCAGTACCTGGACGTCAAAGCCCGTCATCTTCTTTAACAGGGCGCGATACACTCAGGCCGCGCCCTGCGCGAGCGGAGCGAGCTCGGCCGGGAGGAAGCGCACGCGCCGAAGGCGCGGATGCGCGGGAATCCGGCCGTCCTCCCCGAGCGAGGAGCGAGGGGAGCGTGCGAGGCGAGGAGCCGAGCGCGCATTGATTAAAGGAGGTTCTCCATGTTTCATTCCAGCGATCGTCGTGGATTCTTCGGCGCCTGGCTCGCAGTCGTCTCCGCCTTCGTCCTCGGCCGAGGCCGGGCCTCGGCCCTCGGTCAGAGCGCGGAGTCGCGCCTGGGAGAGCTCGGGCTCACCCTTCCCGCGCCCCCAGCACCCATCGCAACCTATGTTCGCGCGGTGAAGGTGGGAAGCCTTCTCTTCGTATCCGGGCATGGTCCGGCGGCCGCACCCGATGGAAAGAGCTACGCGGGGAAGGTGGGTCGGGACCTGACGCTCGAGGAGGGCCGCGCCGCGGCACGGCTCGTCGGCCTCAACGTGCTCGCGTCCGTACGAAGCACGCTCGGAAGCCTCGATCGCGTGGCGCGCGTGGTCAAGGTGCTCGGGATGGTGAACGCGACCGAGGACTTCACCCAGCAGCCCCAGGTGGTCAATGGGTTCAGCGATCTGATGGTCGAGCTCTTCGGCGAGGAGCGGGGCAAGGGAGCCCGGAGCGCGGTGGGCATGGGCTCTCTCCCCAACAATATCCCCGTGGAAGTCGAGGCGATCTTCGAAGTGGAAGGCTAGAGGTTCTGCGTGGCGGCGGGGCCCGGCCGCCTTCGCTGAAGCTTCGGCGAGCCTCGCCGGAGCCCGAAGGGCGGAGGCGGGAGGGCCCCATCCTCCCCGAGCGGGAGCGAGGGGAGCGCACGAGCCGAGGAGTCTCGAAGAAATCCGGCGCCTGGTGGAGGACGCCGTCGATTCCACCTGGGCCGACGAGGGGACGAAGGCGCGCCTCCGGGACGAGCTTTCGGAATAGGCGTCGCGGGTTACAATCGATGGCTAGAAGAAGAAGGCTTGGAGCAGAATACAAGGGGATGTGGAGATAGGAGGAGATAAGGAGATTCATCCCCATATCCCCTCCTATCTCCATATCCCCCTTCTTACACCATCATTTAGAAAGGACGACTTCATGGCGTCATACGAACGAATCGAAGTCGAGACGAGGGGCCCCATCGGCCGGGTGACGATGAAATGGCCCGAGAAGCGGAATGCCCTCTCGATTCAGATGATGACGGAGTTGACCGAGGGCCTTCGGGAGCTCCACTCCCGGCCCGAGGTCCGGTCGATCGTCCTCGGCGCCGAAGGAAACGTCTTCTCCGCCGGCCACTACCTTCCGGAGATGGTCGACAAGGACTTGAGCCATCAGCGGCAGGTGTTCTCGGTGTGCGTCGAGCTGATGGAGACTGTGCAGGGGATCGACAAACCCGTGGTGGCCGAGGTGCCGGGGATTGCGACCGCGGCCGGCTGCCAGCTCGTCGCGACCTGCGATCTCGCCGTGGCTTCCGAAGACGCTCGCTTCGCGACGCCGGGAGTCCGAATCGGCCTCTTCTGCAGCACCCCCATGGTCGCGGTGTCCCGCGCCATCGGCCGGAAGCGCGCGATGGAGATGCTGCTCACCGGGGAGCTCATCGACGCCGAGACCGCGATGGACTGGGGTCTCTTGAATCGGGTGGTGCCAAAGGATGGGCTGCGGGAGGCAACCGAGGAGCTGGCGCTCAAGGTCGGAGAGGCCAGCTCGTTCGTGGTCTCCCTCGGAAAACACGCCTTCTACACGCAGATCGATCTCGATCAGAAAAAAGCGTACGAGTACACCCGCGAGGTCATGAGCATGAACGCGGTGGCCGACGACGCCCAGGAGGGAATGACGGCCTTCCTCGAGAAGCGCAAGCCCTGCTGGGTGGGCCGCTGAAACTCTGCGGAAGATTCAACCCAAAGACGCCAAGAGGCGAAGGCGCAAAGAAGAAGGGGTTTTCTTGGCGCCCTTGCGTTTCAATTCAGTCCGCCGGCGTTTCCTCGCGCTCAAGGCGATAGAAAGCGCGGCCTTCGAAGCGGTGGAATCCCTTCACCACGTAGCCTCTCTCGAAATAGGCGCGGAACAGCTCGCGGATCTTGAACCTCCAGTCGAGCGCAAGCTCCATGTCCTGGGCCATGATCCGGTTGATGCCGTCGGGAATCTCGGCGAGGAGGGCGTCCTCGTCGATCTCGAGATCGGCTTCCGCCGAGACCCGAAAGCCGGACTTCGCCGTCTCGGTCGCGTTCGCTTGAGGAAGGCTCTCCCAAGAGGGCCAGTCGGGGAGCTCCCCTCGGAGGGCCTTCGTCACCCTCTCGCTCGACACCAGCCATTCCGCCTCGAATCGATCGGTGGGAAGGCTTCCATGGAGCGGGCTCTTGCTCTCTCCATAAATGTTGACCCGATACTTCCCGACGGTGGCCGCGAGCCGGTTCACGTTCAAGTTCGCGTTCACCGCCTGGAGCGGGTCGAAGGTCCAGTTGATGAGCTCGATTCCCTGCCCGATCACCCGCTCCCGCTGAGCCCACTTGAGCTTCTCGCCCAGCCCCGACCCGCGGTGCTCCGGAACGACGGCGAGCATGTGGGAGTGATGGAACACGCGCCCTCGGTCCCATCCGGAGAACCCGCAGACGAACCCCACCATCCGCTCGCGCTCGAAAGCGCCGACGAGGATTCCCCCGTAGTGATGCATGGCGATGAGATGGAGCGGTGGAACTGCGTCGGCCGCGGTGAAGCCCCAGACGTCGACCTGGAGCTGGGCGCAGGCCTCGTAGTCCGACGGTTTCTCGAAATCGCGGATCTCGACGGGCACGGTGGAATGATATTTCCGCGACCGGAAGCGGTCAATCCGAAACGTTGGCTCGGTTTTTACCGTTCGTCAGATCCTCTTCCGCCCGTCGCATGAGGTTCGAAACCTCGCTTCCGTCGGCGGGAAAGGTCGCCATGCCGAAGTCGAGGGAGGGGATGATGGGAGGGAGCTCTTCGCTGACGCGGAAGGGCTTCTTGCTCACCGCCTGTCGCATTCGCGAGACGATTCTCCCGCCGCCGTAGCGGTCGGACGCGAACGCCGTCATCGCGATCAGATTCGTCGAGGTCATCATCCCGACGAGATCCACTTCGCGAAGGGACTCCATGGCCTGCTCGGCGATGTGCCACAGCACCGGCTCTCGGAAATCCTTGCCGAAGAGCTCGATGATCTGTCCGAGATCGCCGACGCGGATCAGAATCAAGGTCAGGGGACGGTCCACCCTCTTGCATTTCGAAAGCTCGCGCTTGAGCTCGATGAGGAAGTCGGGCTCGTCGTAAATCGGGACTTCCCCGACTCGAAAGAGCGGACGCCTCATCGTTTGGGAGGAGTCGGCGGCAGGGGGACTCTCTTCCGTCGGCTCCGACTCGCGCGCCGCGAGATCCTCGAACGCCGCCGGTGGCTGCGCCGCTTTGGCCACACGGGCGGCCGCTTCTTCGAGCCTCATTTCCTGCGTCTTCGAGTCGACCTGAACCCAGTTGACCTCCTCGGTCTCGCTCGGGGGCCGCCTGTCGAGCAAGATCGACGGCGGCGGCTCCTCTTCGACGGTTTCCGGAGGGGGCACCTCGCCGGTCTCGGCACTCACCTCCGCTTCGACGATCGCTTCTGGCTGAACCACCGGCAGCGGTTCCTTGGGTACCGGGGTCGGCTCGGGGGCTTTCGCTTCGGGGGCGGTTGCCGGTTTTGGCTCTTCGACCACCGCAGGCGCGGGGGCGACTTCCGCGGCGGGAGCTTCGATCTCGGGGGCAGCTTCCACGCGGGCCGCCGCCGCCTCGACGACCGGTTCCGCGGGCGGGACCGGGGGGATATCGCGCGCCGCGGGCGCGATGCGAACGGTCTCGGGCTCCTCGGCCTCGCTCCGTCCGAAGATCCTGCCGAGCAAACCCCACTTCTTGGGCTCGGATGAAACGGGAAGTCCAATCCTCTTCAGGAAGTTCAACTGAGGCACCCGCGTCTTTCGAGCCAGGAGCTGTACCACCAGACGCTGCAGCTCGGGTGGTCGGAACGGCTTCGTGAGGAACGCGTCCGCCTTGAACTGCTGGATCGCCTCGTGACGGTACTGCTGCCTCAGGTACACCCCCGTGAGGATGAGCACCTGAGTCCCTTTGAGCTGGGAGTCGGTTTTTATCTGCTTGCACAGATCGAAGCCCGAGAGGCCCGGAAGAAGCGCATCGACGATCACTACGTCCGGCCGGTGCCGATGGACGCTGGGCATGACTTCGTGAGGGTCCTTGATCGAGACCAGCTCGCTTCCCAGCGAGCGCAAGGTCCGCTCCACGGAAGCGAGGTCTTCCGCGTCGTCGTCTACGATGAGAATGGAGGACTGCGCGTCAGCCATAGAACGCCCGCCATCCCGATTCGAGCCGTTTCGAGCCCGCGCACTTTCGGCGACCACGAGCCGAGCGATGCCCTCCTATGGAAATTGCCAACGAAGTTACGTCATCGAGCTCGGAGCGTTCTCGCCCCGCGCTACCGCACTCGTTCTCCGGGGTCTCCCAGAGGGGAAACGAGGCTCGGGTTGTTTCGAATAAGTGTACCCTCCTTCCTCGCGGAATGCGACTCCAGATGGGCGAGACCCGATGCCCGCGTTGAAAAGCCCTCGAGCGCAGTGCTAGTCTGGGACCCGGTGACGACCCCGAATCACGAAGAATCGGAAGGCCTTCGGCGCCGCGCGTTCTTTCTAGCGGCAGGCGTCTCCGCCATCCTGGCCCTGGATCAAGCAACCAAGACCCTGGTGGCGAGCCGGCTCGTGCCAGGAGAATCGATCGAGATACTCCCCGGGCTCCTTCATCTCACGCTGGTGCGCAACACCGGAATGGCCTTTGGACTGCTCTCGCGTTTCGACATCCCCTTCAAGGCCCTGCTGATGACTCTTCTGTCCCTCGCCGCCCTGGCCGCGGTAATTTACTACGCCCTGCGCTCCCCCCGCGGGGAAACGATGACCCACCTCGGGTTGATCTTCATCCTCGGCGGGGCCTTCGGCAATATCCTGGACCGCGCCCGCTTCGGCTACGTCATCGACTTCGTCGACGTCTTCTACCGCGACACCCACTGGCCCGCTTTCAACGTCGCCGACTCAAGTATCTGCGTCGGGGTCGGCCTTCTGCTGCTCGCGAGCTTGCGACGGCACGAGCCCTCGCTCGGGGCCGAGCCCGAGGTCGCGGGCGAATCGAGCAGGGGAGAATCAGCAGGTTGATGAAGAAGAACTTCCAAAAAGCGCGAGCCGAGCGTTCGACTTCGCCAAGGCTTCGTCGAAACCGCGCCGTAGCCCGAAGGGCGGAGGCGGGAGCCCGGCCGGAGCCGAGCGCAGCCATGAGCCCGAGCGCGGGGCCCCGCCCGCCGCAGCGAGCCTGCGAGCGGAGGCGAAGCGTGCGAGCGGGGAGCGAGCGCGCACTGATGAAAGCGAAGCGAGTCCCGGAGCGAGAAGCGATGGGGGTGGGGCCCCAGCGCGCTGAGGAAGAGCGAGGCGACGGGGCCCGGAGGGCCCCATCCTCCCCGAGCGAGGAGCGAGGGGAGCGAGCGAGCGAAGAGCGAGCGAGCGAAGAGCGAGGCGAGCACTAAGAATGTTCCCCAAGCTCTTTGATTTCGGTGAAGTGAGCCTCTTGGGGCTTCATTTCCACGCCGTCCTCCATACGTACGGCTTCCTCCTCGCCGCGGGATTCCTCATCGCGCTGAAGGTCGCGGCGGTGCGCGGACGCAAGTTCGGGGTCGAAGCCAACCTCATGATGGACCTCGGCCTCTATATCCTGGTGTCCGCCCTGGTTGGAGCCAAGCTTCTGCTCCTGATTGTGGACTGGGAGCACTACCAGCACGACCCGCTGAGCCTCATCCGCTCCGGCGGCGTCTTCTATGGCGGTCTCGTGGCGGCGGTTCTGACCTCGATCTGGTTCTTCCGCAAACACCGGCTCTCGGTGTGGCTCATGACGGACATCCTGGCGCCCTCCGTCGCCCTCGGGCACGCCATTGGACGCCTGGGATGCTTCACCGCGGGCTGCTGTTACGGGAAGCAGACGAACGTGCCCTGGGCCGTGACCTTCACCGACTCCTACTCTCGAGAGATCGTCGGCGTGCCTTTGAACATCTCCCTCCATCCGACGCAGCTCTACGAGGCGCTGGTGGAGTTCACGCTCTTCGGGCTTCTCCTCTTTCTCGCGGGGCGGAAGAAGTTCGACGGACAGATCTTCTGGACGTACGTCTTCGGCTATTCGCTCGCGAGGTTCGTCATCGAGTTCTTTCGAGGCGATCTCGAGAGAGGTTTCGTCTTCGGAGGCGCCCTCTCCACCTCGCAGGTCATAGCACTCCTTCTGGTGGTGGCCTCGCCGTTCGCGCTCTTGACCCTTCGCCGCCGCCCTCAGAAGCGAACCGCCTGAAGCTTTCATCCACCTGGGCGATGAGCCCCAAGAAGGAGCGGAAGGAGAGCTTCATGGTGGAAGAATCCGACAAGGGAGCGCGGATCGACGTCGCTCTGACCCTCCGCCTCCCGGACGTGAGCCGCGCTCAAGCGAAGCGCTGGATCGAGGACGGTCGGGTCACCGTCGACGGCAGGCCCGTACGGGCGTCCCGGATCTGCCGCGGAGGAGAGCGCGTCGAGGTCGCAATCCCGCCCCCCGCGCCCGCGACCCCCGTCCCCGAAGCCATCCTTCTCGACATCCTTTACGAGGACCGGCACATCGTAGTCGTGAACAAGAGGGCGGGCATGGTGGTTCATCCGGCGCCGGGCCACGCCTGCGGCACTCTCGTGAACGCCCTTCTCGCCCACACCACCGATCTCAGCGGGATCGGGGGCGTGATGCGACCGGGGATCGTCCATCGGCTCGACTCCGGAACTTCGGGCGTGATGGTGGTCGCGAAGAACGATCGCGCCCATCGGTCCCTCCAGGCTCAGTTCCAGAAGCGATCGGTCTCGAAAGTCTATCTGGCTCTCGCGCACGGGACGACCCCCGAGCGGTTCGCGATCGATCGCCCCATCGGCCGCGACGTCATTCACCGCACGAAGATCTCGAGCCGGACACGGTCGCCTCGAGAGGCGATGAGCGAGGGGAAACGACTCGAGAGGCTTCCCGGTTGCTCCCTCCTCGAGATCCGCATCCTCACCGGAAGAACGCACCAGATTCGGGTGCACCTGAGCGAGGAGGGTCATCCCCTCGTGGGCGATCGCGACTACGGCGCCCCCAACAAAGCGATTCGCCCGCTCCGAGACTTCGGCCGGCCCGCGCTCCACGCGTTTCGTCTCGAGTTCCAGCATCCCGAGACCGGGGAGCGAGTGAGCTTCGAAGCCCCTCTACCCGACGACTTCCGTCGTCTGCTGGACGAGCTCCGCGCGCTCCGCGACGGGAAGAAAATTGCAAGGGGATAAGGGGATGGGAGGGGATAGGGAGATAAAACCAGGGTTGGTCCCGTGTACGAACCCTCTTCTTATCCCCTTATCTCCTCCCATCTCCACATCCCCCTTCTTACACCAGAAGTGATGCGAAAATTAACGAACAGCCTCGTCGCCGGCCAGTTCATGGCGCTCCTGGCGACGGAGCTGCTGTTCCTGATGAATCCCGAGGTCCCGCACACCTGGACGAGCGTCCTCTCGGTCTTCGGGGTATTCGCCGTCACCTACGGGATCGCCGCCGGAGTCGCCTTCTGGCTGCTCCTTTCGCTCGCGGAGGTCGTTCGCGGACGGCCCCTCTTACCCGCTTGGCTTTCGTTCCGCGTCCTCACGTGGCTACTGGCTTTGAGCCTCGCCGCCGCGGCGGTCCTTCTCTGGCACAACCTCGTGAACCTCCGGCCCTATCTTCCTGCGGAGACGCGGAGCCTTCTCGCCATCGCCGCGACCGTAGTTTCCACCGCCGCGGCCGCGTTCTTCGTCATGGGTCTCTTCCACTACTCGTTCGGTCGAAGGGGAGCGTTCGTCAGTTACCTGCTCTCGACGGTCTCGCTCGTCGTCGCGGTGACGATTCCCCTTCTCCTGCGCTCCCGGCCCGAGCCCGAAGCCCCGATTCCCACGATGCCGCTCCAGGACGTGCCTCTCGCGCGGAAGGTGACTCTCATCGGAATCGAGGGGGCCTCGATGTCCTACGTGCTGCGGGCGGTCGCCGAGGGAAAGCTCCCGAACTTCGCGCGCCTCATCGAGTCGGGGGCCTCGGGGGCGCTCCGGACTCTCTATCCCACCGAGTCCCTCGCGGTCTGGACGAGCATCGCCACCGGAAAGCTTCCGCGCCAGCACGGGCTCAAGGGCTTCTATCGCTATCGCTTCCCGGGAGTCGAGACGCATTTCTCCCTCCGCCCTCGGGGGCTCGACTTCCGCAGCCTCGATCGCCTGGGACTCGTGCAGCGGAGCGCCTCGACTTCGGCGCTCCGGCGGACTCAGCCGTTCTGGACGATCCTGAGCGGCTTCGGCGTCGACGTGGGCCTCGTGCGCTGGTGGGGCAGCTATCCCGCGGACGAGATCCAGGGATTCGTCGTTTCCGAGTACTTCCATCGGCAGGTGCGGGAGAAGTTCGAGCCTCCACTCCCGCGCCTGACCTACCCCGAGGAGCTCTTCTCCCGGTTGAGCTCGGAGGTTGTGTTCCCCGATTCCATCGACGAGGAAACGCTCGAGCGTTTCGTCGACACCTCGGTAGTCCTCGAGGCCGACGACTTCCCCTGGAAGGCCGCGCTCACCCGCGCTCTCGCCGACGATCTCACGTACCGGGGAATCGGGAACCGGCTCCGCGAGGAGTTCCAGCCGGAGGTCTTCGCAACCTATTATTTCGGGCTCGACGTGATCGGCCACTACTTCACGCGATATCAAAAGCCGGAGGAGTTCGGCGACGTGAGCGACGCCGAGGTCCGCCGCTACGGGCGGGTGGTTTCGTCCTACTACCGGCACCTCGACACCCTCGTCGGCGAGTACATGCAGAGGCGCGCGGGAAACGAGACCATCGTGATTCTGTCGGGACACGGGATGGACGCGCTGTCTCTGGCGCGCCGAATCATCGCCCCCCTCCAGGGGAGCCCCTACCTCTCCGGAATCCACGAGAACGCTCCCGACGGCCTTCTGATCCTCAACGGCGCCGGGATCGCCTCGGGGAGGAAGCTCCAGGGCGCGTCGGTCGTCGACGTGGCGCCCACGCTCCTCTATCTCATGGGGCTTCCCCTGGGACAGGACATGGATGGAAGCCTCCTGACCGACGTCCTCGAAGACGAGCTCAAGAAGAGCCAGCCGGTCACGTTCATCTCCTCGTACCGCAACTTCCTCATCGAGTCGCATCCGGAAGATTGGCTGGTCGAGAGCTCCCCGCTCGATGCTCTTCCCGGGCTCCTGGAAAGCGCCGAGTAATCCACGATAGGATGCGCGCTCGACATCAATGAAGCCGAGAGTCGTCATGGATAGCGGGGCGTTCCAAGCGACGCTCGACCGCCTCGCGTCCGAGATCGTCGAAAGGACGCGCGGGTTCGAAGGTCGCGTCGCTCTCGTCGGGATCCGCACCCGCGGCGTCCCCCTCGCGCGCCGTCTCGCCCGGGGCATCGAATCGAGAACGGAAACGAAGCCCTCGATAGGAGCGCTCGACATCACTCTCTACCGCGACGACCTGACCACGGTCGGGGCCCAGCCCATCGTTCGGAAGACCGAGCTTCCCTTCGCCATGGACGACGCCTGGGTGGTCCTGGTGGACGACGTCCTTTTCACCGGCCGGACGGTGCGGGCGGCGATTACCGCGCTCATCGACTTCGGCCGGCCGAGGAAAATCGAGCTTCTGGTGATGGTGGACCGCGGGTGGCGGGAGCTTCCGATCCAGGCGGATTACGTGGGGAAGGCGATTCAAACGGCGCGGGAGCACACGGTCCAGGTCCTCCTCGCCGAGGAAGACGGGCGGGACGAGGTGGTTCTGGTGGAAAACGGTTCGGCAGGGCGATGAATAACACACTACGCCCTGCGCGAGCGGAGCGAGCCCGGCCGGGAGGAAGCGCTCGCGCCGAAGGCGCGATAGCGCGGGAATCCGGCCGTCCTCCCGGAGCGAAGAGCGAGGGGAGCGAGCGAGCCGAAGAGGCGAGCGAGCACTAGTAATGAGGCTCCGAAGCAAGGACCTCCTCGACATCGAGAGCTTGTCGGCCGAAGAGATCGCGCTCGTTCTCGATACCGCGACCTCGTTCAAGGAGATCGGGACTCGAACCATCAAGAAAGTTCCGACGCTTCGCGGGCGAACGGTGGTGAACCTGTTCTACGAGCCTAGCACCAGGACCCGCGTCTCGTTCGAGATCGCCGCGAAGCGCCTTTCCGCCGACGTCATCAACGTGAGCGTCTCCGGGAGCTCGGTCTCGAAGGGCGAGACGCTTCTCGACACCGTCCAAAACCTCCAGGCGATGGCGCCGGACGTGCTGGTGATGCGCCACCCGGCGTCGGGAGCTCCGTACTTCGTCGCGCGCCGGCTCGAGGCGGCGGTGGTGAACGCCGGCGACGGGATGCACGAGCATCCGACCCAGGCCCTTCTCGACGCCTTCACCATCCGCGAGCGCAAGGGAACGCTCGCGGGGCTCAAGGTCGCCATCGTGGGAGACCTGCTCCATAGCCGCGTGTTCCGCTCGAACCTGAGGCTCTTGACCCGGATGGGATCTGAGGTTTCGATCGCGGGCCCGCCGACGCTCGTTCCCCCCGAAGTGGAGAAGCTCGGCGCCAGAATCGCGCCCTCGATCGACGACGCGCTCGTGGGCGCCGACGTGGTCATGATGCTGAGGGTCCAGAAGGAACGGATGCAGGGCGCCTACTTTCCGTCGGTTCGCGAGTACTTCCGTCTCTTTGCGCTGACGCGGGCGCGGATCGAGCGCGCGAGTCCGGAGGTCATCATCCTCCACCCCGGTCCCATCAACCGAGGGCTCGAGATCGAGTCCGCCGTCGCCGACGGGCCTTACTCTCTTATCCTGGAGCAGGTCACGAACGGAGTCGCGGTGCGGATGGCGATCCTTTACCTCCTCACGGGTGGGGGAGGGGAGGCGTCGTGAAGGGGAAGCTTCTCGTTCGCGAAGCCCGCGTCGTCGATCCGAGTCAGGGTCTGGATCGCGTCTCCGACCTCCTGATCGAGGACGGGAGGATCGGAGGAATCGGCGGGTCCATTCCCGTTCAGGACGCGGAAGTTCTGGAGGCCCGAGGACTGGTCGCGGTCCCGGGGTTCGTGGACATGCACGTCCACCTGCGCGAGCCGGGCTTCGAGTACAAGGAGACCATCGCCTCGGGAACCGCGGCCGCCGCCGCCGGCGGATTCGCCGCGGTGGCCTCGATGGCGAACACCCACCCGGTGAACGACTGCGCCGCGGTGACCGAGTACATCCTGAAGAAAGCGGCCGTCGCCGGAAAGGCGCGGGTGCATCCCGTAGGCGCTACCACCAAAGCGATGGAGGGACGAGAGCTCGCGGAGATCGGGGAGATGGTGGCGGCGGGTGCCGTCGCGATCTCTGATGATGGGCGGCCCGTCTCCGATCCGAACGTCATGCGTCGCGCCATGGAGTACGCGAAGATGTTCGGAATCGCGGTCATCGAGCACTGCGAGACCCTGGAGCTCCACCCGGGCGGAGTCATGAACGAAGGCTACTGGTCCACGACCCTCGGGCTTCGAGGGATCCCCCGGGCGTCGGAAGAGATCGCGGTCGCACGCAACATTCGGCTCGCGGAGCTCACTGGCGCGCGGTTTCACGTCGCCCATCTCTCGACCGCAGGCGCCCTTCGGTCCGTGCGCGAGGCGAAAGCGCGCGGGCTTTCGGTCACCTGCGAGGTCACGCCCCATCATCTTCTTCTCACCGACGAGCGCGTCTCGAGCTACGACACCCAGGCTAAGATGAAACCTCCTCTCACGACCGAGGGAGATCGGCAAGCTCTCCTCGAGGGACTGTCGGACGGGGCCGTCGACGCCATCGCCACCGACCACGCGCCCCACCACCAGGACGAGAAAGACGACGACTTCGACTCCGCTCCCTTCGGGATCGTGGGGCTCGAGACCGCGGTCGCGCTCTCTCTCGATCGGCTGGTGCGTCCGAAAATCATCACCCTCGGTCGATTGGTGGAGCTTCTCTCGTGGGGGCCAGCCCGAATCTTGAGAGTCGAAGGGGGAACGCTCGCTCCCGGCTCGCGGGCGGACGTGACTCTCCTCGACCTGGAGCGGCCGTTTCGCGTCGAGCCCCAATCGTTCCTCTCGAAGGGAAAGAGCACTCCTTTCGCGGGCTGGGAGCTGAGAGGGCGCGCTGTGAGGACGATCGTCGGAGGCGTGACGGTATGGTCCCTGGG
>Ga0214473_10005386_pt1 | contig 15330 bp, 13 predicted proteins | sample RVTome_7_FD_203509 | JGI IMG/M metagenome (GOLD analysis project Ga0214473, IMG submission 203509) | Soil microbial communities from uranium-contaminated site in the Upper Colorado River Basin, Wyoming, United States - RVT98D197 | ecosystem: Environmental > Terrestrial > Soil > Contaminated >... | reverse complement strand
GCAGCCGTGGAGGCGCCCGCCGCGTCGCCGACGGATGCTGAGCCCGACGGCAAGGGGCGCCGTCGGAAGAAGAGGGACGGTCGAACGACTTCGTCGGCCACGATTCGGGCCCTGACCCAGACCGGCGAGCATGCGGCCGTGGCTGAAGGCTTCTTCAAGGCCGACGCATACGAGTCCGGTCAGGCCGACGACGACTGGTCTGACATGCAGCATCCCGTCGAGCCCGTCGCGCCGGGAACCAGGATGGCCATGAAGGCCGCGGCGGCCATCTTCATCGGAGGCCTGGTGGCCGGCGGCGGGTGGTACTACTACCAGAACTTCTACCTGCCGCGACCCGAGGAGCTCGGCCGCGGCTATGCGGTCGAGCTGCCCTCCGTCGTCGAAGAGCCGACCGATCGCGCGCCAGGTGAGGAGCCGGGGGAGCTCGTAGCCGGGCAGCTCACGACCGAGCCCCAAGCCACCGAGCCCGTCGGCGAAGAGCCCGCGACCGAGCCCGTCGGTGAGGAGCCTGTGCAAGAACCGGGGGTCGAGCCGGGCGCCGAGGAGCCCGCTGCGGCGGCTGGGGAATATGACACCCTCCTTGCCGAGGCGGACCGGCTGCGCGGGCTGCGCGCCGAGGAGGCCTACCGCGCGGCCATCGCGGCCAACCCCAACGGTTCCGAAGCCCTCGCGAGCCTGGCGTTTCTCCTGCTCAATCGCGGCCAGAACCCGGAAGCGGCTGAGCTCGCCGAGCGCGCCGTCACCGTCGATCCGACGAGCTCCAAGGGGTGGATCACCCTGGGAGCGGCCAGACAAGCCCTGCGCGACCAGCCCGGAGGGCGCGCGGCCTACCAGGCCTGCGTCGATCAAGGACAGGGTCAGTACGTCAACGACTGCCGCCTCATGCTGCGCTGACGGTGCTGCCGCGGTCTGAACGGACGGCGGTTGCGCCGGGGCCGTGGCCCTGCTGCGTGTGGTAGAACCGCAGGCCCGGCAAGGCCGCCGGGACCACCAAGGAACGGAGATGGACCATGGCAGAAGCGGTCATCATCGACGCAGTCCGAACGCCCATCGGCAAGCATCGCGGCGACCTCGCGCGCGTGCGGCCCGACGACCTCGCGGCACACGTGATCGACCGTCTGCTCGCACGCAACGGGTCCGCGCGCGACGCGGTCGAGGAAGTGGTTCTGGGTGCCACCAACCAGGCGGGCGAAGACAACCGGAACATCGCTCGGATGGCATCGCTGCTCGCAGGCCTCCGGTACGAAGTGACCGGCGTGACCGTCAACCGGCTCTGCGGTTCGGGAATGGAGGCCATCGTTCACGTCAGCCGCGGAATCCGCTGCGGTGAGCTCGAGGTGGCGATCGCGGGCGGGGTGGAGTCCATGTCACGGGCCCCCTATGCCATGACCAAGGCAGAGGAGCCCTTTCCGCGGACGCCGCCCAAGATCTACGACACGAGCCTCGGCTGGCGCTTCCCCAACCCGAAGATGGAGGCCCGTTTCCCCCTGCAGTCCATGGGGGAGACGGCGGAGAACGTGGCTGAAAAGTACGGCATATCGCGTGAGGACCAAGATGCGTTCGCTGTCGAGAGCCACCGCAAGGCCGCGGCTGCCTGGGAAGCCGGTGCCTTCGCGGCGGAGGTGGTGCCCGTGACCGTGCCACCGGCGAGCCGCAAGGAACCCGAGGTCGTCATGGAGCGAGACGACTCCGTGCGTCCCGACAGCACCCTCGAACAGCTGGCGCGTCTCAAGCCCGTCTTCCGGAAGGGAGGGTCCGTGACTGCGGGCAACTCGTCGCCTCTCAACGACGGCGCGGCCGCTCTGCTAGTGACTTCAGACGTGTGGGCACGGTCTGCCGGCCTAAAGCCGGTCGCGAGGATCGTCGCGAGCGCGGTGGCGGGCGTGGATCCGAACCTCATGGGTACCGGGCCCATCCCGGCGGTCCGCAAGGTGCTCGAGCGGACAGGGCTGACTGTGGAGCAACTCGACCTGATCGAGCTCAACGAGGCGTTCGCGGCCCAGTCCCTGGCCTGCATTCGGGAGCTGGGACTTCCCGCGGAGAAGGTCAACGTCAACGGCGGAGCCATCGCCATCGGTCATCCCATTGGCTGTAGCGGTGCCAGGATCGTGGGGACGCTCCTGCACGCCATGAAGAGCAGGGGCGCGCGCCGTGGGCTGGCCGCCCTGTGCATCGGCGTTGGCCAAGGGTTGGCCATCGTCATCGAGCGGGTCTGAGGGCGAGCCTTGAGCGATTCGTTCGTACATCCGACTGCGATCGTCGACGACGATGTGCAGATCGGACCGGGCACGAAGGTGTGGCACTTCGTGCACGTCTCGCGCGGCGCGCGCATCGGCGCACGGTGCGTGCTCGGCCAGAACGTCTATGTGGGTAGCGACGTCGTGGTGGGCAACGGCGTGAAAGTGCAGAACAACGTCTCGATCTACAGCGGCGTGACGGTGGAGGACGACGTGTTCCTCGGTCCGAGCTGCGTCTTCACGAACGTAAACGATCCCCGCGCTTTCCTGGAACGCAAGAGCGAGTTCCGCCTCACACTCGTTCGACGCGGTGCGAGCATCGGGGCAAACGCGACCATCGTTTGCGGCCACGATGTCGGTGCGTACGCGTTCGTCGGTGCCGGTGCGGTCGTGACGCGCCAAGTCCCTGACCACGCGCTCGTCGTCGGGCTGCCGGCACGCCGCGTGGGCTGGGTCTGCCGCTGCGGACGACGGCTCGAAGACGGCGCCCGTGTCGAGTGTGCTGCCTGCGGCGACGCGTACGCCATCAGCGGGGAGTCCTGCCTCCTCGTGGCCCCGGACGGGGATCAGCCCAAGTGACGACGGCCATCCCGTTCCTCGACCTCGAGACGGAGAACGGTCCGCTGCGTCAGCAGATCCTGGCGGCCATCGGGCGCGTCGTCGATTCGAACCGCTTCATCATGGGACCCGAGGTGGCCGCGTTCGAGGAGGAGATCGCCGCCCAGCTCGGCGTGCCCCATGCCATCGCTGTCTCGAGCGGCACCGATGCCCTGCTCGTGGCCCTCATGGCCCTCGGGATCGGGTCGGGCGATGAGGTCATCACGACGGCCTTCTCATTCTTCGCGACGGCGGGCTGCATAGCCCGCACGGGTGCCCGTCCCGTGTTCGTGGACATCGATCCCGAGACCTTCAACATCGACCCGCGTGAAGTGGAGGCCGCCATCGGGGAACGGACCCGGGCCGTTCTCCCCGTTCACCTCTTCGGCCAGCCGTGTGACATGGGGGCGCTCCGCGCGATCTGCGATCCCAGGGGCATTCCGATGATCGAGGACGCGGCCCAGGCCATCGGCGCGAGCCTCGACGGGGATCCGGTCGGGGCGCTCGGCGCCCTGGGCTGCTTCAGCTTCTTCCCATCGAAGAACCTGGGGTGCTTCGGCGATGGCGGCCTCGTGACGACGTCCGACGTGGCGCTCGCTCGCAAGGTGCGCATCCTGCGGGACCACGGATCGGAGCCCAAGTACTTCCACGCGCTCGTCGGCGGCAACTTCCGGCTCGACGCCATCCAGGCGGCCGTGCTCCGGGTCAAGACGCCGCACCTCGAGGGCTGGATCGATGCGCGGCGCCGCAACGCGGCGTACTACGACGAACGCTTCGCGCGCGCGGCCCTCCCGCGCGCCGTTCTCGCACCGCCGCCCCTTCGGCATGCGGGTCACGTGTACAACCAGTACGTCATCCGTTCCGCGCGGCGGGACGAGCTGCAAAATCGTTTGGCCGAGCTCGGGATCGGGACCGCCATCTACTACCCGCGACCGCTCCACCTCCAGGAGTGCTTTGAGTACCTCGGTCAGGGCTCCGGGACGCTGCCCGAGGCCGAGCGTGCCTGCACCGAGGTCCTGGCCCTGCCGATCTTCCCGGCCCTCGGCCCGGAGCGCCTGGCCCGGGTGGCCGACGCCGTCCTCGGGGACGCGCACCCACCTGCCAACCAGTCGGAATCACCGCGAGATTAGACCATCCCGTGCCCAGGTGGTCTTCCCGCTCCCCGTCGAGGTCGCCTATCTGCCGGGCAAGGCTGGACCTCGCACGAGAGTGAACTCTATATACTGACTCGATTCGCCACGCGTCGCGTGGTGGGGAGGAGGATCATGGCTACGAGGCGGGATTTCCTGAAGGCGGTCACCGTGGTGGGCGCTTCGGTGGGGCTCGGCGGGCTCGCCGTTGCCTGCGGTGACGATGGTGGCGGCATGGGTGGCGACGGGGGACGCTGCTCCCCCAACACGCGGATAGCCGGCAACCACGGCCACGCGCTCAACGTGCCCCCAGCCGACGTGCAGTCCGCGGTGGACAAGGTCTACGACATCACGGGCGCGGCCACCCACAGCCACACGCTCACGATCAACAGCGGCTACCTGGCGATGTTGCGCGCCGGCTCGACCGTGGTCCTCACCTCGTCGTCCGACGCGGACCACGATCACCAGATCACGATCAGCTGCGCCTAGGCTTCCCCAGCCGCCGCAGCCGTCAGTGCCGCGCGTGCGCGATGGACGCCGTCGCGGTCGTCGTCACCGCGCCATCACGAGCGGCGCGCGCGATGGCGCGTGCGGCCCGCAGCAGCACGACCGAGAGGGCCGCGAGCGCGAGACCGAGCCGCGCGCCCAACGCGCGCAGCGCCGCGAACTTCGGCCGGTCTGCCACGACGATCTGCCTATGTATCTCGGCCTTCTCGAAGAGATAGGGCACCGTCTCGTCCCGCCGCCGGGGCGCGCCGTCGTCGGGCATGTCGGGGACGAACCCGGGCAGCGTGTCGCGCGCCTGGAGCGCGCGATCCTCGTACACCAGCTCGAGCACCAGGCTGGGCGTGTCGTCCTCGACCGCCACCTTCACGGACGCGATCAGCGCCGTGCGGCCGTCCTCGTCCCAGACGGGGCTGTGCAGGCGCAGGAAGGGCAGCGCCTTGACGACCGTCAGGCGGTCCAGGTCCCGATGGCTGACGTTCGCGATCACCGGGCTGACGACGTTGCTCAGGTGGAGGCGCGCTTGCTCGGACGTGATAGCTCCCATGGTCACTCCCTCGTAGGACGAACCGACGTTGTCCCAGAGGTCACAGGAGGTGGCGACCGAAGTCCAGTTTTCGGGTCGCCGCTTCCCACATCTGACCACGTGAGAGCACAGGCCGGACCGCCGCCCTGCGCGACGTCCAACCAGCGCAGCTCAGAGCAAGTCGAGCAGACGCTTCGCCCGGGTCTCCGCCGCGGCCAGGAGCTCCTTGGCCTCATCGGTCGGGATCTTGAGCTTGCTCACCAACGTCTTGAGGACTTCCACTTCCTCATCGCTCTGCTTGCCGTCGATGTACGTGAGGATCACCGCGTGCTGCAGGAGCATGCGGCGGTCGTGGGCTGACAAGTCCGTGAGCGGAACGTCATCGATGGAGCGGGGCGTCTTCGCGTATTCGCGGATCGCCTTGGCATCCTCTCCCTTGATCTCAAACGCCGAGATCAGGGCCTCGATGACCTCTGTCTCCTCGCTCTCCATGCGTCCGTCCGCCCATGCCACCGCGACGAGCGACTTCACCATGGCTTCCTGATGGTCTTCCATCCCCGGCCTCCTGAGCGGCGGAGCCTACCATGACCTGCAGCCGATCGCGACGTGCCGATGCGGGCGGTTCCGACCCCGTTTCGCGCCCTGCCCTGGCTCCATGGAGGGTTGCCCAAGTGGACTCCGGCCGGGGCCATGGCGAAGATCCTGGCTTCTGCGGCCCGAGCCACTACATTTCCCTCCTCCATGTCCAGCCGGTACCGAGCCCCCTTCGCCTCCGATGGTCCTGCTCCCATCGACGCGACCATCGCCCGACGACTGCTCACCCTGGCCCTTTCTCGGGGCGGCGACTACGCCGATCTCTTCTTCGAGTATCACGTGAGCGGGAGCTACGCGTACGACGAGGGGATTCTCAAGGCGGCGGGTCGCGCAGTGGCGCTGGGGCTCGGCGTGCGCGTGATGAAGGGGGACGCGACCGGCTACGCCTACGTCGAGGACCTCTCGGCGGAGGCGATGGAGCGGGCGGCGCGCACCGCTGCCCAGATCGCGGACGGCGGTGGCGCTCCAACGCCGCACGCCCTTGCTCCGGTGGCGCGCGCCGAGCGCTACCCGATCGGGATGCTGTCCCTCGACGTCGCCGGCCTCGAGAAGCGCGCCCTGCTCGAGCGAGCTGACCGGGCCGCACGCGCAGAGGATCCGCGGATCATACGGGTCGATGCGTCGCTTCACGAGGAGCTGCGCGAGATCCTCGTCGCCACGAGCGATGGTCGAATGGTCGTCGATCGGCAGCCCCTGCTGCGTTTCGGTGTGCGCGCGATCGCCGAAGAGGACGGGAAGCGTCAGTCCGGTTCCTCGGGTGGCGGTGGACGCCTGGGTCTCGAGTACTTCGACCGCCACGCGCCGGAAACGCACGCGCGCGAAGCGGTGCGGCAGGCCATCGCGATGCTCGACGCGCGGCCGGCTCCCGCGGGCGAGCTCCCCGTGGTCCTGGCGCCAGGGGATAGCGGCATCCTGCTTCACGAGGCGGTCGGTCACGGTCTCGAGGCCGACTTCAACAGGAAGGGGACCAGCAACTACTCCGGACGGATCGGTGAAAAGGTGGCCAGTGATCTCTGCACCGTCGTCGATGACGCCTCTCTGGTCGGTTCCCGCGGGAGCATCAACGTGGACGACGAGGGCAACATGCCCGAAGCCGCCTTGCTCATCGAGGCGGGCATCCTGCGCGGCTACATGCAGGACCGGCACTCGGCCGCCGTGTTGGGCGCGCCGCTCACGGGCAACGGCCGGCGCGAGAGCTTCAGGAGCCATCCCATGCCCCGCATGACGAACACCTTGCTGATGGTCGGCAGCGACGCCCCAGAGGACATCATCCGGAGCGTCGATCGGGGCGTATACGCCCGCAAATTCGGCGGCGGCCAGGTCGACATTTCCAACGGCGACTTCGTGTTCTCCCTCACGGAGGGGTATCTCATCGAGAACGGCGTCCTCACGGCACCCCTCAAGGGCGTCAATCTCATCGGGAACGGGCCGGAGGTGATGCGCCGCGTCGTCATGCTCGGTCACGACCTCGAGACCTCCGACGGGATCTGGACCTGCGGCAAGGAAGGGCAGTCGGTACCAGTGGGCGTCGGCTGTCCGACCGTGAAGATCTCGTCAGTGACGGTGGGCGGAACGGAGATCGCGTGATGAGCGAGCTCGAGATCAAGGACGACGCGCGACTGGAGCAGCTCCTCGACCTCGGCGAGCGGGTCGTCCGACGGGCCCGGGACCGCGGCGCGGACGTGGCGGAGGCCTCCGTGCGAGATGGGTCCCACCTCACGGTGAACGTACGGATGCGCAAGCCCGAGCTGGTCGAGGAGGCGGGCTCGCGCTCCCTCGGCCTGCGCGTGATGCTCGGCCAGCAGGTCGGCATCTCGCATACGAGTGATCTGTCGGAGCACGGGATGGGCAGTCTCGTGGACGACGCCATCGAGCTCGCGCGGCTCGCCCAACCTGACCCGTTTGTCGGGCCGCCCGAGGCGGAGCTCCTCTCCGCGGCGGACGACCATCCGGACCTCGACCTCCACGATCCGGAGATGGGCGCGCTCGGTGCCGGCGACGCTCTACGACGGGCCGAGGAGGCGGAGGCGGCCGCGTTCGACCACGACAAACGGATCACGAACAGCGAAGGCGCATCCATGACGCGTGCCGAAGGGGCCAGTGCCCTCGTCACGAGCGGCGGCTTCCGCGGGGTCACCAAGGGTACGTATGCATCGCTGGTCGTTCGGCCCCTGGCCGATGACGACAGCGGCAAGAAGCGTCGGGACCACCACTGGACTGCGCGCCGTCACCTCGCTCGCCTCGAGCCGGGTCGCGATGTGGGCGAGGAGGCCGCCCGCCGGACCTTGCGGAAGCTGGGGGCGCGCAAGATCGACACGCAAGAAGTGGCTGTCGTATTCGATCCCGACGCGGGGCGATCGATCCTTGGTCTTCTCGCCGCGTGCGTGAACGGCGCGGCGATATGGAAGAGATCGAGCTACCTCGTGGGCCGGGAGGGAACGCGCGTGGCGACCGAGTTGGTCACCGTCTCGGACGACCCGCTGATCCCCGGAGCGCCCGGGAGCCGCCCGTACGACGGAGAGGGGCTCGCTTCTCGTCGCACAGTGGTCGTCGACAAGGGCGTCCTTCAGACCTACCTGCTCGATTGCTATGCGGCTCGCAAGCTCGAGCGCTCGAGCACGGCCAGCGCCGCTCGGGGGGCAAGCGGGAGCGTGGCGCCGACGACGACGAACTTCGTTCTGCAGCCGGGTAACATGACCCGCGAGGCCCTGCTCCACGATACCCCGCGAGCGCTGTACGTGACCGAGATGATGGGCTTCGGGTTCAATCCGGTGACGGGCGACTTCAGTCGTGGGGCATCGGGATTCTGGCTCGAAGGGGGTGAGCTGCTCTTCCCCGTGTCCGAGGTCACCATCTCGCTCAATCTCGACGACCTCCTCTCGCGAATCGACGCCGTTGCCGACGATCTCGACCTGCGAACGGCCACCGCCACGCCGACCTTCCGAGTGAGCAGCATGACCGTCGCCGGGCGGTGAGGGCCGGACGTCGTCCATCGGCTGGGCCGTGACTTGTCTGGTGCACCGCAACCGGCTTCGATGGTAATTATGGAGAATCCACGCCACGCCCGGTGAAGGGCGTCACTCACCACGGTCCGATTCATCCATGCCGAGATCAATTCAGTCCTTGGTCGAAGAACAAGTAGCCAAATGGCGGGCGACCCGCGCGCCGGACGGCCGGCGATCCTCGCCCGAGTTCGTGCCGCCGAACGTCATCACATTCTCCAACGCACTCGGCTCGAAAGGGCTCGCCATCGCAGAGGCTGCGGGAAAGCTGCTCGGGATCCCGGTCTATGACCGGGAGATCATCGAGCACATCGCAGTGACAAAGAAGCTACGCGTGGAGAGCGTGGAGACTCTGGATGAGCGGGTGGTGGGAAGGCTGGAGGACTACGTCACCGCTCTCTTTCGGGAGAAAAACTTCGACCAGACCGACTACGTGCGGGCCTTGACCCGCACCATCATGGCCCTATGGGGGCATGGGACATGCGTGCTCATCGGACGCGGCGGGGCGCATATCGTGAGCAGGCAGCACTCACTCAGCGTGAGGACGACCGCCGGCTTCGAGCGTCGGGCCAAGACGGTCGCGCGGGAGCGGAGCCTCACCCTGGAAGAGGCCACGCGCCTCGTGGCGCGGGCCGACGCCGAGCGGCGTGCCTTCATCCAGCGACACTTCGGCGTCGAGATCGACGACCCGCAGCACCGGGACCTGATTCTCAACACGGGTGGAATCGGCATAGAACAGTGCGCCGAAATCGTCGCGGCAGCCTTCCGGGTCAAGTTCGACAGGACGCCTGCCAACCTGTCTCGCTGATCCCCCGGTACGCGGGCCCGAGTGTTCGCGCGGTAACACCATGACCTCGCGTGGCGTGACTCACATCAACGCGTACCAGCTCCGCACGCTCATGCAGGAGCTCCCGGAGGGCGACTTCCTCCTCGTGGACGTTCGCGAGACCGACGAATACGAGGTCGAGCACATCTCCGGAGCGCGTCTGATTCCGCTCCTCCTGCTCGAGAGCGGCGTGGAGGAGATTCCCGAGGTCGAGCACGTGGTCTTCTACTGTCGCTCCGGCGCGCGCTCCGCCCGTGCCGCGGCCCACGCCGTCGCACGCCTCGGCCGCAGGGGAGTGTACAACCTGGCGGGAGGGATGCAGGGATGGCAAGGGCGCACCGTGGCCAAGCGTCCGGCGATGCGTATCTTCGACACCGCTAGCAGCGCGCGCGACGTCCTGATGCAGGCCATGGACCTCGAGAAGGGCGCCCAACGCTTCTACGACGCTGCGCTCCGCGCCGTGCCCGGACACCCGGTGGCGCGGACCTTCGAGACTCTGCTCCACGCCGAAACTTCGCATGGCCGGGCCCTGTACGGTCAACTGGCCAAGGCGGTCGGCGATCCCGTGCCGGATTTCGAGACTCTCTTCGCTCAGCTCGAGGGCGTTATCGTGGAGGGAGGCGAGCCCCTCGACGACCTGCTCGCTCGCCTCGCCACGATCGACGAGGTGGCCATCGTCGAGCTCGCCCTCGAAGTGGAGCTGACGGGCTACGATCTGTACCGCTCGATGGCGGACGTCCCGAGCATGGTTGGCCTTCGGAGCGTGCTCCTCGAGATGGCGGAGCATGAGAGGGCCCATGTGAAGGTCCTGCTCGCAGAGGTCCAAAGGCTGGGCGTCCAGGGCTGACCGCGGGGCTTCTCCCAGCGTAGGCCTCAGCGTCGACGCTTGCGCGACGCGCGCCGAATTAGAAGCCCGAAGGCGAACAGCAGCGGAGCCCAGCTGAGCAGGGCGGCCAGCCGGCGTCGGTCGCGCGCGTCCACGGTGCAACCGTAGGCGTAGCCCGAGCCCCCGTACCCCGAGTCATCGTAGGGGGATGAGTAGCTCGCGCCACCCGGGCAGAACTCCGGGGCCGGAGGGGGGGTCGTGCGGAAGTATTCGTCCACGGGCTCCTCACCCTCGAGGTAGGAGCGGTGCTCGACCGTCGTCCGTGTGGAGAGCTCGGCGCTGGGTATGCTGCCGCCCTCACAGCACGCAGCCGCGATTCGCACGGAGCGCCTCCGTGTCAGCACAGGGCGCACCTCCGAAGCCCAGTGCAGGACCGGGACCAGCTCGCTGTCCTCCTTCTCGATGTGCGTGCGTCGAGTGAGCTGGATGCGCGTGAGCCAGCCCTCCTCGAGCCCGAACCCCGCAAGCAGCTCCTCCGCGCCGAGGTGCACCGGTGCCGCGTAGAGCGTGTCTCCGTCGCCATCGGCGGCGCGCATGCGACGGGGCGCGAGAACGAACGCGTCAGTGAAGAGCATCCCGCCGCCCGGCTGGTACTGAAGCCGATTCATGATGGGGATGCTCTCCCCACGCCATGTGACCACGAGCGGCGCGAGCGCGACGCGCACGCCGTCGAGGTTGCGGGGCGTCACCTTCACGGCCATGAACCACGCCCCTTCCCGTACGTAGTGCGAGAAGGCGGCGTCGTCGACGGCTGTGTGGCGGAGCTGATTGTCGTCGAGCCAGATCGTCAGCGCCTCGAGACTCGACGCGTTGAGCATCGTCACCTCGTAGTCCTCGGTCGCCGGAATGCGCTCGAGCTCAACCACGCCGCCCTCGTTTTCGATCGAGTCGGTCTCGTACCGTTCGAGCCCCGGCCTGTAGTAATCGCCGCCGGCCTCTCCGCAGCCGTAGAGCATCAGCGGTGCGGCGAGCGCGTCGTCCAGCGCACCGTAGTGCGGGTCGTAACACTGGTAGCCGAGGCCCGGATCTTCGGTGAGCTCCAGCGTCTCCTCGACCCGCGCCCGCTGCAGGGCGGCGGTGGCGACGAAGAGGTCGGCCGGCGCGACATGCACGTCCGCCCGCGCGGGGACCGGCATGATGAGCCCTGCGGTGCCGCCGTTGGCGTAGATCGCCGGTTGCAGGACGAAGTGAACGAGCGTCCCGTTCACCGGTTCGGCGGCGCTTCCGTCCGAGCAGACGCTCGGGTCGAAGCCAGCGTCCACCGGTGGCATGCCCGCATCGATCCGATGTCCCAGCTCCGGATCGCGCCCCCGCACGCGCATGGGCAGTGGCAAGCGGGGCACCCCGGCGTGCGCCGCGGCATGCGCTCCGGCGTCCTCCAGGTCCTCCCCGGCGCCCGCCATTCCCTCGGGCGTTGCAGGACAGAGCCAGTCCACGACCTGATCCGGCGCCAACACGAAGACCGTGGTCGTGGTCGGATCGAAGACGACCGGCCCTTCCCCCGAGTCCTCCGCGGGCTCGACGACCCTACACACGGCCACCGCGGAGAGCGGCACGATCCACCCGGCGACGAGGGCGCACGTCGCCATCCAAAGGTTCCTTCCCATCGATCCTCCACGAAAAGAAAGCCAAGGCAGCGGCGTGTGGCAGCACACCGCACGTCCTTGTGTAGAGCAACGGGTGGGCCAACGCGCGCGGTCCCCGATTTCCTGACGATCAGGAAGGAAGCACGTCAGCGCTGTCGCGGCGTGCCACGCGTGGCACACGACACGGTCGTCATAGTCCGTCGCCGCCCCGGCGCGTTCAGCCCGATCAAGGTGAGGCTCGCGGCACCCGGAAGCGTTGGACCGGGAGAGGGAGGTGACGCTCCGGGTGCCGACGAGCCTCGAAGCGCGTCGCTCGCGGAGCGATGCGCGTGATCCGCTGCATGCGACTCACTCTCCCTCGGGCATCACGGGGCGCATGCCGCCCGGGACGGGGATGTCCTCCACGATCGGCCGCACCGGGGCAATTCGACCACGGACCATCGGGGGATTGACTGCGGGGGGAGGAGGTTGGGGTCTCACCATGGCGATGTCGCCATCGATCTCGGGGGGTGACGGGTTCGGAGGGATGTATGCCGGGGAGGGCAGGGGCGTCTCGATCACGACGCCCTGCCAGACGGGCGGCTTGTCCGGTCCGGGAGCGGGCGGTGGGGCCAGGTGAAGCGGGGTCGCGCCCGGCCCGGGCGCGGACGGCAAGGGCGTCATCACGACCTGGCCCCCCGGGGTCGGCGGCGCATCCATGGGGAGAGGGGCGACCTGTGGATCGTCGCCCGTGAGGTCAGCATAGAAGTTGCCGACCTCCTGGCCGCACCCTGCGCTCGCCAGGCCGATCGCTCCGGCCACCAGAGCCGGTCTCAACACCGCCCGCAATCCGTCCTCGAGCCACCTCTGCCACTGCGCGGAGCTCGCGATCAGATCGGTGGCCGAGGGGTACCCGGGCGAAGAGGCCCCGGAAGCGCTGACGGCGCGGGGCATCGCTCCGCGGGCGTCGCTGATCGTCCGTGTGGCCACCTTTCTTCTGGGCGTCTCCATCTCGTTCTCCCGGTGTTACGGGGTTGAGACGCCTGCTCAGAGGAAAAGTTTTGGCCTCTACAGGGTCCTCAGGCGCCTGCGCCCCCCGCCCGTGGGGCGGCGCGGCACCACGGCGGCCGGCAGCCCCGTGGGCTTGCGCGGAGACGCCTCCTCGAGGACCGCACCGAGACTCGTCACGCGCCCGTAGAACCACGCGATGAACAGCGGGTTGCGTTCCTCCCACAGGGTCGTCGCAACTCGATCGGCAAGGACCGCGGTCTGGCGCTCGTGCCAGCATTGCGTTCCACCGGCGATGGCGGTGTTCCCTGTCTCGGCGTAGTTCGCACACGCGCAGAAGCTCTGGCACCTCCAGCGTTCGCCGCAATCGCCGCACTCGGGATTGATCGGTCCTCGCTCGCACGCGAGGCCGGACGCCTTGGGTCCTTCGTCGATGTGGCCCATCAGGAAGGTCGAGTCCTCGTCCTCTCCGACCATGCGCTCGCAGGGGTAGATGTTCCCGCTCGGCGCAACCGCTACGCTCCTGCTGCCGAGCGAGCACATGTCCACCTCGGCGAGCCCGCCCTTGAGCGCCGCCAGGATCTTGTTGTCAAACACTGGTATCGACACGATGCGTCCCGCGCGGAAGCACTCCAGCATCACGTCTGCCGCGGTCGTCAGGCCTGCCCCATACGCCCCGAGTTGCTCGTCGTCGAAGTAAGCCTCGTAGCACGGGTTCAGCCCAACGCGGGGAACACCCAGGTCGACGATCCAACGCACGCTGTCCGAAAGCCACCGTGCGTTCGTCGGTGTCACCACGGAGATGGTCTCGAAGGGAGTGCCACGGCGTACGAGCACCTCGATGCCCCTCTTCGTATCCGCGAAGCTCGACGCGCCGCCGATAGTGGGCCGCCCATCGTCCTGAGCCTCTTGGACCCCATCGGTAGAGAGGCCGACGTAGACCTCGAGCTCGTCGAGGAGCGATGCGCGTTCATCGGTGAGCAGCGTGCCGTTCGTGGTAACCGACATCTTCAGGCTTCTGCCGCCAGCCTGCGCGCGCGCCCTCGCCTCGCGAGCCAAGTCCACCAGCAAGTCCCAACACAAGAGGGGCTCTCCGCCGAAGAACGAGAGCTGCACCTCAGGGCTGTCGTCGTCGAAGGCGAGATCGAGGCACTTCAGCGCCGCCTCGCCGGACATGCGCCGGTTGAACTTCGCTCCCGCGTAGCAGTAGCCGCAGCCGAGGTTGCAGTCGTGTGTGAGAACGAGGGTGACGTCCATGGCCTGTTCCAGGGTACGAGCCTCTGACGCCCTTGGGCACCGGAAGTTTTGGCGACCCCCTCAACCGAGCGGGACCCTGTCATCCCAGGGGATCGTGCTCCTCGGCGGCCGCGGCGGCCGTGGTTCGACGCACTTCCTGTTGCTCTCGGACGTACTGCACCAGTACGTCGACATACGCGTCGAAGGGCGGACACTTGATCCCGCTGCCACCGAGGATCTCGCGGGCATTGCGGTCGTCGTACACGACCTCCGTGGCCAGTTGTTCGAGGAACGTGCGCGGAACCTGGGCGAGCTTCTCCAGACCGGGGGTCCTGAGCAACGTCGTGGCGATGTTGGCTGGGACGAACCCGCGCGGGGAGGGCCGGCCGGCCGTTCTCGCGATGAGCTCGAACACGCGGCGGACGGTGAGGGGCTCTGGATCGACGATGTGGAACGTGCGCCCGACGGAGCGCGGGTCTGCGACGATCTTGAACGCCGCGTCCATGACGTAGTCCACGGGGACGACGTTGAGCGGGATGTCGCCTCGGCCGGGCAGGGGCATTCGCAGGTCGATCGGAGAGTTGATCATCAGGAGGACGAGGAGATACGGGCCATCGAAGCGGTCGATCTCACCCGTCGTGGAGTCGCCGACCACGATAGAGGGCCGCAGCACGGTCGTTGGCACGCGATCGAACGCGGCACGCACCATGCGTTCGGCTCGGAAACGGGTCTCCCCGACCGCGTTGGCGAAGCCCGCGGACCCGTCGAGCTCGTCTTCGAGCACATAACCGCGGCGTCGTCCCGAGACCAGCGCCGTGGACCAGTGCACGAGCCGATCGAGGTGCTCGGCGGTGCCGGCGAGCTCGAGTACCTCCCTCGTACCGACCAGGTTCGCCTCGTATGCGACACGTTCGTCGACGCCGAGGTACGTCACGGCGGCGCAGTGGTGAATGACCTCCACACTGGCTGCGAGGTCGTTGTACTCGGGGCCGCTCAAGCCCATGTCCATGCTGGCGACGTCCCCTTCTACGAACTTCAGGCGTGACCGGGCCTCCTTCGGGAGACGCCGGCGCTCGGTGTTCGCCTTGTCGAGGAACTTCTTCTGGACGATGCACTGGACGATGGCCGTGTCATCGTCGGCGAGCAGCTTGCGCACCACGCGGACAGCCCGGAATGCGGTCGGGAAGCCGGTCACCAGTGTGGTCGTCGATCGGGTTCT
>Ga0214473_10005385_pt1 | contig 15331 bp, 15 predicted proteins | sample RVTome_7_FD_203509 | JGI IMG/M metagenome (GOLD analysis project Ga0214473, IMG submission 203509) | Soil microbial communities from uranium-contaminated site in the Upper Colorado River Basin, Wyoming, United States - RVT98D197 | ecosystem: Environmental > Terrestrial > Soil > Contaminated >... | reverse complement strand
ATCTGCGGGAGGACATCACGAGCAAGGACGTGCGCAACCTCGTCCGCCGGGTTCTCTCGATGGGACACGCCTCGGTGCTGGAGCACGTGACCTTCACCTACGGCGTCGAAGGGATCTCCCGGGCGACCTCGCACCAGCTGGTCCGCCACCGCATCGCCTCCTACTCCCAGCAAAGCCAGCGGTACGTCTCCGCGGCATTCGGGTACGTGACGCCGAAATCCCTCGGCCGGCGGGGGGGAGCGGAGCGGGGCGGAAAGGAACCCGCAGGGGCGGCGGAGGGCAATCCGCTGTATGATAAGTTCGAGAAGCACATGCGGAAGTGCTCGGAGCTTTACGAGGAGATGCGTAAGGCCGGCATCCCGGCGGAGGATGCCCGGTTCGTGCTGCCCAACGCCACCGAGACGAAAATCATGATCAGCATGAACGCCCGGGAGCTCCATCACTTCTTCGCGTTGCGCCTGTGCCGGCGAGCGCAGTGGGAGATCCGGGAGATGGGCAAGAAAATGCTTGCGATCGCGCTTGCGATGGCCCCGCTCCTCTTCGAGAACGCGGGTCCGGGATGCCTGCGGGGGCGATGCCCCGAGGGGAAGATGAGCTGCGGGGACGCCGCGGGGGTCAAGAAGGAGTTCACGGCGCTGCGTGGGGGCGCGCGATGAGTTCTCCGGGACACCAGGAGTTCGTCCTCGGCGGACAGGCCGTCATCGAGGGGGTAATGATGAAAGGGATGGGGACCTACGCCGTGGCGGTCCGGAAACAGAGCGGCGAGATCCGTGTGCGGGACTTCCCGATCCCGGAAACCCGGACCAGGAAGCGTCTCTCGCGGATGCCCCTCCTTCGGGGAGTGGTGACCATGGTGGCGATGCTCGCGATCGGGGTCCGCGCCCTCCGGTTCTCGGCGGACGAGGCGATCGACGACGCGGAAGACCGGAAAGGAGAGCGGGACGCCCCGGCCCGGAAGGACGGCAAGGGGGGGAACAGCGACCTCGCCATGGCGTTCGGCATGGCCCTGGCTCTCCTGCTGGGCGTGGGGCTCTTCTTCTGGCTGCCCCTGGTGGTTACCCGATGGGCGGGCGACCTCCTTCCCGCCCTGTCGGGCCGCCTCGTCTTCAACGTCGTGGATGGCGTGATCCGGATCCTCGTCTTCGTCCTGTACATCCTCGGCATCGGAATGATGGGGGACATCCGCCGGATTTTCCAGTACCACGGCGCCGAGCACAAGGCGGTGCACGCGTACGAGAGGGGGGCGGACCTCGCTCCGGAGAACGTCGCGGGTTTCCCGAGTCTGCACCCCCGGTGCGGGACGAGCTTCCTGCTCTTCGTGATGGTGATCAGCATCGCCGTCTTCTCCCTCATCCCGCACGAAAGCTCGCTCCTGGCGAAGGCGCTCATGCGGTTATTGCTCCTCCCGGCGGTCGCCGGCATATCGTACGAGGTCCTCCGCCTGTCGGCGAAACACGGTGCGTCGGGGTTCTTCCGGGCCCTTGTCGGGCCCGGCCTTCTGCTCCAGCGGCTGACCACGCGGGAGCCCGATCTCTCCCAGATCGAAGTGGCCATTGCATCCCTGCGGCGCGTTGCGCAAGGCTCCGGATCGGAGGGTGTCCATGTGGGATAAGCTCGAGGCAGTCAGCGGGCGAGTCGAGGAGATCACGCGCCTCCTGGGGGCCCCCGGCGTGATGAGCAACTCCCGTGAGCTCCAGAAGCTGGGCCGGGAACTGGCGGAGCTTCGGCCCTTGGCGGAGGCATTCGTCCGGCACCGGAGGATCGGGCAGGAACTGGAGGAAAACCGGGCCCTCGCCCAGTCCGAGAAAGACCCGGAAATGCGGGCGCTCGCCAAGGAGGAGATCGCGCGGCTTACGGCGGAGAAGGAGCGGCTCGAGAGAGAGACGCGCCTTCTTCTCCTCCCGAAGGACCCGAACGACGAGAAGAACATCCTCATCGAGATCCGCGCGGGGGCCGGCGGGGAGGAAGCAGCGCTGTTCGCCTCCGAGCTGTTCCGCTCCTACCATATGTACGCCGCGATGAAGGGCTGGAAGGTGGAGATGCTCGCCCACAGCGAGACGGGCCTTGGCGGGACCAAGGAGGTCATCGCGATGATCGAGGGGAAGGGCGCCTACAGCCGGCTGAAGTACGAGAGCGGCGTCCACCGGGTCCAGCGCGTGCCTGCCACGGAGGCGGGGGGTCGGATCCACACCTCTACGGTGACGGTGGCGGTGATCCCGGAGGCCGAGGAGGTCGACGTTCAGATCGGTCCCGAGGACCTCCGCATCGACGTGTTCCGCTCCTCGGGCCCCGGCGGCCAGAGCGTGAACACGACGGACTCGGCGGTTCGCATGACCCACATCCCGACGGGGCTGGTCGTCTCGTGCCAGGACGAGAAGTCCCAGCTGAAGAACAAATCCAAGGCGCTGAAGATCCTCCGGTCAAGGCTGTATGACCTTGAGATGGAGAAGCAGCGAGCCGAGCGGGCGGACATGCGCCGCTCGTTGGTCGGTACGGGGGACCGGAGCGAACGCATCCGCACGTACAACTTTCCGCAGAACCGGGTGACCGACCACCGCATCGGCCTGACCGTCCACCAGCTCTCCCAGGTCCTGAACGGGGCGATCGACGTGTTCGTGGACGCCCTGATCGCTCACGCCCACGCCGAAGCACTGAAGCACGCCGGCTGAAGCGGCCGCCCTCGATGCTTCTCTTCGAACTCCTCGCGCTTTGCCGCCGGGAGATGGAGGGGCGGCTCCTTCGCGCTTCACCCGAGGCGGAGATCCTCGTCTCCCACCTTGCCGGAATTCACCGCTCCCGCCTCTCGCTGGAGGCGGGGCGGGAGGTCGGGGACCTGGCCGGCGCACTCCGTTCCCTTCTTCGGCGAAGGGCTTCCGGGGAACCCATCCAGTACCTCCTCGGCTCGTGGGAATTCTTCGGGCGCGAATTCCTCCTGACGCGCGACACGCTCATCCCGAGGCCCGAGACGGAAGGGTTGGTCGAGGGAGTCATCCGGGAGTGGCGGCGGGAGAACCGGGGGGCGGGAAAAATACTCGACGTCGGCACGGGGTGCGGGGCGATCGCCGTGACACTGGCGGCGGAGCTTCCCCCGGCAGGGGTGCTCGCGGTGGACATGTCCGGGGGTGCCCTGTCCGTCGCCCGGGAGAACGCGCGCCGACTCGGGGTCGCGGAACGGGTCCGGTTCCTCCGCGGGGACGGATATTCCGCCTTGAAAAGAGGGGAACGTTTTGATGTAGTGGTGTCGAACCCCCCGTACGTTTCCGAAAAGGAATGGGATTCGCTTCCCCGGGAAGTCCGGGGATTCGAGCCGGCGGGGGCACTTTTGGCCGGTCCAGACGGGTTGGCGATGATTCGCCCCTTGGTGGCGGACGCCGGGGAGTACCTGAAGCCGGGGGGAAGACTCTGGCTGGAGATCGGGGAGTCCCAGGGGAAGGCCGTGCGGAGGCTCCCCCGCGGGGGCCTGCGGTTCCTCGAAATCGAGAAGGACCTGGCCGGGCGGGATCGCGTGGCCCGCTGGGTTTTGCCCGCGGACTAGTGCAGCGTCTCGTAAATAGGATGACGTACCGAGACCGTCGATGCGCCGCGCCGGCAAGGCGCGCAACGCAGCCGGAGCGGATGCAGCGGCGGTCGAATGCCAGGTTATTTGCGAGACGCTGCACTAGAAACCGGCGCGGGGAGAAGGACGGATAGGGAGGGGCTTTCTGGACACGTTCCATATCAGGGGGGGCAAGCCGCTTTCGGGCATCGTCCGGGTGTCGGGGGCGAAGAACGCCGTCCTTCCGATCATGGCGTCGTCGCTGCTCGCGGAGGGGCCCGTGGAGATCGGGAATGCCCCCCGCCTGCGGGACATCGACACCTTCGGGAGGCTTCTGCGGTGGATGGGGGCGTCGGTCGAGCGGGAGGAGCCCGGGCAGGGGGGGCGGGGGATTCTCCGGATCGACACGCGGGAAGTCCGGAAGGCGGAAGCCCCCTATGAAATGGTCAAGACGATGCGGGCGTCGGTGCTCGTCCTCGGGCCTCTCGTCGCCCGGCACGGAAGAGCGAGGATTTCCCTCCCGGGGGGGTGCGCCATCGGGGCCCGTCCGATTGACCAGCACCTCAAGGGGCTGGAGCTTCTGGGGGCCGAGACGTCGCTCTCGGAAGGGTATATCGAGGCGAAGGCCAGGAAACTCACCGGGGCCACGATCTACTTCGACGTGAAAACAGTCACCGGGACCGAGAACCTGATGATGGCGGCCACGCTGGCCCGGGGGACGACGGTCCTGAAGAACGCCGCCCGGGAGCCCGAGGTGGTAAGCCTCGCCCGGGCTCTCCGCGACATGGGCGCCGATATCGAGGGGGAAGGAACGGACGAGATCGTCGTCCGGGGGGTTCCCTCCCTCTCCGGACTCCGGCGCGAGGTGATGGCCGACAGGATCGAGGCGGCGACGCTTTTGTTGGCGGGCGCGATCACCGGTGGTGACGTGACGGCGGAGGGGGCCAACGCGCAGGATATGGACGCCGTTCTCGAGAAACTCAGCGAGAGCGGCGCCGACGTGTCCACCCTGCCGGGGGGGGTGCGGGTGCGGAGGAACGGACAGATCCGCTCGGTCAACATCAAGACTTCCCCCTACCCGGGGTTCCCGACCGACGTGCAGGCGCAGTTCATGGCCTACCTGTGCCTGGGCGACGGGTTCAGCATCATCCAGGAGACGATTTTCGAGAACCGGTTCATGCACGTGGCGGAGCTGTGCCGGATGGGGGCCCAGATCGAAATCTCCGGGAACACAGCCGCCGTCAAGGGGGTTTCCAGGCTCTCCGGCGCCCCGTGCATGGCGACCGACCTCCGGGCGTCCGCCTCCCTGGTGCTGGCGGGGCTGGCCGGGACCGGGACCACCGAGATCCTCCGCATCTACCACCTGGACCGGGGGTACGAGGAGCTGGAGAAAAAACTGTCCTCCCTGGGCGCGGACATCGCCCGGGTGCAGGAGTAGGGAGGGCTGGTGCGCTGGGTAAAATCGGGGACCGTGGCGTTTCGGAAGGCCCTTCGCGTCGGGGAGCGACGCGGCGAAGCGGAGTCGGCGAAGGTGCGCGCCGTGGTGACCGAGGTGCTGGCGCGGGTACGGGAGGAGGGCGACGCCGCCCTGGCCGAGTTCACCCGGCGTTTCGACCGGTTCGATTTGCGAAAGCGTGGTGCCGCGGTTTCCCGTCGGGAGATGGACGCGGCGTGGCGGCGCACCCCGAAGGCGGTCCGCGATTCCCTGTCGTTCGCGGCTTCCCGCATCGAGTCGTTCCACCGTCATCAGGTGGAGACAGGCTTTACCGCGGAGATCCCGGGCGCCCTCCTCGGGCAACGGGTTCTGCCGGTCGCCCGCGCAGGTGTCTACGTGCCCGGCGGGAAGGCGGCCTACCCGTCCACCCTGCTCATGAACGCGATTCCGGCGAAGGTGGCCGGCGTGCGGGAGGTGCACGCCGCCTGTTCAGCGCCGGGCGGGGAGGTGCCGGACGTGGTCCTGGCGGCCGCGAAGATCGCGGGAATCACGGGGGTCTTCCGCATCGGGGGCGCGCAGGCGATCGCGGCGTTCGCCTACGGCACCGGGGCGGTTCCCCGGGTGGACGTGATCGCCGGTCCGGGCAACGCCTACGTCACGGAAGCGAAGCGCCAGGTCTACGGCACGGTGGGGATCGACATGCTGGCCGGCCCGAGCGAGCTGGTCGTACTGGCCGACGATGCGGCGAATGCCCGTTTTGTCGCGGCGGACCTCCTCTCCCAGGCCGAGCACGACGAGGATGCCTTCGTCACCCTGGTGACCGACTCCCCCCGCCTGGCGGGGAAGGTGGACGACGAGCTTGCCAAGCAAAGGAGGAGCCTGCCCCGGAAGCAGATCCTGGCCGGATCGCTCTCCCGTGCCGTGGGGTTCCTCGTCAGGAGACGCGACGAGGGGATCGACGTGGTGAACCGGCTGGCGCCGGAGCACCTGGCCCTCATGGTCGAGGACCCGTGGGAGGCGCTCGGGCGGATCCGGAACGCCGGGACGGTATTCGTGGGGGACCACAGCCCGGTCGCGGTAGGGGATTACCTCGCCGGGATCAACCATACGCTGCCCACAGGCGGGGCCGCCCGGTTTTCCTCTCCCCTGGGCGTCGCCACCTTCCTCAAGAGGACCAACGTGGTATCATATCATTTCCGGGCACTTGCGGTCGATGCGCCGCACGTCGTGCGGCTTGCCGAGAAGGAAGGGCTGTTCGCACATGCCCAGGCCGTCCGCGTGCGGACCGGAAAGGGGGGTTTTAGGAAATGGGAAGGGAAGCGCAGGTTGTCCGCACGACGAAGGAGACCGACGTAAGGATGTCGCTCCGGCTGGAGGGAACCGGGGAAGGGCAGATTTCCACCTCGGTTCCGTTCTTCGACCACATGCTCACCCTGTTTTCGCGTCACGGGTTCTTCGACCTGACGGTCACGGCGAAGGGCGATACCGACGTCGATTACCACCATGTCGTGGAGGACGTGGGGATATGCCTCGGGGAGGCGTTCCGGAAAAGCCTCGGGAACATGGGGGGGATCGCACGGTACGCCCACGCGAGCATCCCGATGATCGAGGCGCTGGCCCACGTCACCGTCGACGTCTCCGCGCGCCCCCACCTGGTGTTCCACTGCCCGCTGAAGGGCGAGAAGGTCGGGTCGTTCGACCTCGAGCTCGTCGAGGAGTTCCTCCGCGCGTTTTCCCAGTCCTCCGGGGCGTGCGTCCACGTCAACGTCCCCTACGGGTCCAACGCCCACCATACCGTGGAGGCGATCTTCAAGGGACTCGGGAGAGCCATGTCGGACGCGGTGCGCATCGATCCCCGCGTGAAGGGGGTTCATTCGTCGAAGGGCGTGCTGGGATGAGGAACGGGGACGCCATCGGGGTCGTCGACTACGGCATGGGGAACCTGCGCAGCGTGAGCAAGGCGCTCGAGTCGCTCGGGTTCCCGACGGTCGTCAGCGGGAGCCCCGCGGAGCTCTCCCGTTGCGCAGGGATCGTCCTCCCGGGGGTGGGCGCTTTCCGCGACTGCATGACGAACCTGGGCAGGCAGGAACTCCTCCCGTTTCTTTCCGACGTTCTCTCGGAGGACCGGCCGTTCCTGGGAATCTGCCTCGGGCTGCAGGTGCTCTTCACCGCGAGCGAGGAGTTCGGCCACCACGAGGGGATCGGGTTCTTCCCGGGGAACGTGGTGCGGTTCCCCGCCGGCCTGCGGGGGCCGGCGCCGAACGGGGGAACCACTTCGCTCAAGGTGCCGCACATGGGGTGGAACCGGGTCGACTTCACCATGGACCATCCCGTTTTCCGCGGCATTCCGTCCGGCTCGTACTTCTACTTCGTCCACTCGTATTACGTGGAGCCGGTGGACCCGTCCATTGTTGCCTGCAGGACCTCGTACGGCGTCGCGTTTGCCGCCGCCGTGGGAAAGGGGAACCTGATGGCGGTCCAGTTCCACCCCGAGAAGAGCCAGGGGGCCGGACTCGCCATCCTGTCCAACTTCGGCCGGCTCTGCCGCGAGGCGTGGGTCCCGTCCCGGGGACCGGGCGGCTGAACGAGGGGGATGCGATGGCGTTCCAGGTGATTCCCGCGATCGACATCCAGGGGGGGAAGGCGGTCCGTCTCCGCCAGGGGCGGCAGGATGACTCCACGGTGTTTTCCGACTCCCCGCTGGAGGTGGCAAGGCGGTTTGCGACCGCAGGGGCGACGAGGATCCACGTGGTTGATCTTGACGGCGCGTTCACCGGCAGGCCGGTGAACGAAGGGATCATCCGCCGCATCGTGAACGCGGTGGACGTGCCGGTCCAGGTGGGAGGGGGGGTGCGCAACTTCGAAATCGCCGCCCGCTATCTCGGAGCGGGCGCATCCCGGATCATTCTCGGCACCTCGATTGTTCGGAACCCCGAGGAAGTGTTGCGGATCACGAAGGCGTACCCCGGAATGGTGGCCGCCGGGATCGACGCCAAGGAGGGGTTTGTCGCCATACGGGGCTGGGTGGAAGTCACGGGGGTTACGGCCGTCGACCTCGCGCGCCAGATGGAGAAGAGCGGGATCTCCTGGTTCGTGTACACGGACATCTCCCGGGACGGCATGCTGACGGGGCCCAACTTCCGGAGTATCCGCGAGTTCGCCAAAGGGCTTTCGACCCCCGTCATCGCCTCCGGCGGCGTCAGCGCGATGGAGGATCTTGCGACGCTTCAGGAGATGGAGGCCGACGGGTTGTGCGGGGTGGTGATCGGGCGTGCGATCTACGACGGCTCCATCTCGCTCGCCGACGCCCTGAAGATGGAAAGGCAGTGACCCCGCGAACATGCTCGCCAAGAGGATCATACCGTGCCTGGACGTGAAGGACGGCCGCGTGGTCAAGGGGGTCCGGTTCGTCTCCTTACGGGATGCGGGCGACCCGGTGGAGGTCGCCCGCCGGTACGACGAGGAGGAGGCCGACGAGCTCACCTTTCTCGACATCACCGCATCCCACGAGAAGCGCGACATCCTCATCGACGTGGTGCGCCGCACCGCCGAACAGGTGTTCATGCCGCTGACGGTCGGCGGCGGCGTCCGGACGCTCGACGACATCCGCAACCTGCTTTCCGCGGGAGCCGACAAGGTGTCGATCAACACGGCCGCGGTGGCCGACCCGGAGTTCGTGAGGAGGGCCGCGGAGCGGTTCGGAAGCCAGTGCACGGTGGTGGCGATCGACGCCCGGGCGGTCCCGGGACGGCCGGGGGAATGGGAGGTGTACACCCACGGAGGGCGCACCCCGACGGGGATCGATGCCGTGGACTGGTCGGCCCGGATGGAGGAGTGCGGGGCGGGGGAGATCCTGCTCACCAGCATGGACCGCGACGGAACGCGCGACGGGTACGACATCCGGCTGACCCGCGCCATCGTGGACCGGGTGGGGATCCCCGTGATCGCCTCGGGAGGCGTCGGGGGGCTCGACCACCTGTACGAGGGGCTCACGGCGGGAGGGGCGGACGCGGTGCTCGCGGCGTCCATCTTCCACTACCAGGAATTCACCGTGGCGGAGGCGAAGGAATATCTGCGCCGGCGAGGCGTTCCGGTACGCCCCGCGTTCCGGCCGGTCCCCCTTCCCGTCGGGCGGCGGGGGCCGGGAGGGCAGGAACACCGGTCCGGAACGGGCCGCGGGGGGAGGAGAGCGATGACGGCGGACGAGTTCGTCGCCCTGGTGAAGTTCGACGAAAGGGGCCTTGTGCCCGTGGTCACCCAGGACGTTTCGGACAACGCGGTGTTGATGGTGGCCTGGGCCAACGCGGACGCGCTTCGAACCACCTTTGCGACCGGCAGGGCCTCCTACTGGAGCCGTTCCCGGAAATCCCTGTGGGTCAAGGGGGAGACGTCGGGGAACGTCCAGGAAGTGGACGAGGTGTTCTACGATTGCGACGTGGACACCGTCCTGTACCGGGTGCGCCAGAGCGGGCCGGCCTGCCACACGGGAGAAAGAACCTGTTTCTATCGGAGCGCCTACCGGCGCGGAGGGGGATGACGATGGCGGACGAATGTATTTTTTGCAGGATCATCCGGAAGGAGGTGCCGTCGCAGCCGATCCACGAGGACCACGACCTGATCGCCTTCCCGGACATCAACCCCGTGGCCCCGGTTCACGTGCTGGTCGTCCCCAAGGAGCACATGGTCAATCTGAACGAAGCGGGAGCCAAGGACGTGACGATCCTGGGCAAGATGCTCCGGCTTTCCGCCAAGATCGCCAACGAGATGGGAGTGGCGGAATCCGGGTACCGGGTGGTCATCAACAACGGGGAGGACGGCGGGCAGATCGTCCCCCATCTGCACCTGCACCTGATCGGAGGAAAGTCCCTCGGTCACAAGCTGGGGTAGACGGCCCGGGAGGACCGGCGGTCTCCCGGTGGCAGTCGGCGGACGGCCCGGGGGACGCGTGGGGGGGGAGATGAGGCACACCCGGGATTGCGAGGGAACGGTGCAAAGCCTGGGGTTCGAGGGGCTGCCGGGGGATTCCCTGCCGGGGGATTCCCTTGACTTGACGGTGAAACCCAGTAAAATACCATAGTTTCGGTAACAAGTTGGCGGGGGAAGGGGTGATCGCGATATGCCGGGCGTCCGCGTCAAGGAAGAGGAGCCCTTCGAAAGTGTCCTGAAACGGTTCAAGAAGCAGTGCGAGAAAGCGGGAATCCTCTCCGAAATCCGCAAGCGGGAGCATTACGAGAAGCCGAGCGTGAAACGGAAGAAAAAGGCCCTCGCGGCCAGGAAGCGCGCATTGAAGAAAATGAAGAAAATGAGCCAGTGACCGATGGGGCTTAAGGAACAGATTCAGGGGGACATGAAGAAGGCGGCCAAGGAGAGAAACTCCTTGGCCCTTTCTGCTTTGCGGATGGCCTTGGCCGCGATCAAGAACAAGGAGATCGAGGCGCGGGGGGAGATCGGGGAAGACTCGGTCCGGAAAGTGCTCGCCACGATGGTGAAGCAACGCAGGGAGTCGATCGACCTCTACCACCGGGGGGGCAGAACCGACCTTGCCGAGAAGGAGGCGGCGGAGATCGCCGTACTCGAGGCGTACCTGCCGAAGGCGCTCTCGGACGCGGAGGTCGAATCCCTGGCGCGCGAGGCGATCGGAGCGACCGGGGCGAAGTCCCCCGCCGACATGGGCCGTGTCATGAAGGAGTTGATGCCGAAAGTAGCGGGACGTGCCGACGGCAAGACCGTCAACGAGATCGTTCGGCGACTGCTTGCCAGGTAACCGGAACGGGAAGATGGTCGTTCCCTGGCGGTTGCGTCGCCAGGGATTTTTTCCCTACCGGGGAGAGCGAGGCCGGGCCTGACTTGGTTGGTCGTATCTCGGAAAGCACGCTGCGCGAGATACGGGACAGAGCGGACATCGTCGAGGTGGTTTCCGAGACCGTTCGTCTCTCGCGGAGCGGAGCAAGTTTTCGGGGCCTTTGCCCGTTCCATCGGGAAAAGACTCCCTCTTTCTTCGTCCATCCGGCAAAACAGATCTTTCATTGCTTCGGATGCGGGGAGGGGGGGTCGGTTTTTCATTTTCTGATGAAGGCCCGCAACCTGTCGTTTGGCGAGGCAGTCGAGGATCTGGCCGAACGGTATGGAGTTTCGATCCGGTACGAGAAGGGGCCGGCCCCGGAACGTCCACAGGAGGACCTGTACCGGATCCTCCAGGCCGCCTCCGAAACGTACCGCGAATTGCTCCGATCGTCCCCCGCCGGGAAGGGTGCCCGGGAGTTCCTCCGACGGAGAGGGATCACTCCGGAGGCCGAACAGGAATTCTTTCTCGGGTACGGCGGGGGGGGGAAGGACCTTCTCGAGGCTCTCGCGCGCGAGGGAGTCGATCCGGCCCGGGCGGAGGCGGCGGGACTTCTTGTCTCCCGCGAGGGTGGCGGGTACCGGGAGCGGTTCCGGGGAAGGGTGATCTTTCCCATCGCGGACGCGAGGGGGCGAATCTGCGGGTTCGGTGCCCGCGCGATCGACGATGCGGTCCCCAAGTACCTCAACTCCCCGGAATCGCAGGTGTACCATAAGAGTTCCCTCCTGTACGGACTCCACCAGGCGCTCCCGTCGATCCGCAGGGAACGGAAGGTCCTGGTGGTTGAGGGGTACATGGACCTGATCGGGATGTGGCAAAAAGGGGTGAAAAACGTCGTGGCGACGTGCGGCACCTCGCTCACCGAGAACCATGCCCGTGCACTGAAGCGTATGTCGGAGGCGGTCATCTTATTGTTTGACGGGGATGTGGCCGGAAAACGGTCGGCGGTGCGGTCGGGAGGACCCCTGTACGCGACGGGGGTAAGCCCCCTTGTGCTTTTTCCTCCGAAGGGAATGGACCCGGACGACTGGGCGAAAGAAACCTCCCTGGAGGAGCTTTCCGACAGGATCGCCCGGGCGATTCCGCTGATGGAGTACATCGAGAGGGCGGCGGCGCGCAAATATGATCTTTCCCAGATCTCCGGAAAACTGTCCTACCTGCAGTTGATGGGAAAGTATCTGCCCTGGATCACCGACGTCGCCGAGGAGAGGATGTACATCCAGCGGGTGGCGAAGGCGGCCGGGCTTCCCGAGGAAACGGTGACCTCCCGGCTCCGGGGGAAGAGAGCCGCTGCCCCGCCCGATACGCCCGGGATCCCGCCGCGGGCTTCCTCCTCCCGGCCGGAGGAGGACCTGCTGCTGGGGTTGCTCTCCCGGGACCCCTCTCTGATCAAGGACATCCGGCGGGATGGGGTGGAAGGTTTGCTGGAAGGGGAGGCGGCTCGCGAGGCGGTGGAACGGATGTGCCGGCTTGCGGCGGTAGACGATGGACCCGACCTCCTGTCGGTTCTGAACGAGGCGGTCGGGGAGGAGGTCCGGCGGCGTCTTTCCGAGCAGATCCTCAGGGCGGATATGCCTGCCGGGGAGGCGAGGCGGATCTACCCCGAGGTGGTGCTGGGCCTGCGGATCCGGAAGGCGCGACACGAGCTCGCCCGTCTCCGCGCCGAGATCGACTCCTCGCCGGAGAAAACGGCGGAGGCACTGTTCGCGAGAATGCTGGACGTGAGAAACGAGCTGGAGAAGCTGGAGCGGCAGAGAAGAACCCGTAGATGAGGTGATGAGGAAATGGTCAGAAAGGGAAAACTGGAAGGCATCGACGAACTTCTCGAGAAGGGACGCGCGCAAGGGTTCGTGACCTACGACGAGTTGAACAGCGCACTTCCCCCCGACATCCTCACGGGGGACCAGATCGATGACGTGATGGAGATTTTCGGGGAGAATGCGATCGAGGTCGTCGACGCGTTCCAGAAGGTTCCCCTGTCCGGCGGGAATATCCTGATCGGGGAGGAGGAGGAGTCCCAGGAGGAGGAAGCCCGCGAAGAGGAAGAGGAGGAGGTCGAGGTCGCGAGCGGGATCAAGGCGAACGATCCGGTGCGGCTCTACCTCAAGGAAATGGGTTCGATTCCGCTCCTGAACCGGGAGGGGGAGGTGAACCTGGCCAAACGGATCGAGGACGGCGAGCGCGAGATCATGGCCGCGGTGAAGAGCTGCTCCGTCGCCCTCGACGAGCTGTTCCGGATCGGGGAGAAGCTTCGGTCCGGCGAACTGCAGATCCGCGACGTGATCAAGGACCTTGACGAGGACTCCAGCGACGAGGAGGAGATGCAGGCCCAGGAGAAAGTGCTCCGCATCGTGGGGCAGATCAAGAAAAACATACAGTCGGCCAAAGAACTCGAGCAGCGGTTGAGGAAGGGGAGGATCCCCGAGAAGGAACGGGCGCAGAGGAAGAAGAAGGTCGGCGCTCTCTACAGGAAAGTGGAGGAGTCGATCCAGGAGATCCACCTGAAGGAGCGGCAGATCGAGGCCATCGGCGACAAGATCCGGAGGTACGCGGACACGATCGAGCAGGCGGAGGCCAGGATCCGGGAATGCGTGGAGAGAACCCGGCTGCCCGAAAAGGAGCTGCTGATTCTCATCCGGAAGGTCCGGGGGAAAAAGGACAAACTGGCCAAGGCCGCCATGAGACACCACGTGAACAAGGATCGTCTTCTCGGCATGGAGAAAAACATCCGGGATGCGCGCAAGCAGGTCCGCAGCGTGGAGAGGGAGGCGGGCTTGAAGGCCGGCAACCTCACCGAGACGCTGCGGGTGATGGAACAGGGCGAACGCAAGGCCAGGGAGGCGAAGCGCGAACTGGTGGAGGCGAACCTCCGCCTGGTGGTGTCGATCGCCAAGAAATACACCAACCGGGGGCTGCAGTTCCTCGACCTCATCCAGGAGGGGAACATCGGTCTGATGAAGGCGGTCGACAAGTTCGAGTACCGGAGGGGGTACAAGTTTTCGACCTACGCCACCTGGTGGATCCGGCAGGCGATCACAAGGGCGATCGCCGACCAGGCGAGAACGATCCGCATCCCGGTGCACATGATCGAGACGATCAACAAGCTGATCCGGACCTCCCGTTATCTGGTCCAGGAGCTCGGGCGGGAGCCCACCCCCGAGGAGATCGCGGAGCGGATGGACATTCCCCTCGAGAAAGTCCGCAAGGTGCTCAAGATCGCGAAGGAGCCGATTTCGCTGGAAACCCCCATCGGGGAAGAGGAGGACAGCCACCTCGGGGATTTCATCGAGGACAAGAACACGGCCTCCCCGGTGGACAGCGCGATCAACATCGACCTCGCCGAGCAGGTGAAGAAGGTCCTCGGGACCCTGACCCCGCGGGAGGAGCGCGTCCTCCGTATGCGGTTCGGCGTCGGCGAGAAGTCGGACCACACGCTGGAGGAAGTGGGGCAGGACTTCGAGGTGACCCGGGAGCGGATCCGACAGATCGAGGCCAAGGCGCTCCGCAAGCTGCGCCACCCCAGCCGGAGCAAGCGGCTCCGCACGTTCATTGAGTAGGGGGAGGTAGGTTGTCCCCGGGACTGCCGGGAACCGGATTGACAATGCCTTTGGTTCACGAGGAAAATGAAAATCTCGGGTATTTTCAGGGGATACGGGCCCATAGCTCAGTTGGTCAGAGCCACCGGCTCATAACCGGTCGGTCCCTGGTTCGAGGCCAGGTGGGCCCACCAGATTGCAACCATGCGGCGTGAGAGCCCCATGTTCGTGATTCCGCGTTCTTCCCAGGCACCGGGACGCGGCGCATTTTTCTATTGCCGTCCGGAGAGGCAGGCGTGAGACGCACCTCGGCCATCGGCTCCTCCCCCCCCGTCACGGTCCGTGACATCTGGGAGGCGCTCGATGCCGAATTTCCGTTTGCCCACCGGGCCGACTGGGACAACGTGGGAATCCTGCTGGGGGACCCGAAGGCACCGGCAAGGAGGGTGTTGATCGCGCTGGACGCCACTTCCGCGGTCGTGTCGGCATGCCGGGGCCACCGGGCCGATCTCCTCGTCACGCACCACCCGGTGATCCATTCCCCCCTCAAGTCGATCCGGACCGACCACGTCGCTTCCGCGACCGTCCACGAGCTCATCCGGATGGGGGTGGCGGTCATCTCCGCCCACACGAATGCCGACGTCGCGCCGGGAGGGGTGTCCCATGCCCTTGCGCGCAGGATCGGCCTGCGCAGGATCCGCCCGCTCCTCCCCGGCGAGCCGTCCGACGCGTGCAAAGTCGCCGTGTTCGTTCCCCCCGGCCACGCCGATGCCGTCCTCCACGCCCTGTCGAAGGCGGGCGGCGGCCGAATCGGGGCATACGCGCGGTGCTCGTTCCGGGTCGCGGGGACGGGGACATTTGTCCCCGCGGAGGGAGCGAGGCCGTTCCTGGGGAAACCCGGCATCGAGGAGAGGGTGGAGGAGGTCCGCCTCGAATCGGTCGTGGCGGGGAGCCTTCTGCAGGGGGTGCTCCGGGCGGTGCGG
>Ga0214473_10005384_pt1 | contig 15332 bp, 11 predicted proteins | sample RVTome_7_FD_203509 | JGI IMG/M metagenome (GOLD analysis project Ga0214473, IMG submission 203509) | Soil microbial communities from uranium-contaminated site in the Upper Colorado River Basin, Wyoming, United States - RVT98D197 | ecosystem: Environmental > Terrestrial > Soil > Contaminated >... | reverse complement strand
CGAATTGGCGAGCGCCTTGCGGGCCAGATCGATCTCCGCCATCTGCTGGTAGAGCTTGGCCAGCTCAACCGATTGCGTGATGGCCTCGTCGCCGCGGTCCTGCTGAACCAGCAGGTCGATGAGCTTGGTGCGAGCGGGGATGTCCACCGGGGAGTGCTGCAGGATCTCGGTGTACACATCGGCCGCCTGGGCGCTCTCCCCCCGCACCCGGTGGGTTTCAGCGATGATGTTCAGCTTGTGGTAGCCGGCCTGAGTCCGCCCGGAGCGGATCATGATCTCGGCGATGCGCTTGTGCAGCGCCAGGTAGGTGGGGGCGTGGTCCAGGGTCAGCAGCGCCTCTTCCAGGGCCGAGGAGTACAGCTCCTGCTCCATCAGCCGGTCGATTCGCCGCATGGACTGCAGTACCTTGTCGGTGCCGCCCACCGCCAGCATCTCGGCGATGGGGACCACCGCCGCGCCCACCTTCCCGCCCTCCAGCTGCTGGCGGGCCTGGCGCAGGCGCCGCAGCCAATCCGGGCCGGTCAGGAAATCCAGGGTGCTCTCGACGATCTTGGCCAGCTCCTGTTGATTGCCTTCACTCTGGGAGGCCAGGATGGTGTCGTAAAACTGGTTAAGCTCGCTGGACTGCCCCTCCCCTACGGTGAGATTGTCCGCCAGGCGCAGCGCCTGCAGCAGGTAGCGGGCGGCCTCGGGCAAGTCCTTGCGCTCGCGCGCCATCCGACCCAGCGCCAGGTTGGCCCCCAGCGCCAGCCCGGGGTGGCCCAGCGCAGACACCAGATGCTTGCGGGCCTCCTCCTTCTGGTCCAGCTCGCGCATCAGCTGGCCCAGGTTGTAGTGCGCCGCGGGATGGTCCAATCCGCTCTCGATGGCCCGGGTCAGCTCCTTGGCCGCCTGTTCCTTGTGGCCGCGGGTCTGCAGGTCGATAGCCTGTGCCAGGTAGCGATGGATGGAAGGCCGTCCCGCGGCTTTCAACTCCCCGGTCTGCCCGCTGGCAATCTCGGACATTCCCAGGCCGCGGCGGCGATCGTCGCTGCCCTCGGCCGGCTCGTCAAACAACAGCCCGGCCAAGATGGTCAGGGCTTCGCCCAGGGCGGCCGCTTCCGGATCAACCGGCTGCTCCTCCTCGGGCGGGGCCTCGGTCGCCTCCGACTGCAGGAACTCCCGCACCTGGGCCATGCGCAGCGGGGCGGTGCCCCCGCGCGGCTGGCTGGGAGGCGGCAGCTCCTTTCCCTGGGAGAGCATGCGCAGGTAGTTGGCCGCCTCCGGATCTCCAGGGAGAATGGCCAGCGAACGCTGCAGGGCCTCTTTGGCGCGATCGACCTTGGCGGATTTCTGCAGGATGGAGGCCACCGAGAGGTATTCCAGGGCGGCCTCGCGGGCCCGGCCGAGGCGCTCATAGGTCAGGGCCAGCCGGGAGCGGGCGGGGAGGTTGCCCGGATCCAGCCGGGCGATATGGCGCCAGTTGTCGACCGCCTTGCCGGCGTCCTTGCGGCGGATGTACAGATCGGCCGCATCCTCGCGCCGCTGCACCGACTGCTTGAGCTTGCCCAACCGCTCCAGCACTTCGGCGCTCTTCTCCACCGGAACCGGATCTTCCGGCATGAGGGTGGCGACGCGCTGATAGACGATCAGGGCCTCCTCCAGCTGCCCGGTTTCCAGCAGGGCCAGGGCGAGGCTGATCAGTGCGTTGGGGTTCTCGGGAAATTCGGCCAGGGCCTTGCGGTAGAACTCGATGGCCCGGTCCCACTGCAAGTCCCAGGCTGCCGAGTGCCCCAGCCGCATGGACTCGTTGAAGAGGTCTTCGCGTCCAGTCATGGCCTTTCGACCGGGCTGAAGCGCGAGTATAGCATAGGACGTTCGAGCGAACTGTGGATCAGTCGACGGCCGTCATCTCGGCCCAATTGCGACCGGCCTTGGCGTCGGTTTTCAGGGGGACCTTGAGCTTGAGCGCTTCCTGCATCACCCGCTGGGCCACCCGGGAGGTGGCCTGCAGCTCGTCCTTCTGGCACTCGAAAACCAGCTCGTCGTGCACCTGCAGCAGCATGCGGGCCGCCAGCCCGGCCTCCTGCAGGGCCTGCGGCAGGCCGAGCATGGCCCGCTTGATGATGTCGGCCGCGGTCCCTTGGATGGGGGAGTTGGTCGCCTCTCGCTCCGCCCGGGCCCGGATGTTGTGCGGGGCGCCGGCCGCAAACTCGGGGAAGTAGCGGCGTCGGCCCAGCAGGGTTTCGACGTAGCCGGCCTCGGCCGCCTTCACCCGCACCTCGTCCAGATAGCGGCGTACGCCAGGGAAGCGCTCGAAGTAGACCTTGACGAACTCCTCCGCCTCGGGCAAGGTGAAATCAGTGGCGCGGGTCAGGCCGAAGGGGCTCATGCCGTAGATCAGCCCGAAATTGACCGCCTTGGCCCGGCGGCGCATCTCGGGAGTGATCTGTTGCGGGTCGACCCCGAACACCGCCGCGGCGGTAGCGGCGTGGATGTCCTGATCTTCCTTAAAGGCCTTGATCATGGCCTTGTCGCCGGCCATGTGGGCCACGATGCGCAGCTCGATCTGGGAGTAGTCCACGCTGAGCAGCAGGTGCCCGGGAGCGGCCACGAAGGCCCGGCGGATCTCCCGGCCCAGCTCGGTGCGAATGGGGATGTTCTGCAGGTTGGGCTCGGAGGAGGCCAGCCGCCCGGTGACCGAGCCAGTCTGGCTGTAGGAGGTGTGCACCCGGCCGGTGACCGGGTTGACCTGCTGCGGCAGTGTGTCGGCATAGGTCGATTTCAGTTTGGACAGCTCCCGCTGCTCCAGGATGAGGCTCACCACGGGGTGATCCTCCCGCAGCGCCTCCAGCACCGGGGCAGCGGTGGAAAAGTGGCCGGAGGCGGTCTTGCGGCCCCCCTCGGGGGGTTTCAGCCCCAACTCCCCGAAGAGCACATCCGAAAGCTGCTGGGTGGAGTTGAGATTGAAGGGATGGCCGACGTGGCGGTACAGCTCCTTCTCCAGCTCGGCCAGCCGCCGGCTGAGCTGCTCGGACAGCGCTCCCAGGAACTCCAGGTCGAGCAGCACCCCGGCCATCTCCATGTGAGCCAGCACCGGCACCAGCGGCATCTCCAGTTCGCGGAAGAGCGCCAGCTGGCGCTTCTGCTCCAGCTCGGGCTCCAGCTGGGCCTTCAGGCGCAGGCACACTTCCGCATCGGCGGAGGCATAGGGTGCGACCTCCGCGATGGGCACCTCGGCCATCGAGCGCTGGGCTTTGCCGGTTCCGATCAACTGGCTGATCTCGGTCATCTCGACGCCCAGCCGCACCCAGGCCAGGTTCTTGAGCCCCAGGTTGTGGGAGGCCGGATTGCACAGCCACTCGGCGATCATGGTGTCGAAGGCCAGCGGCTGGGCGGCCAGCCCCAGCCGGGCCAGCACGGTGTAGTCGTACTCCAGGTTGTGGCCCACTTTGGGGATGGCGGGGTCGGTGAGCGGCCGGCGCAGCGCTTCCAGAGCGGCCTCCAGCTCGAGCTGCGGCCCTCCGGCCACGGCCGGGAGATGGCCCACCGGGAGGTAGTAGCCCTCACCAGGCTCCACCGCCAGGGAGATCCCCACCAGTTCGGCCCGCATGGGATCGGTGGAGGTGGTCTCGACGTCCATGGCGATGGCGGAGGCCTTCTTCAAGCGGCGGGCGAGCGCCTCCAGCGACTTGGCGTCGCTGACGATGTGATGGCGGGTGGCCTCTGCGCTGGGCTCGGTCCGTACGAAGAGATTGAGCTGCTGCCCCTTATCGTCCTTGTTCAGTTTGGTGATGCGATTGAGCAGCGTGCGGAATTCCAAGTCCCGGAACAGGCCGGCGATCCGATCCAGGTCGTACTCCTGGGCCCGGCAGGCCTCCAGCTCGAACTCCAGGGGCACATCCGTCACGATGGTCCCCAGCCGATGGCTGAGTTCGGCGGCCTCCTTCTCCTGCTCGAGCTTGCTGCGGAAACGGTTGGGCACCTCCTCCAGGTGGGCGTAAATCCCGGCCAGGTCCCCGAACTGCTCCAGCAGCTGCACGGCGGTCTTTTCACCGATGCCGCGCACGCCGGGGATGTTGTCGCTGGTGTCGCCCACCAGGGCCTTCAACTCGATCAGCTGCGCCGGGGAGAGCTGATACTTCTCGCGCACCTCCTGGGGCCCGAAGTCCTGCGCCTCGGCCAGCTTCTGTCCGGCCAGCCGGATGGTGACGTTCTTGCTGGCCAGCTGCAGCAGGTCGCGGTCCCCGGTGAGGATCACCACCTTGACGCCTTGATCGCTGGCCACCCGGGCCACCGTGCCCAGCACGTCGTCGGCCTCGTAGCCTTCGGCCTCCAGCACCGGGATGCCGAAGGCCGCCACCAGCTCGCGGATGCGTCCGATCTGGGTGCGCAGATCCTCCGGCATCTTCGCCCGGGTCCCCTTGTACTCGGGGTAGATCTCATCCCGGAAGGTGCTGCCGGTGTCGAAGGTGACCGCCAGGTATTCCGGGGCCTCGGTCTCCAGCAACTTGAGCAGGACCGAGATGAACCCGAAGGTCCCGGCGGTGGGTTCCCCGGAGGAGGTCATGAAGCGGGAAACGTCGCCTCCGCGGGTGAGGGCGAAGTAGGCCCGGTAGGCCAGCGCGTGGCCGTCGATCAGGTAGAGGGTGGGTTTCTTCTTACTCACCGCACAATCCGCGGCTGCAGCCAGAAGGCCCAGTCCTGACCGGACGACCCATTGGACAGCACCGCCAGGGTGAACTCCACCGATTTGCCCGCCAGCGAGCTCAGGTCGACATCCAGCTTCTGGATGGAGCCGTCGTAGGTCTGGTCCCACTGGCCCAGGTTCGCCAGTGCGCCGCCGTCCGCCCGGTAATTCAACTGGAAGCGCACATTGCACTCCGCACCGTTGTTCAGGCAGCCGATGACCGCCTTGAAGTGATCGCCCGCCTTGACGTTGAAGGCCGGGTAGGTGCCGGTGATCACGCCGTTGTTGACCCATTGAGGGTGGGTCTCCAGGGCCGCTTCGTTCTCGGTGACGCCGTTCTCGAGCTTGGGCGAGTTGAGCCGGATCACGAAGCCTTCTGCATCCGTGTCGGTGCCTGGGCAGGGCAGCGCGCCGGCGGCGCTCACCCAGTCGGCGTCGCAGTACTTGCTGACGAAGTTGTAGGCTGTCGCCGGCTCCGGGGTAGGCGTGGGGGCCACCACGATCTGCACCCAGAAGGGCCCGTTGGCTGATGCGCCCAGGCCAAACAGCACGTCGTTGGCATCCCGCAGCATCCAGTTGCCGCGGTAGGTCCCGTTGGCGGAGGGGGCGGTCAGGTTGACGGTCAGGTCCACCTCGGCGCCCGGCGGAACGCTGCCGACCAATGGGACCGAGGCCGGGCCGTCCATGCTGTTGCCGTCCCGGAACACCAGGTCGTATTGGGTGGTCCAGGTGCAGGTCCCGTCGTTGCGCATTCGCCAGGTCTTCTGGAAATCATCGCCGGAGGGGATGTTGGTGTTATCCGGCACGTTCACGTCCCGCACGTTGGCGATACGGTTGGTGCAGGCGGGGGTGGGGCTGGCTGTGGGGGTGAGGCTGGCCGGAGGAGTGGGGGTGGAGCTCGGCTCCGCCGTGAACAGCGGCGGCGCGGTGGGCTCCTGGGTGCTGCCCGTGGCGGCCTGGGTGAGCTGCACGGCGACGGTCTCCGCCGCGGCGGTGGCCAGCCGGTCGGAGGTCGGTTGCTGCCCCTGGAAGTTGCAGGCGATCACCGCCATCAGGGCCGCCAGCAGGACCGTCCCAACTGCTCTGTGCGTGTTGAATTTCATCGTCCGCTCTCCTTCCGAATGGTTTGCGGGGAATCTCAACAGCAAGCGGGGATGCTACAGCGCCAGCCCAGGGGAGTCAAGAGACCCCCTTGCCAGGGGCGGCTAGTTCACGTGTGCCGCGGCAGGCTGGAGCAGCTGAATGGGCTGGGAGGGCAGAGCGCCGCGCAGGCTCCACGGCCCGCCTTGTTCGATGCGCAGCTCGACCAGCTGCCCGCGCCAGTCGTCGGGCGAGTCGAAGAAGACCAGCTTGTTGGTGCGGGTGCGGCCCACCCAGCGGCCGCGTTGGCGTCTCTCCACCAGCACTTCCAGCGTCCAGCCCACCAGGCCGGCGTGCAGGTCGGCCGCGATCGAGGCCTGCAGATCTTCCAGCAATCGGAACCGGCGCATCTTCTCCTCTTCGGGGACGTCGTCTGGGAGCTGCCGGGCGGCCAGGGTATGCGGCCGGGGGGAGTAGCGCGCCAGATGGGCAACGTCCAACCGCAGCTCGGCCATCAGCTCATAGGTGCGTAGGAACTGCACCTCCGTCTCGCCGGGGAAGCCGACAATCACATCGGTGGCGATGGAACACCCGGGGAGCCGGGAGCGGATGCGGTCGATCAGCCGCCGATAATCGTCGGCGGTGTACCCTCTCCGCATGCGCCGCAGGACCTCGTCGTCCCCGGCTTGCACGGGCACCTCGATGTGCTCGCACACCTTGGGCAGCTCGGCCACTGTTTGCAGCAGCTCTTCGTTCATCCAGTTCGGATGCGAAGTCAGGAAGCGGATGCGTTGGATGCCTTCGATCCGATGCACGGCTCGCAGCAGGTCCGCCAGGACCGGCCCGTCGGCGACATCCTGGCCGTAGCGGTCCACGATCTGGCCCAGCAGGGTGACCTCCCGCACCCCCTGCTCGGCCAGCGACCTGACCTCCGCCGCCACCTCTCCCACCGGCCGGCTGCGCTCCACACCCCGGCGAAAGGGGATGATGCAGAAAGTGCAGGCGTGGGAGCAGCCGTACACCACCGGAACGTGGGCCGAGATCAAGCGTCCGCGCTCCTCCAGCGGCAGGCGCAGGTCGCCATCCATCGTGGCGAACCGCTCCTGGGTCTGCTCCCGCTGCAGGTCCCGCCCTTCGCGCTGAAGCAGATGCTCCACCAGCGGGCGGGGGTCCGAAGGAGGTGAGAAGACGTCAACGAATGGGAAGGTCTCCTGCAGGCCGGGGTTCCCCTTGACCCCCACCAGGCATCCCATCAGACTGATGACCAGCTCCGGGCGCTGCTGCTTCAACGGGCGGAGTGAATGCAGGCGGCCATAGGCGCTTTCCTCGGCGCTCTGCCGAACCACGCAAGTATTCAACACAATGACATCCGCCTGCTCTGCCGCAGGCGTCGCCCGGTACCCCAGCCGCTCCAGCGCGGAGGCCACCCGTTGGGAATCGGCCACGTTCATCTGGCAGCCGGAGGTCCAAATATGATAGAGCATGTCGGGGATTATACTGCCCTCCATGGCGCGGCCCTTGCGGTCCCGGCTTCCCGCAGCCGCCTGCGGCGCGGCGCTGGCCTGTTTCTTGGCCGGTTGTGCCCAACAGGCGGACTTGCCGACCGCCCCGGCGATCCGATCCTCTCTTCTTGCGCCGACCGCCACACAGGCGGCGCCCAGCGCCACTCCGACTCCTGTTCCGCTCCCCCCCACTCCGACCCCTTGCGCGGAGCCGGGCGGACAGGTCATCCAGGGCACTTACCCGGCGTTCGCCGTTCCCGGGGAGGTCCCGCTGGCTGTCTACCTGCCACCATGCTATGCCGATCAGGAAAGGCCGCTGCCGGTGCTCTACCTGCTCCACGGGTATCCCTTTGACGAGGGGCATTGGCTGGCGCTGGGAGCCGTCCAGGTCGCCGACAGCCTGATCCTCGCCGGGCAGCGGCCGCCCTTTCTGATGATCATGCCGCGCCAGCCGGAGCCGCTCTTCCGCTCCAGCGACGGCGGTCCGGGCTCCTACGAGAGCGAGCTGCTGGACGGACTGTTGCCTTATGTCGAGTCGACCTACCTGGCCGCAACCAACCAGGGAGGCCGTGCGCTGGCCGGCATCTCGCGGGGGGGCGTCTGGGCCCTGGAGATCGGGCTTCGCCACCCGGAGACCTTCTCCGCCGTGGGCGCCCTGAGCCCGGCGCTGGCAGTGAACCATGCCCGAGCCCCCTATGACCCCTTTCAGATCGTTCGGGGCGGCGGCGAGCTTCCTGAACGTCTGTTGCTGATGGCCGGCGACCAGGACTGGGCGGCGGTGCAGACCCTGAAGCTCAGCACGCTGCTCAACGACCTGGGGTGGCCGCACCTGTGGCTGCAGATCCCGGGGGAGCACACGGCCGCCACCTGGGAAGCCGGCATGATCCCCGTGCTGGAATACCTCACCGCCGGGTGGGTACCCCTGCCATAGGCCGGGCTACCGGCTGAGGCGGCCGATTTCAGGTACAATGGCCCGGTGGTTGGCCCGGTGGTTCCGGTTGGGGGGTAAACCCTTGCCTGAGGAAGAGCGTCTGGCTTCAGACGTGATTTCCGCATATCGGCGGCGCCGGGAGCGCATGATCCCGCTGTTGCTGGGTGCGCTTGCGGTGGTCCTGCTCGTCGTGGGTCTGTTTCTCATCGTGGTCTGGTTCACCGGGGACAATCCGCCGCGGCTCCCGGCCATCTTCGCCAGCGACACCCCGGTCCCCACCGTCACCCCCACGCCGCTGCCTCCCAGCGCCACCCCGACCATCACCCTGACTTCGGAACCCAGCCTGACCCCCACGCCGGAGGGCCCGCTAACCTACATTGTGGAGGAGGGGGACACCCTCTTCTCCATCTCCCAGCAGTTTGGCGTCACCATGGACCTGCTCATCACCGCCAACAACCTGGCCAACCCCGACAATATCCCGGTGGGCACCGAGCTCATCATCCCCAGCGCCGAGTTGGAGCTTCCCACCGAGACAGCGCTGCCGGAGACCCTGATTCCCGGGTCGCTGATCGAGTATGTGGTCAAGACCGGGGACAACTTGCAGAGCATCGCGGTGCAATTCAACAGCACGGTGGCTGCTATCGCCAAGGCCAACGATCTCGATCCGACGGATGTCCTCTTTGTCGGACGTCGGCTGTTGGTGCCGGTGAACATCGTGACCCCCGCCCCGACCAGCACCACCGACCCGAATCCCAGCACGCCGACCGCCACGCTGCGCCCCTAGTTCATCTCCTCCAGAGCGCCCAGGATCTCCCCTCGCACAGCGGCGTCCTGCTCAGCACGCTCGGCTTCCCGCAGCGCCTCCCTGGCCCCAGGTCCACCGATACGGCCCAGCGCCCAGGCGGCGTGGGCCCGCACCATCGGCTCCGGCTCCTCGAGCAGCGTCCGCAGCGCGGGGATCAGGCTTGTGTCCCCCTGGTTGCCGGCCGCCACCGCCGCGTTGCGCAGCAGCCCGCTCCGTCGCGGGCGCCTCAGAGGGCTGTCCCGCAGCTCTTGCCGGTAAGCGGCTGCGTCCAACTGCAGGAAGTCCTGCAGCCCGGCCCTTTGCATCCAGGGCAGCGGCTGGAAGGCAGGGTCGGTCGTGGGTTGGGCGAAACGCAGGTTCCACGGGCAGACCTGCTGGCAGATGTCGCAGCCGAACAACCACCCTCCGACCCGTGAACGGAGCTCAATCGGGATATCGCCCCTGACCTCGATCGTCAGGTAGGAGATGCAGCGATCCGCCTGCAGGGTTCGGTCGGGCAGGATGCACTGTGTGGGGCAGGCCTCCAGGCAGCGGGTGCAGCTGCCGCAGTGGTCGGCGACAAAGGGGGGATCGGGCACCAGATCCAGATCCAGCAGGACCTCGGCCAGGAAGAAGTAGGACCCGTGCCGAGGATGAATCAGGCAGGAGTTCTTCCCGATCCAGCCCAGGCCGGCCCGCTGCGCTAACTCCCGCTCCAGCAGCGGGCCAGTGTCGGTGTAGATCCGGTGCGCAATCGGTCGGCCCAGATGGGCTTCCAAAGTGTCCAGCAGAATCCTCAAGCGGCGCGGCAGGACGTCGTGATAGTCCTGGCCCAAAGCATAGGCCGCCACGCCCTGCGCGGCTTCCCCATGCCCCGGCGGAAGGTAGTTGGCGCCGACGACCAGGATGGAGCGGCACTCCGGCAGGATCTTGCGGGGATCCTCCCGCCGCTGCCTCGCCCGCGGCGTGGCCAGATAGCCCATCTCGCCATGCCTGCCCTGCGACAACCAATGAGAGTATGCCTCCAGGTGATCGGGCGGCTCCGGTCCGGTTACGCCGACCAGATCGAAGCCCAGCCGCAGGGCCTGAGCCTTCACGAAGGCGGTAAGCACAGCCGGCTCAAGCTCGGCCGGCGGGGGGAGCGGGGCACTGGACATGCCAGGAGGGATTATAGCCAGCGGGACGCGACAGGCGGGCCCTGGAAGGGCCCGCCTGTGAAATTCATAAGGCTGCTGGAAAACCAGGGGATCAGGCTGCCACAGGCTCCCCGGCCAGGTAGCGCTGGATGGAAGCGGCCGCTCGGCGACCGCCGCGCACGGCCGTGACCACCAGATCCGGTCCGCTGACCGCGTCGCCGCCGGCGAATATGCCGGGGAGCGAGGTCTCACCGGTCTCCGGATTCGCCTCGATGAGCCCCCACTTGCGGGTGGCCAGACCGGGGGTGGTCTCCCCGATGGTCGGATCGGGCCAGTATCCCAGGGCCAGGATGGCGGTCGTGGCGGGAACGGTGAAGTTGGAGCCCTGGATGGGGACGGGGCGGCGCCGGCCGCTGTCGTCGGGCTCGCCCAGCTCGCACTGCAGGCACTCGACGGCGCTCAGCCTGCCGTCGGCGCCGGCGATGAAGCGCACCGGCTGAGTGAGGAAGCGGTACTTGGCACCCTCTTCGCGAGCCAGCTCGCGATCCTTCTTTCCGCCGGGCATCTCTTCTTCGGTTCGCCGGTAGAGACAGGTGACCTCCTCGGCGCCCATGCGCAGCGAGGTGCGCAGGCAGTCGGAGGCGGTGTCGCCGCCGCCGATCACGACCACCTGGCTCCCGATCTCCGGCCGCCCCTTGAGTCCTTCCGGGAGCATCTCCTCCGGGACGTTGGCCCGGATCAGGAACTCGGTGGCCTGGTAGACGCCGGACAGCTCTGCGCCGGGGGCGTCGATCTTGGCGTCCACCAGCGTCCCCACACCCACATAGATCGCGTCGAAGCCTTCCTTGCGCAGGTCGTCGATGGTGCGATCCGGGCCGATGCGAGTGTTGGAAACGAATTCCACCCCGGCCTGCTCGAGCAGGTCGAGCCGGTACTGGACGACCTCTTTGCTCAACTTGAAGTTGGGGATGCCGTACATCAAGAGCCCGCCCGGGGTGGGCAGTGCTTCGAAGATAGTCACCTGATGGCCGTTCCTGACCAGCTGCTCGGCGCAGGCCAGGCCGGAGGGTCCGGATCCCACAACCGCCACCCGCTTCCCTGTGTCGGGAGCAGCCGGGATGCGGTAGTCGCCGTTCAGACGCATGTAATCCATGACGAAAGCTTCCAGGGCGCCGGTGGTGACCGGCTCGCCGCGCTTGAAGCGAACGCAGGACCCCTGGCAGAGCGCCTCATGCGGGCACACCCGCCCGCAGATTTCCGGCATGGAGCTGGTCTGCAGGTAGAGATCGGCGGCCCCCAGGAAATCGCCCTCCTCAATCAGCCACATCGCCGAGGGGATATCGTTGTTGAGCGGGCAGGCCAGATAACAGGCGGCGGGATCCGGGCAGTGGATGCAGCGCTCGGCGGCCTGCCTGGCCTGCTCGGCGGTCAGGGGCAGGAAGGTCGGCTCGAAGTCAGCTACCCGCTCGGCGACCGGACGGGCCGGCACATCCTCGAACGGGAGTTTCATCCTGGCCTTGCGGTCGACCTCGGGCCTCTCAGTGGTTTTCGTGACCACGGATCCTCCTTCAGAACGCTCCTGTTGATGATATCGACCCAAGATGTGCGAGTTCAGTCGAGGATGTCACGCCTCATGGTGACGGTTGTCACAATAGGCGCGGGTGGGAGCGTGCCTTCAGCCGCGAAGTGTGGCTGCACCCTGGGAAGTACAATGAGTCTGCCCTCCGGTGAAACTTCTCACACGGTCGAACCGTATTCCCCATGTTTGCTGAAGATCTGAATCTCGCTTCGCGCGCCCAGGGCGGGGACTCGCTGGCGCTTGATGAGTTGGTCCAGCGGCATACGGAGCAGCTGTTCCGGGTGGTGCGGCGGATGATGAGCGATCGGCAAGAGGCCGAGGAGATCGTGCAGGAGGCCTGGGTGCGGGCCTGGCGAGGTCTGCCCCAGTTCAAGGCAGATCGGCCGTTTTTTCCCTGGCTGGCCAGAATCGCGGTCAATGCCGTCCGGGATAGCTGGCGCAAGAGGCGGCCCCTGGACTTCGCCGATGCTTCGGGCGAGCTGGAGCACCTGGCCGACCAGGTCGAGGGTCCCGAACCGGCGCTTGAGCGGCGGGAAATGCTGGCGCAGCTGGCACAAGCCGTCGCCAAGCTTCGGCCGGAGCAGCGCATGGTGTTGTCGCTGCGATACGAGGCGGGTTTCAGCTATCAGGAAATCGCCGCAACTATGGATCTGCCGCTGAACACAGTGCGTACTCACCTGCGGCGGGCAAAGCTGGCGCTTCGCCAGCGATTGGAGGTGCGGGATGAGCGATTGGCTGGATGAACTCCTGGGTCAGCTCCCCTCCGAGCCGACTCCGGAGCAACTCATCCCACGGGTACGGCTGCGGCTGGCGCGGGCTCAACGGCATGCGCTCAGGATTCGTAGGGCTCAGGGCGGGTTGGCTGCAGCAGCAGGGTTGACGGGGGTCGGAATGCTGTTCTCCGGACTGAGCGGAAGAATCGGCCCAATTGCGCAACCTACCGCGGCGGACCTGGAAAGGGCGCTTGCGGCTGCCAGCGCTTCGCCGATTCAGGCGCTGCTAGATCTCACGTCCCAGCTCCTCGGCTGGGTCGGAGGGCTCGAAAGCTGGCTGATCCTCTCGCTGGCGCTGCTCGCACTTCCGGCGCTTTATGGGGCCTCCCGACTCATCGTTCCGGAGCCGCGGCAAAGTGGAGTGATGTCATGAACGCCTGGAGGACGGTCCTGTTCGCCGCGGTTCTGCTGTCCCTATTCGGGATGGCTCTTTCGAGCGCCGTGCCGGGACTCCCCGGCCGCTGGCAGGGCCTGCCAGGCTGGGCGCCTGAGCACCGGCAGTGGCTGCTGGCGGGGTGGGAGAACCGCACCCCGCTTGAGAATCTCGGTCTTGACTTGGCCAGCCTGCTCTCGCAGTTCCTGACCGGTGCGGTCATGATCCACCTCGTTCCGGCCCGGATCCGACGGGTGGGTAAGGCCCTCTTGAGTGGGCCGTCCGCTCTCCTGCGATACCTGGGCACGGGCTTCATGCTCGTGATCGCCCTGGCCGGCATTGGCCTGCTCTCCGCCCTGGCGGTGTACACCTTTCCGCTGCCCTTCATTCTGTTGGCGATATTCTTCCTGGCCGCGCTGGGCGGCACGATCGCCCTCACCCTGGTGCTCGGGAAGGCGTTGCTCGAACGGGCTGGATGGGGATCGGCCGGACCGTTGACCCAGCTCGCGCTGGGCACGCTGTTGCTTTTTGGGATGACCCATCTGCCCTACGTCGGCCTGGTGATTCTGGCGTTTGCAGCGCTGGTTGGGGCCGGGGCGGCAGCCGCTACCCACTTCGGAAGCGGCCACCCCTGGTCCCTGGCGCCGCTGGCCGAGGATCGCCCAACCTGAGCATCAAGTCCAGGCCTGCAACAATGGATCCAACGGAGGCACTTTCATGAAACGTACTCTGCTCATCCTGGCCGGGGTCCTGGCAGTGTTGCTGGTCATCGGCCTGGTGTTCATTCGACCGCGCCTGGCGGCCGGGGTGCAGTCACAGCTGCCGGAGCGCACCGCCACCATCGAGCGGGGTGATCTGGATATCTGGGTCACCGGCACCGGCAAGATCCAGCCGGCGGCACTGGTCATGCTCTCCTTCAAGGCCTCCGGCAATGTGGGGCAGATCCTGGTCGAGGTCGGCGATGTCGTCCCGGCCGGGACGGTATTGATGGAGCTGGATCGGGCTTCGCTGGATCCCAGCCTGATCAGCGCACAAGCCGACCTGTTCGCCGCCCAGGACAGCCTGGAGACGCTGCTCGATTCGCCCACCGGGCGGCAGATCGCACAGGCGCAGCTGGCGGTGGCGCAGGCCGCCGACGCCCTGGAGGACGCCCAATACACTTGGCGGGTCCAGCAGCAGGGAAACCGCGCCAGCCAGGGGACCATCGACGCCGCCGAAGCCCGGTTGCTGCTGGCCGAGCGTGAGCTGGATGTGGCCGAGGGCAAGTACAACGAATTGTCCGGCCGGTCCTCCGACGACGCCTTCCGTGCCGTCGCCCTCACCAACCTGGCGGCTGCCCGGCAGTCGCGCGACGCGGCCTTGCGGGCCCTCAACTGGTACAAGGGCCACCCCACCGATGTGCAGCAGGCCATCCTGGACGCCGAGGTGGCTGCGGCGGAGGCGGATCTCAAGGAGGCGCAGGAAGCCCTGGACGAGTTGCTGGCCGGCCCGGATCCGGATGAGGTGGCCGCTTCCCGGGCGCGGGTGGCCGCCGCACAGGCGCTGGCCGATCAGGCCCGCCTGGTGGCCCCCTTTGACGGGACGGTCATGTCGATCGGGTACAACCCCGGCGACAGCATCGTCCCGGGCCAGGTGGGCGCGGTGCTGGCCGACCTGAGCAGCCTGCACGTTGATACCACCGTCGATGAGTTGGATATTGCCGCCATCCAGACCGGACAGGCGGTGGAGATCACACTGGATGCCCTCCCCGATCAAGTGTTGATGGGAGAAGTGGCCCAGATCGACCTGGCGCCGGTGGCCGGCTCCTCGACTACCGAGTTTCCGGTGGTCGTCACCCTGGGGTCTGCGCAGGAGCAGGTGCGGATCGGGATGACCGCCGCGCTCAGCATCCAGGTGGCGCACAAAGAGGGTGTGCTGCTGGTGCCCAACTGGGCCCTGCGGTTGGAACAGGGGAGCACGGACATCTTCGTCCGCGTCCTGGGCCCCCTCGGGGACCCGCAGCAGGTGCCGGTCACATTAGGGCTGCGCAGCGATCTGTTCAGCGAGGTGGTTAGCGGTCTGACGGCGGGCCAGACGGTGGGCGTGCCGATCGCTCTGGACCAGCCGGCGGACCAGGGGCCGTTCTTCGTGGGCGGAGGCTAGCGTGACGGCTGTCATCCAGGTGGAGGCCCTGCATCGCACCTACCGGCTGGGGGAGATCCAGGTGTTTGCGCTGCGGGGCGTGACCTTTCAGATCCAGGCGGGTGAACTGCTGGCGGTGATGGGTCCCTCCGGTTCGGGAAAGTCCACCCTGATGAACATCCTGGGCGCTCTGGATCAGGCGGACTCCGGACAGTACCTGCTGGACGGAGAGCAGGTCGGCCAACTGCGGGATGACCAACTGGCGGACATCCGCAACCGCAAGATCGGTTTCGTCTTCCAGACCTTCAATCTACTGCCCCGCACCACGGCCCTGGCCAACTGCGAAATGCCGCTGATCTACTCCGGCGTCTCGGCGCGGGAGCG
>Ga0214473_10005383_pt1 | contig 15332 bp, 14 predicted proteins | sample RVTome_7_FD_203509 | JGI IMG/M metagenome (GOLD analysis project Ga0214473, IMG submission 203509) | Soil microbial communities from uranium-contaminated site in the Upper Colorado River Basin, Wyoming, United States - RVT98D197 | ecosystem: Environmental > Terrestrial > Soil > Contaminated >... | reverse complement strand
ACTATGCCAAGATCCGCTTCCCGGAGACCTCCGGGATCAGCCTCAAGCCGATCTCAAGAGAGGGCAGCGAGCGGCTGGTGCGGGCCGCAATACGCTATGCGCTTGCGGAGGGGCGGCGTTCGGTCACGCTGGTGCACAAGGGCAACATCATGAAGTTCACCGAGGGCGCCTTCCGCAATTGGGGCTACGCCTTGGCCGAACGCGAGTTCTCGGACCAGGTCTACACCTGGGCGCAGTGGGAGCGCACCAGGGCCGAGCGGGGCGAGCCGGCCGCCAACGCCGAGCAGGAGCAAGCCCTGCAAGCCGGGCGTCTGCTGATCAAGGACGCCATCGCCGATGTCACCTTCCAGCAGGTGCTCACCCGAGCCCGCGAAATCGACGTGATCGCTACCATGAACTTGAACGGCGACTACCTCTCCGACGCCCTGGCGGCGCAGGTAGGCGGCATCGGCATCGCCCCTGGCGGGAACATCAACTATGAAACTGGCCACGCGATCTTCGAGGCCACCCACGGCACCGCACCCAAGTACGCCGACCAGGACAAGGTCAATCCAGGCTCGGTGATCCTGAGCGGTGAGATGATGCTGCGCTACCTGGGCTGGGAGGAGGCCGCCGACAACGTCCTGCGCGGCATGCAGGGCGCCATTGCCGCCAAGACCGTGACCTATGACTTCCACCGCCTCATGGACGGCGCCACGTTGGTCCGAACCTCCGAGTTCGGCGATGCGGTGATTGCGCACATGGAGCCCGCAGGCGCCGCCGGGTGAGCGCGAGCCGGAAAGCGTCGGACCCGGAGCGGCCCGGCCGCCCGACAGCTGCGCACTCGCAGGCTCCGACCCAGAAGAAGCGCCCGCGCGCCACCACCACGCGCCGCAAGGCGCCGCGCCGGCCGCCGGCTCCCTCCCTCCTCAAACTGGCCCTGGAAGTCCAGCGCCGCCTGTTGGAGAGTTATGGCGAGCCCACCTGGCGGACCCCGCTGCCTCCGGTGGACGAACTGGTCTCCACCATCCTTTCCCAGAACACCAACGACCTGAACCGCGATCGGGCCTTTGCCGCGCTGCAGGAGCGCTTTCCGACCTGGGAGGCGGTGCGGGACGCCCGGCCCCAGGCAGTGATCCGGGCCATCCGGCCGGCAGGGCTGGCCAACTTGAAGGGTCCGCGCATCCAGCAGGCGCTGCGCGCCATCACCGAGGCCCGTGGGCGCCTGGAGCTGGAATTCCTGCGCGAGCTGACGCCCGACGACGCCCGCGACTGGCTCCTCAGGCTCAAAGGCGTCGGCCCCAAGACCGCCGCCATCGTGCTGCAGTTCTCGCTGGGAACGCCGGCCTTCCCGGTGGACACCCATATCCATCGGGTGTCCGGCCGGCTGGGGCTGCGGCCCGAGAAGGCCAGCGCCGAGCAGGCGCATACTCTCCTGGCCAGGCTCTTCCCCCCGGAGAGCTACTACAGCGCTCACTTGAACCTGATCCAGCACGGCCGCCAGGTGTGCAAGGCACGCCGACCGCTGTGCGAGCGCTGCGCGCTCACCGATCTGTGCCGCTACTACCGCAAGGTTGTGGCGCCCAAGGTGAAAACCGGGGCCGCTTGACATCTCTCGGCGAACCGGCGGCGGGCGAAATCTGTTGCCGCCGGCCACGCAGCGGCGCTATACTCCACTCGCCCCGCCTCACCCTTCCAAGGAGGTACTCGCCATGTCCCTCAAGCTCACCTGGTACGGCCACGCCGCCCTACTCCTGGAGGTCAACGGCTCCAAGCTGCTGGTCGATCCATTTCTGAGCGACAACCCCATGTCGACGGTCAAGCCCGGTGAGGTGGAGGCGGACTTCATCCTGATCTCTCACGGCCACGGCGACCACGTGGGCGATGCGGTGGCCATCGCCAAGCGCACCAAGGCCCTGGTGATCAGCATCAACGAGATCGCGGGGTGGTTCGGCAAGCAGGGGGTGAAGGCCCATGGCCAGCACCTGGGCGGCGGCCACCACCACCCCTTCGGCTACCTCAAGCTCACCCTGGCACTGCACGGCTCCGCCCTTCCCGACGGATCCAACGGCGGGAACCCCTGTGGTTTCTTGCTGACGGCACCCGACGGGAAGAAGGCCTACCTGGCCGGCGACACCGGCCTGTTCGGGGACATGCGGCTGATCGGGGATGAGGGCGTGGATCTGGCAGTGCTCCCGATCGGCGACAACTTCACCATGGGCCCAGACGACGCGCTCCGGGCGGTGAACCTGCTGCAGCCCCGACACGTAATCCCCATCCACTACAACACCTGGGAGGTCATCCAGCAGGATCCGGACGCCTGGGCCGAACGAGTGCGGTCCGATACGGACTGCATCCCGCACGTGCTGAAGCCCGGCGAGAGTTTCGAACTCTAGTTTCCCCTATCCATGACAGCCAGGCTTCCCTGGTACCGGCTGGTGGGGCTGACCCTGTTCGCCCTGGCCTTTGGCATCGGCGCCAATTCGCTGGAGCCGGCGGTCCTGGGCCAGCGAGTTCTGGAGTTGGCCCCCGCGCACAAGAACACCGCCCTCGGCCTGACCACCGCTGCCGGGCTGCTGGTGGCCACCCTCGTTCAACCCGTGGTGGGCGGCTTCTCCGACCGAACCGCCGGTCGCCTGGGGCGCCGCATCCCCTACTTCATCGCCGGCTGCACGCTGGCCTCCGTCGCGCTGTTCGGGGTGGTTCTGGCCCCGACGCTGCTGTTGTTGGCGCTGGGCGTGTTGGCCTTCCAATTCGGATCGAACACCGCCCAGGGCCCCTGGCAGGCGCTGATCCCCGACCAGGTGCCGGCCACACAACGCGGCACGGCGGCCGGATTGAAATCGCTCTTCGAGGTGCTGGGGTTCGTGGTCGGTCGGGCGCTGTCCGGCTACCTGGTGGCGGAGGGTCGGGCGCTGGCCGCAGTAGCCTCCGCCGCAGCCGCCCTGTTCGCCGCGCTGCTGCTGACCGGGCTGGCCTCCCGGCCCGGCACTCCGCAGGCAGAAGATCCTCACGCTCCCCCTTCCAGTTCACTGCCCGCTGCCGGACAGGCACCCAGCCTGCGGGCCGCGCTGGCCGCCAACCCCTCCTTCGCCTGGTGGTTCGTCCAGCGGGCGCTCTTCTGGTGTGGGCTGCTGGCCCTCAACACCTTCATGCTGTACTACCTGATGGACGTGGTGGGGATGGAATTCGGTCGGGCCTCCCGCTTCGTCGGCCAGCTTTCCCTGGTGCTCGGCGTCGGGGTACTGGTGCTCTCGCTGCCCGCCGGGCGCCTGGCGGACCGACTCGGGCGCCGCCCGCTGGTGCTGGCGGCCGGTCTACTGGCGGCCGCCGGGACCGCCGTGATCCTGGTCGCACGCACCGAGCCCATGCTTTTTCTGGCGGGCGCCATGTTGGGTGTAGCGGTAGGGGCCTGGCAAAGCGCCAATTGGGCCCTCATCACCGACATCGTGCCCGCCGCGCATGCCGCCCGCTACCTGGGCCTGGCCAACATCGCCACCGCCGGGGGCAGTCTGGTCGGCCGCTCCGCCGGGGCGCTGCTGGTCGATCCGCTCAACCGGTTGGCCGACAGCCAGTCCGTTGGATACCTGGTCCTCTACAGCCTGACGCTGGTGATGTTCCTGCTCTCCGCCTGGGCCGTGCGGCGCATTCCCTCCTCGCAGCGGGAAGCAGCCATCGGGGTGTAGAATCGGCTCAGGGTTGCTTGCCCGTTCAAGGGAGGAGCACAGCCATGGGCGAAGGAAAGCAGATCGGCAAGGTGACCCACTTCTTCGACCGCCTCAGCGTGGCGGTGATCAGCCTGAATGGCGGGCTGAAGCTGGGGGACCGGGTGCAGTTCCATGGCCCGCACACCGACTTCCAGCAGGAAATCACCTCCATGCAGGTCGAGCACGAGGCTGTGGAGAAGGCCAAGAAAGGCAAAGAGGTCGCCATCAAGGTGGATCAACCGGTCCGCAAGGGCGACACACTGCATCCGGCAGAATAGCCCGCCCTGCCGCCATTCCAACGATCATCCCCAAACAAACGACGCCCGCGGTGCACTGCCCGCGGGCGCTGACTTCCCCCGCTTCAGATCAGGCTGCGTTCAGAGCGATGGTGAAGGTCGAGCCCTGATCGGGGCCGCCGCTCTCGGCCCAGACCCTTCCGCCGTGCGCGTCGGCAATGGCCCGCACGATCGATAGGCCCAGCCCCATGCCCTCGTGCCGGCGGACCATGTGGTCTTCTACCTGGTAGAAGCGGCTGAAGATGCGCTCCAGGTCCTCTTGCGCAATGCCGACCCCAGTATCGATCACCCGCAGCCAGGCTTCGGTGCCGTGCCGCTCCAGATGCAGCTGCAGATGCCCTGCGGCGGGGGTGAAGCGCATGGCGTTGTTCAGCAGGTTGGTCAGCGCCAATTTCAACTTCGCCTCGTCCACATGGGCCTGGAGGGGAATGTCCGGCATCTCCACGGCCAGGGTCTGCCCCTTGGCCTGAATCAGCTCCGCCAGCTCTGCCTGGGCCGCCTTGGCAATCCCCTGCAGCGGCTGCAGGCTGAGGTTCAACTCCGGTGAGCTGACCTGCATCATGTTCAGGTTGGTCATCTCTTCAATCAGCCGCGACATGCGCTGGGCGGAGCTCATCACCGCCTCGGCCAGCTCGGAGGTCTGGTCCTTGGCCTCCTCCTTGAGCAGAAAGGCGTAGCCCAGGATCAGGCCCAGCGGCGTGCGCAATTCGTGCGAGGCAATCGCGATGAAGTCACTCTTCAGGCGATCCAGCTTCCCGAGCTCTTCATAGGCCTTCTTCAGCGCCCTGAGCAGGCGGGCGTTGTTGATGGCCACCGCCGCCTGCGAGCCGATGATCTCCAGGGTCCGCAGCCCGATCTCGTCGAAAGCCCCGTGGCGCTTGTTCACGGCCTCCAACACGCCGATCACTTCCTCCCCGATGCGCATGGGTACTCCCACCAGCGAGCGGGTCTTGAGCCGGGTGCGCTCATCGACCTGGTGGAAGTGGCGCGGGTCGCTGGCGACTTCGTTGATGATCTGGTACTTGTCTTCCCGGAAGATGGTGCCGGCGATGGAACCGTACAGCGGCACCGGAATGGTGCGCAGCTCGTCGGGATCGGCACCGGTAGCGGCGGCGAAGTACAGATCCTTGGTGTTCTCGTCCACCAGCAGGATGGAGGCCCCTTCGCTGTCCATCAGGTCGGCGGCGGAGTTGATGATGAACTGCAGCAGCGTGTCCAGTTCCAGGGTGGAATTCAGGGTCACGCTGATCTCCAAGAGCTTGGAGCGCTGAATGACCATGTCGCGCAGCCGCATGAGTTCCTCACGCAGCGGCTCGCTGGTGGAGACCGGGCTGGCCATGAGCCAAGTGTAAGCCAGAGCCAGGGGGAAGTCCACCGAGCCCGGTTTGAGCCTGCCTTTTTCGTTGTATACTTCGCCATCTCAGCTTGAAGGTCCACCCCTCATGAAGCTTTCCTGCTTACAAGAGAACCTGGCACATGCCTTGAGCGTGGTCGGCCGGGCGGTGGCGCCGCGCAGCACCCTGCCGGTGCTGGGCAATGTGCTCATCGCCACCGAAGATGGCCGATTGCGCCTCTCCGGGACCAACCTGGATCTGGGCATCACCAGTTGGATCGGTGCCAAGATCACCACCGAAGGGGCCACCACGGTTCCGGCCCGCACCTTTGTCGACCTGGTCAACACCCTGCCCAACGACCGGGTCGAGATGGAACTCTCGCTGCGCACCCAGACGCTCAGCGTGCGCTGTGGCTCCTACAACAACAACATCAAGTGCATCGACGCCCAGGAGTTCCCGCCTCTACCGGCCATCGACGAGGAGCCGGGAATTACGCTGAACATGGAAGAGTTGCGCGAGATGATCTCGCAGGTCACTTTCGCCGCCTCCAGCGACGAAGCCCGGCCGGTGCTCACCGGGGTGCTGCTGGAGATCGATGGGCGGGAGATGACCCTGGCCGCCGCCGACGGTTTCCGGCTCTCGGTGCGCAAGGCGCAGCTCGCTCAGGCGGCCGAGCGGTCGGTGCGGGCCATCATCCCGGCCCGCGCTCTGGCCGAGCTGGCCCGCATCGCCGGCGACGATACCGAGACCGTGCGCATGGTGCTGCCCGCCAACCGGGGCCAGGTGATCTTCCACGCCGAGAGCGTCGAGTTGGTCTCGCAATTGATCGACGGCGCCTTCCCGGACTACAAGGGCATCATCCCCACCGGTTCGGCCAATCGGGCGGTGGTGTCCACCGAGGCCTTCCTCAAGGCCTGCAAGGCCGCCGACATCTTCGCCCGGGAAGCCGCCCACTCCGCCCGCTTCGGGTTCAGCCCAGGCGGGGAGCTGGAGCCGGGGCGGGTGGAAGTCTCGGCCACCTCGGCCGAGACCGGCTCCAGCGAGATCGCCGTGGATGCCACCGTCGAAGGGGAAGCCATGGAAGTCGCCTTCAACGTGCGCTTCCTGATCGACGTGCTCAACGTGATCAACGCCCCCGACACCTCGCTGGAGACCAATGGCCCCTCCTCCCCGGGCCTCATTCGGCCGGTGGGGGGAGACGACTTCCTGCACGTCGTCATGCCCATGCACCTGGGCCGCTAGTCTGCGCACCGGCGGAAGCGGGGCTCGCCGGCCGCTCCCTGGATGACCGTCGAACCTGAAGGCTTCCCCAAAGTCCTCACCCTGTACCTGGAACTCAGCCAGTATCCCATCCTGGCCTCCCAGATTCGCGAACGCATGCGGCAGGAGCTGTTCCAGCGCGGGGTGATCACCCCGGAGGCCTTTGAGACCGAGGCCCGCCAGAAGGCCATCCAGTCCCAGGTGCGCGAAGGGCTGGCGGATCCGCTGGTCGAAGAACCGCCCGACACCTGGCTCACCCGGCTGGGCATCGTGCGCGACAACCTGACCGACTTCTACTTCGCCTACAACCTCCCGCATGACCTGTTCGCCGATCTGGTGCGCGATGCGCTGGCCAAGCGCCTGCCCTCCGACGCGATCGTGCTCACCTTTCACCCGGAGCTGGCGCCTTGGGACATGCTGTTCGCCCAGGGGGAAGCCTTCGAGGCGATGCCCCCCGCTGAGCGGGCCGATGTCGAGCATCACCTCGAGGAAATCAAGGTGGTGCTTATCAAGGCCATGATCAGCGACCACCTGGAGTACGTGGGGATCGCCAAAAAGTGGCTGTCCATCAAGGACCTGAAGGAGATCCGCTCCAAGCGCCTCGGGCGGGGCAAGATCGGGGGCAAGGCAGCCGGCATCGAGCTGGCCCGCTGCATCCTGCGCCAGTCGGCCCCTCATCAACTGCAGGAACAGCTGCGTTTCCCGCGCTCCTGGTTCCTGGCCGCCGACGTGTTCTATCACTTCCTGCAATACAACAGCCTGCTGGGCCACGCCAACCAGAAGTACCGCAGCGAGAGGGAGATCCGGGAGGACTATCCGCGCATCCAGAAGACCTTCCAGGGCGGCTGGTTTTCCGACGACGTCGTGGATCAGCTGCGGAAGACCCTGGAGGAGCTGGGTCGTTTTCCGGTGATCGTGCGCTCCTCCAGTCTGCTGGAGGACTCTTTTGGCTTCTCCTTCGCTGGAAAATACCAGAGCCATTTCTGCCCCAACCAGGGCTCGCCCAAAGAAAACCTGGGCGAGCTGCTGCGAGCGATTGCCCAGGTCTACGCCAGCGTCTACAGCCCCGACGCGCTGCTCTACCGGCGCAGCAAGGGCTTGCTGGACTACGACGAACGCATGGCGGTGCTCATCCAGGAAGTACCCGGACGGCGGGTCGGCGACCACTACCTGCCCGACGCCGCCGGGGTGGGGTTCTCCCGCAACCAGTACCGCTGGAGCCCGGCCATCGACCGCCGGGCCGGCTTCGCCCGGCTGGTATGGGGATTGGGCACCCGGGCGGTGGAGCAGCTCAGCAACGACTATCCCCGCCTGGTCGCTTTGAGCCACCCCGACCTGCGGCCCGAGACCGATCCACCCCGCATCCGCCGCTATTCGCAGCACTACGTGGATCTGATCGACCTCAAGACCAATGAGTTGCTCACGCTGCCGGTGAGCCAGGCGCTCACCTTGCAGACCCCTCGCCTGCGTTGGATCGTGCAGCGCTATGAACAGGGTCACCTGGGGGAATTCGTCAGCGCGCCGCTACAACTCGACCCGCAAGAGGCCGTCATCACCTTCGATGGCCTTTTGCGGCGCACCAGCTTCGCCCCGCAGCTCAGTGCGCTGCTGCGCACTCTGGAGGCCGCCTACCGGCGGCCGGTTGACGTGGAGTTCCTGGCCATGCTGCCGGACTCCGGAACCGGGTTCCTCGACCCGCGCATCTACCTGCTGCAGTGCCGCCCGCAGAGCCATCTGGAACGGGCCCACGTCGAGCTTCCGCGCGACCTTCCCCCGGAGCGCCGCCTGTTCGTCAGCCACCGCTTGATCCCGGACGGGCGGGTCAGCGGCATTCGCTATCTGGTGTATATTGCGCCCGAGCAGTACCGCCAGGGGCTGGAGGAAGCCGCCCGCCACGAGCTGGCCCGGCTGATCGGCCGTCTGAATGCCCGCCTGGCCGAGGAGAGCTTCCTCTTGATGGGGCCCGGGCGCTGGGGCAGCCAGAACCCCGGCATCGGCATCCCGGTCGGCTACGGTGACATCTACCACGCCAAGGCCCTGGTGGAGATCTCCGACGACAAAAGCGCCTCGGAGCCCTCCTACGGGACCCATTTCTTTCAGGACCTGGTGGAGGCGGGCATTTATCCCCTGGCCCTGGCTCTCCAGGACCCCGACGATGAACTCAATACGGCCCTCTTCCAGGAAGCCCCCAATCTGCTCGGACAGCTGCTCCCCGATGACGCTGGCTGGGAAGGCCTGGTGCAGGTGGTGGACGTCCAGCAGGCCTCTCCAGGAAACCGCGTCGATCTGGTGATGAATGGCGAGGCCGGGATGGCCATTGCCTACCTCAGCCCTGCGGATGCCTGATTCGTCCGCAGGGCGATCCTAGTGCGAGGCCCATCGTAGCCAGCCTCCCCCTCCCGCCCCCTTCCCAGACGTTGAGCAAACCACTGGCGCGCCGCTTCCTGCTGGCGCACCAGCACCTGCTGCCACCCCGCCGGCTGAGCGGCAAGGCCGGAATCCTGCATTTCATCCAGCACATCGGCTGCATCCAGTTTGACCCCATCGACGTGGTCGGACGCAACCCGGAGCTGGTGCTGCAGGCCCGGGTGCGCGACCACCGGTCCCAGCTGCTGCAGGAGCTGCTGTACACTGATCGACTACTGGTGGACGGCTGGGACAAGCTGGCCTCCATCTACCTGACTTCGGACTGGCCCTACTTTGCCAGGCACCGGACCCGGATGCGCAGTTTCCACGGCCGTCCCGACAACCCGGCCATGCAGATCGCCAGTTCCCTGATCGAGCGCATCCGGCGGGAGGGTCCCCTCTCCTCCATTGATGTCGCCCACGATCAGAAGGTCCTGGGTGGGTGGGGACGGCCCACCCGCCTGGTGCGGGAGGCCTTCGAAGTCCTGAACGCCATGGGTGACCTGGGCGTGCACCACCGGGTCGGCACCCGCCGTTTCTTCGATTTGAAAGACCGGCTGATCCCGGCCGAGGTGCTGGCCCAGGACGACCCCCATCCCGAAGAGGAGGCCTACCAGGCCTGGCACGTGCTGCGGCGGGTGCGCACGGTGGGTCTGGCCAACCCGCGCGCCACTGAGTACTGGCTGGGGATCCCTGGGTTGAAGAGCCAGGCGCGCCGGAAGGCCTATGCCCGCCTGGTCGAGCGGGGAGAGTTGATCGCGGTTCAGATTGAAGGGGTGCCCGGCCGCACGTTCTTCCTGGCCTCCGCCGATCTCCCTACCCTGGAGGCCGTGCGGAGCGGTCATCTCGGCCGTCGGCAGGCGGCCTTGATCGCGCCCCTGGACAACTTAGTCTCCGACCGGCAGCTCTTGCGCTGGCTCTTCGATTTCCAGTACACCTGGGAGGTCTACACCCCTCAGGCCAAGCGCAGATACGGATACTATGTCCTTCCGGTGCTGTATGGGGATCGATTTGTGGCCCGGGTCGACCCCAGCTTCGACCGCAAGTCGAGAGTGCTGACGCTCAACAATTGGTGGTGGGAGCCCGGGATTCTGGTGAGCGCGCCGATGCAGGCAGCCTTGCAGGCCTGCCTGCGGGACTTCCTGGGATATCTGCAGGCCGAAGGATTGCGGCTGGGGAGTGGGCTGAGGCGCAAACCGCAGCTGGGCTGGCTGCGGGAGCTGGCAGCCAGCTAGGTCCGCGGGGAGCGCGGCAGCCAACCGGGGCGGGCAGATCCGCGAGCCGGGCCCGGCTCACCAGGCCCAGGAGGGGCGGTCATCGATCGCCCAACCGTACTCCCCCACCAGCGGCACGAACGCCACCGGCGCGATCCGCTGGCAGCGGAAGTCATCTCCCTCCCGCATCCAGCGCTCCAGCACTTGCCCGTCCTGGCTGCCGACCGGCAGCACCAGCCGACCGCCCTCGGCCAGCTGCTCCTTCAAGGGAGCCGGTACCCGGGGCGCGGCGGCAGTTACCACGATCGCCAGGTAAGGGGCATGCTCGGGCAAGCCGCCTGAGCCATCCCGATGGAGCACTTCTACGTTGTTGATCCCCAGCTCCTGAAGCACCAGACGCGCCCCTTCCGCCAATTCCGGAATTCGCTCCAGGCTGTAGATCTGCCGCGCCAGGCGGGAGAGCACCGCAGCCTGGTATCCGGAGCCGGTGCCGATTTCCAGCACTGCCTCCTCGCCGCGCAATTCCAGCAGTTGGGTCATCAGCGCCACGATATAGGGCTGTGAAATGGTCTGTCCCTGCCCCAGCCGCAGCGGCCCGTCCAGATACGCCTGTGATATGAGATCTGCGGGGATGAAGAGATGCCGGGGGATTTCTCGCATGGCGTCCAGCACCCGGTCGTCGGTGATGTCCCGGCCACGCAGCTGCTCGTCCACCATGCGCCCGCGGGCGCGGCGGTATCCGTCCTTGTCGCCCATGGACCCCCGAGTCCATTATAGGGGCATTACTCTCGGTCCGGCCTGCCGCTCCCCTGAGAGCCCGTCACTGGAGCTGCCTTCTGCGCAGCTGCCACCAGCGGTTGCCTTCTCCGGCTCAAGGCCAGGCCGTTACCCACGACCACCAGCAGGACCCCCAGAATACTCGGCAGGCTCCAACGCAGCCCTTCGAAGAGCGTAGACAGCGCTAAAGCCACCACCGGGAACACGATGGCGATGTACCCGGAACGGTCTGGGCCGATCCTGCCCAGCAGCGTCAGGTAGCCTCCGAAAGCGATCACTGAGCCAAAGATCGCCAGATAGAACAGCGAAAGCACATAACCCGGGCTGGGATCGAAGCGGAGCGGAGCGCCCCGGAGCAGCGCGAACCCCAGGGTGAATAGCGCCCCATAGGCCATCCCCAACGCATTGGTCTGCACCACCGGCAGGCCGTGGCGCTGGTTGCGGGCCGAGACGATGTTGCCCACCGAGGCCGACACTGCCCCCACCAGCGACAGCACGAGGCCCAGGCTGCCGACCCCCGAGAGTCGGAGCCCGGCCAACTCCGGCCAGAATACCAGCGTCAAGCCCGCCAGCCCTACGACTCCCCCCACCAGCACCTGCGGCCGGATGGGATCCCCCAAGAGCAGCGCGCCCAAGAGCACGTTCATCAGGATGATGGTGGAGAAGATCACGGCCACCAGGCCGCTGGCCAGGGTCTGTTCGGACAGGTACACCAGCACATAGTTGATGGAGAACAGGAAGGCTCCCTGGAGCGCAATGAAGCCGTGCTCCCGCAGGCTGAAGCGCATGGGAAGACGGCGGAGCCAGACGTACACCCCCAGGATTGCCGCCGCCAGCGCAAAGCGATAGACGATGGAGACCTCTGGGGCCACCACACCCAACTGATACTTGATGGCCAGCCAAGTGGAACCCCAGATGAAAGAGGTTAGAAGGTAAAGGCCCGCGTTCTCCATGTCAGTTTCCGTTCCCTAGTACGCCAGCCGCTGCTCTTTCCACACGTCGGCCCCATTGTGGTAGCCGGCTTGCTCCCAGAACCCCAGCCGGTCTTGAGCCAGGAACTCCAGGCCGCGCAGCCACTTGCCGCCCTTCCAGAAATACGGGGAGCTCAGGTCGCTGCGCTCGGGGATGCTCCCCACCACCCCGCGCAATGGGTAGCCATGGTCGGGGGAGATGGGTTGGCCATTAAAGTGTGTGGCCAGCAGGAAATTGTCGGCCAGCGCCACCTGCAGCGGGATGTTCACGGTAAAACCGTACTCGCAGTGCTGCAGCACGAACTGGGCGCTGGGTTTGAGGGCGATCAGGCCGGCTTCCACCAGCCCCTTCAGCGACACACCCTCCCAGTCCGTGTCGAACTTGCTCCAGCGGGTCACGCAGTGAATATCCATGTGCAGCTTGGTGCGGGGCAGCGCCATGAACTCTTCCCAGCTCCAGCGCCTCTCTTGCTGTGCTTCACCCCAGATGCGGAAATCCCAGGTGGCCGGGTCGAAAGGGGGGACCGGCCCGTAGTGCAGTACCGGGAACTTGTTGGTCAGAGACTGGCCTGGGGGCAAACGGCCCTCCCGGCGCAATCGTTTTTCATCTTCCCGTCGGCCGAGGATGCTGTCCAACACTGAGGCCTGACCTCCCCAGCAAAGCTGGCAACCGCCCGGCAATCCTATCACGTCTCTCCGGGTGATCCCCGGATGCCCGCGCCCCGGACCGACGGACTATTCCCGATGGAACCTTGCCCCAGGATGATTCGTCTCTGAGATACGGGGCGCAACACCACCGGGAGGTGTCGAACATGAACCAGGGAACACGCAGCATCCGCAGTCTGCCGCAAGACTCCGTCACCGTACACCGTGGACGCACCCTTACGGCCATCCTGGCGCTGGTGCTGTTGGGCATCGCTTGCGGCGCCCGCAGCAGCGGGCCGGCCGCCTCGCCCTCGCCAGGAACACCGGTTGCAGAGGCCGCCGAAAACGGCCTGGCGGTGACCGTGTACAACGAGGGCACCGCCCTGGTGCGCGACCGGCGCACCTTCGACCTGCGGAAGGGATTCAACGAGATCGCCTTCAGCGATGTGGCCGCCTCCATAGACGCCACCAGCGTGCTGTTCAAGTCGCTGACCGATCCGGCCGGCACCTCCGTCCTGGAGCAGAACTATGTGTTCGACCTGGTGGACAGCTCGGCCCTCTTCGAGAAGTATCTGGACGAGGTCATCCAGGTGATGACCGAAGACGGCACGCTCTACGAAGGCCGCCTGCTGAGCACCAACGGGGGGATCATCCTGCAAGGCGAGGACGGTCAGGTCACAGTGGTCAGCGGGAACGTACAAGAGTACTCCTTCCCCGAGCTGCCGGATGGCCTGATCACGCGCCCCACCCTGGTCTGGCAGCTTTTGGCCGATCGCGCCGGCGAACAGCAGGTGGAGATCACCTACCTGACCGGCGGACTTTCCTGGCAGGCCGACTACGTCGTGCTGCTCGCCCAGGGTGACGAGGCCATCGACCTGGATGGCTGGGTGACCATGCACAATACCAGCGGGACCTCCTACCAGGACACCCAGCTCAAGTTGGTGGCCGGCGACCTGCAGCGGTTGCCGCAGCCCGGGTTTGCAGCCGGAGACATGCTCTTTGAGGCCGAGCGGGCTGCCACCGCCGAGCCTGTCGAACAGCGCGAGTTCTTCGAATACCATCTGTACGAGGTGCCCCGGCCGGTGACCCTCGGGGACAACGAGAACAAGCAGATCGAGTTCGTATCGGTCGCCAGCGTACCGGCCGAGAAGTTCTTCGTGTACGACGGCCTGCAGTGCCGGTACAACTATTACTACTGCAGCTACTACGGGTACCCCCAGACCGACCCCTCCTACGGCGTCGCCTCCAACCCCAAGGTCATGGTGATGGTGGAGTTCGACACCGAGCAGGTGCAGGCCGACCTGCCCAAGGGCCGAGTGCGGGTATATCAGGAAGACATCGACGGCGCCGCGCTGCTGATCGGCGAGGACGCCATCGATCACACCCCCGAAGGGGAGCCGGTCCGCCTGTACGTGGGGGACGCCTTCGACATCGTCGGCGAGCGCATCCAGACCGACTTCCGCCGGCCCAACGACAACCAGTTGGAGGAAGACTTCGAGATCACGTTGAACAACCACAAGGACGAGGCCGTGGAGATCCGGGTAGTGGAACACCTCTTCCGCTGGAGCGAGTGGCGCATCCTGCGCTCCAGCCAGGACTACACCGAGATGGATTCATCCACGATCGAGTTCCGGGTCCGCGTGCCCGCCAACGGCGAGACCACCCTCACCTACAGCGTGCGCTACTTCTGGCCATAGGCTGACCGGCCCTCCGGAGCCAGAAGCCCCACACGTTTCACGCACGGCCGGGCGAAGACCTCCCGGCCGTGCGGGGCTTCGGGGAACTCCTGGCTCAGGTCCTGCCCGGGGAAGTGCAGCCCCTCGTGCAGGTCCGGACGCCACTTGGGGCATTCGGTGACGTCGTACACCACCCCCTCGAACGCTACGAACTTGCGTGCGCCGCGGGTCCCATCGTAGCGGCGCAGCTCCTCCAGGCTGAAGCTGCGCTCGTCAACCTGCATCAAGCCCCAGGCGCGGGAGCAATCCCCACCAGAACCACCAGACCCGAGTCGCCCGTGTTGACCACCGAGTGGGGCTGTCCCGCGGCTGCCCAGACCACCACACCGGGGCCGGCGGTCTGCCGCTCATCAGCGACCTCGAATTCCCCCGCGCCCTCCAGCACCAGGTAGAACTTGTCCTGATCGGCGTGGTTGTGCAGCGATTGGCGCTGTCCCGGAGCCAGGCAGTTCAGCCCCAACATGAGTCGATCGCTGCGGAAGAGGGTGACCTTGGTCTGTGACTGCGGCTTAAAGCTCGTGTGCGGGCGGTAGTCCTTGAAGGCTTGAGGTTCCGTCATCGGTCAGCCCGCGGCGCGGCGCCGGCTCAACCGTTCTTGAACAGCGGGAGATGACCGAGCGCCAGGATCTCCTGCCAGTCCCCGGGCTCGCCTTCGGTGAATACGGCCGCCTCGGCGACCACCCGTGCTCCGGCCAGCTGCATGACCTTGCGCATGCCCTTCAGGGTCGAGCCGGTGCTGACCACGTCGTCCAACAGCACGACCCGTTTCCCCTGCAGCATGGCGCGGTCTTTCTCGTCCAGGTAGAGGGTCTGGGGCTGTCGGGTGGTGATGGAGACCGTGTCGGCGCTCACCGTCTCACCCATGTACAGCTTGTAGGACTTGCGCAGCACCACGTAGTCCTTGCCGGTCTCCAATGCCAGCGCGTGAACCAGGGGGATGCTCTTGGCCTCTGCGGTGACCAGCGCATCGTATTCGGTGTCGGCCAGGCGTTGGGCCAGCGCTACCG
>Ga0214473_10005382_pt1 | contig 15334 bp, 12 predicted proteins | sample RVTome_7_FD_203509 | JGI IMG/M metagenome (GOLD analysis project Ga0214473, IMG submission 203509) | Soil microbial communities from uranium-contaminated site in the Upper Colorado River Basin, Wyoming, United States - RVT98D197 | ecosystem: Environmental > Terrestrial > Soil > Contaminated >... | reverse complement strand
TGGAAGAAGTTTGAAGTCAGCTTAGGCACCAATGCTTCCCAGCTGGCTTATGAGGCGGGCTGGTCAAAAAATCAAAACCACTCTTTTAATTCCGTCTGGCAGCCGAATTCCTCCACCCGAACCTGGCGAGTGCGCGGCAGTCTAAGAGAGTGGAAGAAGGTCTTGACCAGTAATTGGGAATTCACCCGCAATCAGATTGATTATCAGCTCACCGGGCAAAAGAGTAATCAGAATCTGGCGCTGTGGCAGCTGGACTACTCTCCTTTAAGAGGTTTCTTGAATCTCGACCTGAACTATCTTCTCAACCAGGGAGGAGTGGACTTAAAATCGTACAACTACGTTTTGGTGCCGGAGGGTCAGGGAGAATACCGGCTGGAAAATGGGGAATATGTACCTGACTCTCGGGGGAATTATAAGCTGTTGATTGAAAACAACGGCAATTTCAGACAGACTCTCTCCGGGGAAAAATCCTTTCATTTTACTTTAGAGCCGGGCCGCTTACTCTCCCCAGCTAAGACTGATGACGGGGTGAAGAACTTATCTTCCTGGTTGCATTCGGACACCTACTTGCGCTTACAGAGTCAGGTGTCTGGCAATTCCAGTTTAGGTTTTGATTTTTTGCTCCCCTGGCAGACTTTGGAATCGGACACTTCTTATTTGGAAAACTACATTATTCAGCAGGAGCTTAAAATCACCCCCTCCTTTACTAAGCATTATTTGATTGTGCGCTGGCAAAAAGACCGGCAGGCAAATTCTCAGTATCTCTCAGCCACTCAGCTGAACCAGAATTTCCGCCGCACCTTGTCGGCCTATCTAAGATTCGGCCCGGCCAATCTGTTGGAATTAAAGCAGGAGCACAGCCTCAAGGAGCAAGTTTCCAGCGGCTTTCCCTCTCACCGGGTCAAAGGCGATGGGCTAGGCCTGACTTACACCCGGCGCCTGAGCAATGTTTCCCAGTATTTTTGCTCGAGTAAATATCTGTCTGAAGAAGATAAATTTCAAAAGATAAAGAGTACTTTAATTTCGCTCTCCCCGGGTTTAGTTTACTCAAGTAGCATGGCAGCCAGATGGCGTGCTAAAATTGCCTGGACTAAGGTCAGTTCAAACGCCCGGTATATCAATTGGCTTCTGGCCGAAGGGAAGAAAAGAGGCGCTAACTTCGACTGGGATTTCGGCCTGGACCTGAAGTTGAAAGAGACTTTCCATTATTCGGCCAGCTACCGGGGCACTCTTCTGGCCGGCCGAAGCCCTTTGCATTTTTTTCGCTTAGACCTGACTACTACTTTTTGAGATGAAGAGCTTAAAACATCTTTTGGCGGCATACCTCTTAGTACTACTCAGCGGTGGTTTCCTGCTGGCCAAGCCGGGGAACGTTTTTCTCTCTAAAATCACTCTGCAAGGCCAAACCATTTTTTCCTCGGAAGCTTTGATGCACACTGCCGGCTGGAACATCACCCAGCCCTTTTCAGACCAGGTAGTGGAATCTGGGATTGAAAGGATTTTGGGCTTATATGAGAACTTCGGCTACCCTTACTGCCAGGTTACGGTAGAAGAAATTTCACCTGAAGGCGCAGATAGGGTTCATCTGATACTGAGAGTGGTGGAAGGGCCCCAAGTACAGGTAACCAAGATAAACTGGGAAGGAATCTCTCCGGGAGTGGCTGAAGTACTGAATAAAGAGATTAATTTCCAAGCCGGGGAAATCTATTCCTCCCGGAAATGGGAAGAGCGCCTGAGAATTTTGAAGAATCTGCCTTATATAAAGGATCTCCAAGGGCCTGAATTACAGGCGGCAGCAGACAACGGTACCACGGTCAGAATGACAGTTGAGGAAAGAAACAATAGTTTCAGCGGAGCTTTGGGTTATGTTCCATCTTCCGGCAATCGGGCCGGTTATCTGAGCGGAAATTTGTCATTAGAGGTTTCCAATTTCTTGGACGGCCCCCGTCAGTTGGAGATTTACTGGGATAAAAAAGATCTAAAATCCTACCGGCTTAATTTTTCTTTTAAGGAATACTGGCTCTTCAAAACTCCTCTCTCGGCCGGAGTTAATTTCCGCCAGAGCCAGACCGACTCCACTTACTCTCAAGTAGCTTTTGAGCAGCAGACCTCTTATCGATTTAGCAGCCAGATAACCTGGTCCTCTATTTTAAGCTGGGAGCGGGTATATCAGAAGAGCTATTTGAAGAATTATTTTCCCTCCAGCCGAAGACTGGGTTTGGGCCTGAAAGCCAACTGGAATACCACTGACTATCGCCTCAATCCGCGCCAGGGGCAGGAACTGGAAGCGCAGGTAAAATTCATAAACTGGAACAAAGCAGAGCAAGACTCTCTCTTTATTTATCCTCAAAAGGATAGACTGATGAGCGCGCAATTTAGCTGGTGGAATTTCTTCCCCCTCTGGGAGAAGCAGACCTTAGCTATCAAAATAACATATGCTCAGATCAGCTCATCTGAGGGAGTACTCTCTCCGGCCGACCTCTTCAAGCTGGGGGGAGTCAACTTACTGAGAGGCTATTATGCTGAGCAGTTCTGGGCGGATAGAGTCTTCTTGACTACCGGGGAATATCGCTTTTTATTGTCAGAGCAGGCCAGAGTCTATTTATTCGCCGATATGGCTAAATTCAGGCATAACTTTCTGGAAGAAAATAAGCTGAGAGCCAGACCGAGTTTCAAGTTAGGCTACGGTCTGGGACTCTGGCTCGATTCCAAGGTGGGCTTGGTGGGTTTAGATCTGGGCTTGGGTCAATCTGACCAGTTGCAAGACTTGAAAGTCCACCTAGCCTTAAAAAATCGATTCTGATGAAAAAATTCTGGGAATACCTGAAGTTAGTCCGGTTACACAATCTGCTTTTAGTGGTGGGCTCGGTCTTTTTGGGTGGGTGGTTAGAGACTAAAGAGTTTTTGGATTTTCACTTGATACTGGCGGCAGCTTCAGCCCTGCTCTTGGCCGCTTTCGGCTACGCCCATAATGACTTTTGTGACCGGGAAATTGACCGGTTAAACAAAAATCACCGCCCCCTCCCCAGGGGGAGGATTGAGGGGAAAGCGGTTTTAATTCTGGCCGGTATCTTGGCTGTCAGTGGAGTAATATTGACCTGGTGGGTTAATCTCTACCTATTTGGACTGGCGCTCTTAGCAGTCGTGCTTCTGGTGGGATACAATCTGCGCTGGAAGAAGAGTTTTCTTTTGGGGAATGCCACTGTCAGTTTTCTGTCCGGCGGGCTATTTCTCTATGGCGCAGCCGCAGTGAAGAGCCTCTCTTTGGCTCTGGTGCCGGCTATTTTTTCATTTCTCTTCCATTTCGGCCGGGAGATTCTGAAAGATTTAGAAGATCATCCGGCCGACCAGCAGGTAGCTGCTCGAACCTTGCCTATTAAAATGGGGACGAAAAAAACGCTGCTGGTGGTCACGTTAATCTTCCTCTGCCTCATGGTTTTGGTTTTCCTGCCCTATCATCTGCAATTATTCAACCAGCGCTATTTGGTCCTGGCGGCCCTGGGAGTGGACGGGTTTCTTTTATATATTCTCTGGTCTTTGTGGAAGGACCACTCTTTGCAAAATATCAACCGTTTGAATTCGCTTTTGAAGCTCAATATGTACCTGGGCTTGGCGGCTATTTTAGTCGGCAGATGGTGAAATGCTGCTGCTCTGATCTGGTGCGGATGAGATTCAATTGAAAATAAAAGGGATTAACATTTTCAAGGAGGCTTTATGCCAGAGGAGCTGGTAGGAAAAGTAACCGATTATTTTGCCAAGATAGGGGTCATTGCGCTGGAGCTTTCCGCTACCCTGAAAGCAGGGGACAAGATTCACATTAAAGGGCATACCACTGATTTTGAGCAGAACGTGGACTCCATACAGATTGAGCATAAAAGCGTGCCTGAGGCCGGAGCCGGTGCCTCAGTCGGCATCAAAGTCAAAGAGCACTGCCGGCACAACGACCAGGTCTATAAGATCATACCTGACAGCTGAAGCCGGCTTTTTTATTGACAGAAAAGTCCCGGCTCTTATCTTTAGCGGAGTTTTTGTAGCTAAAGCGTTGATTTTGGTTTTGCTTGGATGAAGGTGAAAGACCGAGGTCAGAAACTCAGCCGCCGAAATTTTTTGAACCGCCTCTTAGGAGGCGGGATAATAGCCATGCTGGCGGCGATCTTATATCCCATCCTGCGCTTCATCATCCCTCCTCAGGTACCGGAAGCCTCAACCAATCGAGTAGCAGCCTGCAAATTAAACGAACTCCCCCCTGACAGCGGGAAAATCTTCCGCTTCGGGGATAAACCCGGAATTGTAATCCACACCGCCGAAGGTCAGTTCAAGGCTTTTTCAGCCATCTGCACCCATTTAGACTGCACCGTCCAGTACCGCCAGGATTTGAAACACATCTGGTGCGCCTGCCACAACGGCCATTATGACTTGAACGGCAAAAACATCGCCGGGCCTCCTCCCCGCCCTTTGGAAGAATACAACGTCTTCGTGCAGGGGAAAGATGTCATCGTAACCAGGATCTGAAATGCCTTTTTCCTCCTGGGCCACCAAATCCACCCGCTGGTTAGAAGAGAGAGTCGACCTCTCCGCGATTAAAGAATTCATTATCCACAAGACCGTCCCCCAGCACAAGCACAGCCTCTGGTATTACATGGGAGGGATGACCCTCTTTTTATTTTTTGTGCAGGTGGTCACCGGCATCTTGCTTTTGCTTTACTACCGCCCCTCGGCCGAAGGGGCTTATGAGTCGATTCAGTTCATCATGACCGAAGTGAAATTCGGCTGGCTGATCCGCTCCATTCATTCCTGGTCCGCCAACCTGATGATATTTTTCGCCTTTATGCACTTATTCTCCGTCTATTTGTTGAAGTCATACCGTAAACCCAGAGAATTGACCTGGGTGAGCGGAGTCCTGCTGCTTTTTTTGGCTCTTGGTTTCGGATTCTCCGGGTATCTTTTACCCTGGAATCAGCTCGCCTTTTTTGCCACCAAGGTCGGGACTGAAATCGCCGGAGCGGTTCCATTTATCGGCAGCTTCGTCCTGAAATATTTGCGGGGAGGTAACGAAGTTACCGGGGCGACTCTGACCCGCTTCTTCGGATTTCATGTGGCGGTCTTGCCGATGCTGATGACCGCTTTTTTGACTATGCATTTGCTCCTGGTTCAGAAGCAGGGGATGAGCTGGCCGGTTTCCATGCAGAAAAATCCCAATCAGAAAGTCATCCCTTTTTTCCCCAATTTTCTTCTGCGCGATTTGTTAGGCTGGCTGATTGCCCTGGGGATTTTGGTCTATCTGGCCTCGGTCTTCCCCTGGGAGTTGGGTGTGAAGGCTGACCCGCTCTCCTCTGCGCCGGCCGGCATCAAGCCGGAGTGGTATTTTGTGTTCATGTTCCAGACCTTGAAATTTCTGCCGGCCAAGGTCCTCTTCTTCGAGGGAGAGTTGTTAGGAATCTTAGCCTTTGCGGCTCTGGGCGCTCTCCTGTTATTGGTGCCGTTTCTGGACAAAAAGGCGGCCCAGAGGCTGCGCAGCCCATTTTTCACAACTGTTGGAGTCGTATCCATCATTTACATAGTGGTCCTGACCCTGATTGGATATTTGGTATGAGAAAACTTTTGGTGCCGATTCTGGCGCTCGCTGTTTTAACTATTCCCCCGGAGGCCAAGGGCAAGGATTTCAGTAAGAACTCCTGCATCCAATGCCACCAGACTTTGGATGAAAAGCAGGCTAAGATTGTGAAAGATTTCCAAAATGACATCCACTATTTGCGCGGCATCGGCTGCGAAGGGTGTCACGGCGGGGACGCTAAAATTGGCTTTCAGGAAGGGGATCCTGCCATCTCCATGGATCCGGCTAAAGGATATGCGGGCAAACCCACCCCCCAGCAGATTCCACGTTTCTGCGGCAAGTGCCACTCCGACGTGGAGTACATGAAAAAATTTAATCCGGGCCTGAGAGTCGATCAGGAGCAGCAGTACCACACCTCCCAGCATGCCAAGCTCTTGGCTAAAGGGGACACCAACGTGGCTACCTGCATCAGCTGTCATGGGGTGCATGGAATCTTGCCGGTCTCAGATTCCCGCTCTCCGGTCCACAAGCTCAACATCCCCAGGACCTGCTCCAGGTGCCATTCCAATGCCACCCTGATGGCGGCCTATAAAATTCCCTCGGATCAATTTGAGAAATACCAGAAATCGATTCACGGAATTCTGCTTCTGGAAAAAAATGACCGCTCGGCCCCCACCTGCGCGGACTGTCACGGCAATCATGGAGCCACCCCTCCTGGTTTAGCCACCGTATCTCAAGTCTGCGGGGAATGTCATGCCAGCAACCGGGATTTATTCGGCGAATCTCCCCACAAACAGGCCTTTGCCGAGTTGAATCTCCCGGAATGCGAAGCCTGTCACGGCAACCACGAGGTAAAGAAAACCTCTGACGATCTCTTGGGTGTGGGGGAGGGAGCCTTGTGTCTGGAATGCCACACCGACCCGCAGAGTAAGGCCTATCAGGTGGCAGCCGGACTGAAGGGAATGTTGGACAGCCTGAAAAGTGACATAGCCTCGGCCAATCAATTAGTCTCTCAGGCAGAAAAGGCCGGCCTGGACATCGCTGCCGCCAAATTTGACCTGAAATTTGCCTCGGATGAAGTGGTCAAGATTCAGAGTCTGAGCCATGCGGTTTCCCTGGAGAAGGTCAAGGAAGAGGCCGACCAGGGGAGATTCAAGGCCAATCTGGTGAAATCCAAAGCGCAGGAGGCATTGAAAGACGCCCGCATCAGGCAGTATGGTCTGGCCGGCTCAGGAGTATTGATTATTTTGCTGGCAATTCTGCTTTTTTTGAAAATCAGAGAGATCGACCGCAGGGCCGGCGGGTAATCTTGATTTTAATCTGAGGGGGACTATCTATAAAACCGTTATGCCGTCCTGAGTGACAGTAAAATATGCCCAAGAGGTCAGTAGATTCCCGGAACTAATCGCTTCGTGATTTTGCAATAATTGGCGTATTCCTCCCCAAAAACCTCGGAGAGGACTCTTTCTTCTACTCTGATCCGGTAAAGAAAAGCTGCCCCTATGGGGAAGAGAATCACCACCATGCTCAACCAGCTTGAAAAGGAAAACCCTAATCCTAAAAAGGAAAGCAAGCTCCCGGCATAAGCGGGGTGACGAATTATCCTGTAGATTCCCTTCTTGATAATTTGATGATTGCCAGCAATGGAGACATCAACCGTGAAGTACCTTTTCAAGGTTAGAATGGCGGTCCATCTGACCCCTAAACCCGCCATGATCAAGACCAGACCAAATAGTGAAAGGAGATGACCTCTCACGGCCATAAAACCAATCCCGGCTACCCCCGCCAAAATCCCGCCAGTAAGGGAGGCAAGTATAGTAACCCATAAGATTCTTAACGAAGATTCATCCCGGGCCACTGACTTGGTTTTTTTAGAATATCTTACTCTGGCCAATACCACTTCTGATACCAGCCAGATTAAACAGACCAAAAGGACTATTAGATTGAGGGTCATCTTATGGCTATAAAATTAATGAAATTGCTCTTGCCGATTTATTCCTGCCAGGATGGACCGAATTCTTCAATTTGTGGAAACGAAATCGACAAGTCGTCCTGCGCTGGAGCTATATTTCTTCAGCAAAGTCTTTCAGCACGGACTTACGGCATAGATACAGCCGGTTTCTCTTCTGACCAGGGGGGCAAAATCTTGGAGAGAATAAAAAGGATTACAAAGGGGAGGATTAAAAGGAGGCCGGCGGTCAGCAGGCCTTCCAGTCCGGTGAGCTCCATCTTGTACACCGTCAAGCCTCTCAGGCTTTTTGAAAATAGCTGTCCGCCGATGACCACATTCCAGCGGGTGCTGAAGATGCCGACCTGCACCAGAATAACCGCCACAAAATATAACATCCGCCGCATTTCATCCGGCAGCCTGCCGAATCTGGCCATAGCTATGGAAAGCATGGGGACTAAAGAGCCCAGAATAATCTGAGTAATGATTAGGCTGATGAACAGGCGGTTGGAGATCATCTGCGACAGAATGGTAATCGATTCTTCCGATTCATACAGCCTCTGAATGAAGTCCAAAAGTTCCAAGGAGAAATCCACAATCATGGCATACAGCAGCAGTTCCGCCAGTTTGTTGACGCAGGCCATGTTCATCTGTTTCCAGCGCACTAAAGAGGTAATCATATAGATTAAAAGCACCATGGCCACCCCGGAGACAATGGCCGAAAAAAGAAAGACGATCGGCATCAGGACGCTGCTCCACCAGGGATTGGCCTTGACCGAGCCGAAGATGAAGCCCACGTACCCGTGCAAAAGAAAAGCGGAAGGAATCCCGATGATGGTGATGACCTTGCCAACCTGATTATCAAAGAGGGTGGCTTTTTCAGAAGTATCGGTCGCCCCTAAGGTCAAGACCTTGTAAAGAAACTTCGAGAATCCCTTCTTTTCCTTAGACCAGAATATTATATCCTTGCGGTAGTCGAACCAGACCTCTAATAGTAATACCACCATCAGATACCAGGCATAGACAAAGCCGAACATGGCCATGGCTGATTTGGTGTTGGGAGTCAAAAATATCTCATAAGAGCGGCCCGGATGCCCCAGATGAGCCAGAAGGGGGAGAGGAGCCACAATCAAAAAAGAGAGAGCGGTCAAAAGGGACAAGCGGTAAATCGGTTGCAGCACCTTGACCTTAAATACCCTCTCCAGAGAAGCCAAAATGAAGGCCCCGGCCACCAGACCGGTCAGATAGGGATAGACCACAATCAAGAGTCCCCAGTGGAGCTCATACTCATTAGGATAAATATAACCGGTTATTCCCGGGAGCTGGGTCAGGGCGTTCAACATTATGTCTACTATTTCACTTCTCCGTCGGCCCCGGCATAATACACCTTCGGCTCGGTGTTGAGCCAGGGTTTAAGAACCGTAACATCGTTGAACCGCAAAAAGCGTCTCAAAGTGCTGCTCGGCTTTCCTACTTCTCCAAAGATACGGGCCTGAGTTGGACAAACCTCCACGCAAGCTGGCAATAATCCCTTGGTAATCCGGTGATAGCAAAAAGTGCATTTGTCCGCCACTTTTTTAGTGGGATGTAAGTAGCGGGCGCCGTAAGGGCAAGCCTGAATACAATAGCGACACCCCACACAATAGGTCTCATCCACCAAGACCACCCCGTCTTCACTCACAAAAGTAGCGCCGACCGGACAGACCTGAACACAGGGAGGATTGGCGCAGTGATTACAGAGCTTGGGGACAAAGAAGGCCCGCAGCACTTCGGTTCCGCTTTTTAATTCCGGAAAACCATCAATCCCCCCATTGGGGCTGTCAACCTGAGTGTCGCCTTCAGTGGGTATCACGTACCTTTCCACCCAGGTCCGGAAATAAACCGGCTCGGTGGGAACCTGGTTTTCCTTTTTGCAGGCGTCCGCACATCTGCCGCACCCGATGCATTTGTGGATGTCTATTCCCATGGCATAATTGTGCTGGCCGGGGTCATATTTGCTCTCCTCCTGAGCCAGAATCTCTTCAGCCCCAACAGTTGTCAGAACCAAAAACCAAGCAGGGACTTTCCTGGAGCAATTTTCCAGAAATTCCCGGCGCGGAATTTTAGGCTCTTCTTTATTCATTTATGGGCCTCCGGATAATGGGGATAATGACAATCCCAGCATAAATATCTGCCGCCATGAGTCTGCAGGTCGATTCTGGGAATCTCGGGCGAGCTTTCAGCCCCCTGAGCATGGCACTGACCACACAGTTCCCGGCTGGTCGGCTTTTCCGCCCGAACGAATTTCGGGTTAATCCGGTGTTGCTCCGGAACGGTGTGGCATCTGGTGCAGGGCAAGGCGGCATGCGGTGAAACCACCTTGACATTGGCAATGTCCCGATGGCAGGCGCTGCACTCTTCCGGGGTATGGGGTAAAAGGGGATTGTGGGGATTATGACAGGACATGCAGGCCCGTCCGGGATTATGCTGTTCCGGAATAATCTGAGGAAATCCGGAGGGGCGAGAAGGATTGTAGCCGTGGCAGAGGGGACAAAAGCCTCTCCCCTTGGGGATATTCGGCTTGTATTCATCCGGCGCGTTCACATGCGAAGCTGCCGGGCCATGGCATACCTCACAAGCCACTCCCTTGTGGCGAGACTGCTGTTTAAGCTGGTACAGGTCGGAGTGGCAATCCAGGCAGGCTTCAAAGCCGGCATAAGCAAGCTGCTGAGAACCAATCTCGTCAACCACCTTGGCCCGGTAATGACCCAAATCGCCAAAAGTATCTGGTACCAGCAGCTGGCGAGCCAACACTAATGCTCCGATTAACAGGGCAAAGAGTATGGCTAAAGGGACCAGTTGCTGGGGGATCTTAGGTGATTTCAACATAGTCTATACACTGACTCTCTGATACCCAATCTCTATATTATTTGGATATCGTCATCTGTCAAGCAGAAAATGTGAATTTTTTCACATAAATCCCCTTGCTTTTCGTATGAACATTAGTAACTTATTCATAAGCTTCCAAGTAGCAGGAAAGAGCCTCTAAGGATATATGGTCGCAGAATTAATCAAAACCAAGTTTCTGGCCCGTTTTTTCACCAACCTCATAAGTTTTATCGGCTTAGTATTAGTTATCACCAGCATAGTCTTGATGCTGGCCATTCTGGTGATGGACTGGATCGGTTTGGATGTGGTGCATACCAATCCCTACGTCGGCATCATCGTCTTTTTAGTCCTCCCCATCTTTCTGGTAATAGGCCTGGTGTTAATCCCGGTCGGCAATCACCTGGCCAAAAGAAAAGCTCTCAAGGCCGAAGGAGTGGAAGGACTCCTGCCGGAAATACACATTGATTTGAATAAATCGGCGGTCCGCCGGCGGGTAATGTTATTGATTCCGACCGCGGTCTTCATCGTAGCGCTCCTTTCAGCGGCCAGCTATCAGGCAGTAGAATTCATGGACTCCACCACTTTTTGCGGCCAGGTCTGCCATGAGGTCATGCAGCCGGAATACGTCACTTACAGAAATTCTCCCCATTCCAGGGTCGCCTGCGTGAGCTGCCACATCGGGCCCGGCGCCTCCTTTTTCGTAAAATCCAAACTCTCCGGCACCCGGCAGGTTTTTGCAGTCCTCTTTAATACCTACGGCAAACCGATCCCGGTTCCGGTCAAGAATCTCCGTCCGGCCCGGGAGACCTGCGAGCAGTGCCACTGGCCTCAGAAGTTTCACGGCGAGCAGCTCAAAGTAATCACCAAGTACTCTGAAGATGAAAAAAACACTCCTTTGAAAACTGTCTTACTCCTCAAAACCGGAGGAGGAGACAAAGAGACCGGCATAGCCGAAGGGATTCACTGGCACATGAACATCGCCAATAAGATTGAATATATTCCCCTGGATTCGGCCCGGCAGGTGATTCCCTGGATCAGATTGGTCGATTTAAAGGGTAACATGACCGAATTTGTCTCTTCCGATTTACCCATCCCTTTGGATTCTCTGAAAAAGCTTCCTCCCCGCGCCATGGACTGCATGGATTGCCACAACCGGCCCACCCATGTTTATCGCCAGCCGGCCGAAGCCATTGATGAGGCCATGTTAGCCGGCTTTATCAATCCCAAATTGCCCTACATCAAGAAGACCTGCCTGGAGCTTCTAACCGCCAAATACGATGATAAGGATTCAGCCTTGGCCCGAATCGACTCCGGGCTGATAAACTTTTATAAGACCAATTATGACTATATTTACATCGCCAAGCAGGAAGACATCCACCGGGCTGCCAAAAAATTGAAAGAAATTTACTCCTCCAATGTCTTTCCCCGGATGAACATCTCCTGGAACACCTATCCCAATAACATCGGCCATATGAATTCTCCGGGCTGTTTCCGCTGCCATGACGAATTGCACGCCAGCTCGGATGGTAAAATCATATCTCAAGACTGCAACCAGTGCCATAACCTCTTGGCCTATGAAGAGCAGAATCCCAAGCCGGTGATTGAGGAGCTCCCCATTCGCTGAAAAGATATGAGTTAAGGGTACCTGGGAATGAAAATCATCCGCGGGCTTCCAATTCTTCTCCTCTTAATCTGGGCCTCCTCAGCCAGAGGAATTGAGAATGCGGATTGTCTTACCTGTCATTCTGACAATACCCTCACCAAGGTAAAAAACGGCAGAACCGTTTCTCTATATGTCGATGAGAAAAAATTCGGAAGCTCCATTCACAGCCAGTTGGAATGTGTCTCCTGTCATGCTGATTTGGCCGGTGCTGAACTTCCCCATGCCGAAAATCTAAAACCGCCGGATTGCTCCTCCTGCCACAGCGATGTGGCTGCAATTTACGACCAGAGCCTGCATGGCCAGGCGGTCAAAGCCGGCGCCCGCTTAGCCCCCAGCTGCTGGGACTGCCACGGCAGCCATGATATAATTTCAACTGCTTCGCCGGACTCCAAAGTGAATCGTTTTAATATCCCTTTTGTATGCGGCTACTGCCACAAGGAAGGGACTGAAGTCACCCGCACTTATAAGATACCCCAGGATAGCATCTTAACTCACTATTCGGTCAGCATTCACGGCGAGGGTTTATTTAACAAAGGTTTGACTGTCACTGCCGTCTGTACCGATTGCCATACTTCTCACAATGTCCTGCCGCATACTGACCCCAAATCCTCCATCTATCGAGATAATGTGGCCAAGACCTGCCAGAAGTGCCATGGTCTTATCGAGAAGGTGCATCAGAAAGTAATCCGGGGTGAGTTGTGGGAAAAAGAGCCCAACAAGGTGCCGGTCTGCGTGGATTGCCATGCTCCCCATAAAGTGAGAAAGATTTTCTATGAGTTAGGAATGTCGGACCGGGACTGTTTAAGCTGTCATGCCCGAAAAGATATCCATACCCTCAGAGATGGAAAGGCCATCTCTCTTTTTATAGATACTCTGGAAGTCAAAAGCTCGATTCATCGCAATACCGCCTGCGCCCAGTGCCACACTGGCGCCAGCCCGATTCAGAAGCGCCCCTGTGCGACTATAACTACCAAAGTCGATTGCTCGATTTGTCATGCCGAAGTAGTCTCAACCTATGCCTCCAGCACTCATGGGACTCTGACCGATAGAGGTGACCCTAACGCTCCGGCTTGTAAAGACTGCCATGGCCTGCATGGCACCAGAGAGCACCGCGACTCTAAATCTCCGACTTATCCGACTAATGTCCCCAATCTGTGCGGTAAGTGCCACCGGGAAGGGGAGAAGGCCGCGAATCGTTTAACCGGTGAAAAACAAAAGGTAGTTAAGAACTATGTGGAAAGCATCCACGGCAAGGGCCTTTTGCAAAGCGGTCTGGTAGTCACCGCCATGTGCACCGACTGCCATACCGCTCACCATGAACTCCCCGGCAGCAATCCCGCCTCCAGCGTCAATCGCCATAACATCGCCCAGACCTGCGCAGAATGCCATCACGGCATTTATGAGCAGTTCACCCAGAGCATTCACTATCCCGGAAAAGCTAAGACTGATAAAGAGCTCCCCATCTGCCACGACTGCCATTCCTCCCACACTATAACCCGCACCGACCAGGAGGGTTTCAAGCTCAACATCATCAACCAGTGCGGAAGGTGCCATCAGGATGTCACTCAAACTTATTTTGAGACTTTTCATGGCAAGGTTTCTAAATTAGGCTATACTGCGGCGGCCAAATGTTATGACTGCCATGGCGCTCATGACGTGCTGCCGGTCTGGGATCCTAAGTCCCACCTTTCCCGCCAGAACATCGTCAAGACCTGCGGCCAATGCCACCCCGGCTCTCACCGCCGCTTTGCCGGTTATTTAACCCACGCCACTCACCATGACCGACATAAATATCCCATCCTCTTTTACACTTTCTGGTTCATGACTTCCTTATTAGTGGGAACTTTGGGCTTTTTCGGTCTGCATACGGTCTTATGGCTCCCCCGCTCCTTCCAGACCATGAGAGCGCGGCGAAAGTCCGAGGTAATACACCCTAGCAAAGAATACCTACGATTTGACACCTGGCCCAGGAGACTGCATGTTTTAGTCATTATCAGCTTCATTGGCTTAGCCCTGACCGGCATGACCCTGAAGTTTTCCTATTTAGGTTGGGCCCAGTGGCTCTCCCACATGCTGGGAGGATTTGAATCCGCCGGTTACATCCACCGCATCTGCGCTTTGATAACCTTTTTCTATTTTGCGGCGCACGTAATCTATCTGGCCAGAAAGAAAAAGGAGCAGGGAAAGAGCTGGCGGGAATTCTTGCTCAGCTCCGGCTCCCTTTTGCCCAATAAAAATGACCTCAGGGAGTTCTGGGGAACCTTCAAATGGTTTTTGGGCTTGGGCCATCGACCGGCCTATGGCCGCTGGACTTACTGGGAGAAGTTTGACTACTTTGCCGTGTTCTGGGGGGTGACCATAATAGGCTCCACCGGCTTAATCCTCTGGTTTCCGGAGTTATTCACTTACGTACTCCCGGGCTGGTTCATCAACGTGGCCACCATCATTCACTCCGATGAGGCTCTTTTGGCGGTCGGCTTCATCTTCACGGTCCACTTCTTCAATACTCATTTCCGTCCGGAAAAATTCCCTATGGATACGGTCATCTTCACCGGCCGGGTCCCCTTAGAAGAGCTCAGAATCGACCGGCCCAGAGAATATCAAGAATTGGTCGAATCCGGCGAATTAGAAAAGAAATTGGTTGACCCCTTGCCTCCAGTGGTGGTAAAAGGGATGAAGATTTTTGGCTGGATTGCCCTGAGTTTAGGCCTGATATTGATTTTGCTGATTATCTGGGCCGAGATATTCGGCTACCGTTAAAGTAAGAAGCTGTTGACCGAGATTCTTGGGTTTTGCGCATCGCCATCCCCTCTGCGATTCTGACCGACAAAAGGAAAATCTAACTGAAACTAAAAAAGCTATTCGGGTTCGCCCTTGGGGGCTTCGCCTGATATATCCGGGTCATCCGGATGCTCGTGCCGGTACATCTCCTCCGGCATCATTCCGGTCAGCCAGGCCGGGTTCATGGGATAGACTCCGGGTCGGAACACTACCGAATACATGTGCCAGATCAAAATAGCTAAGGTGGCCAGCCAGGCCTCATAATAGTGAATGACCAACATCACGTCCAAGAATCCTTTGGCGAACCACTTGACCGCTACGTTATCGAACCAGAGGAAGAATCCGGAAAGGGTCATGATGACCGCCCCCCAGACTAAAGCCCAGTACTCGGCCTTCTCCACATAGCCGAATTTCCCCAAAGCCGGGGGCTCACTCTTCAGCCCTAAGTTATGCTTTATCATCTGGAAAAACTGCCCAAAATCTTTACGCTGAGGGAAAATATCTGCCAGAAATCTTTTTC
>Ga0214473_10005380_pt1 | contig 15340 bp, 11 predicted proteins | sample RVTome_7_FD_203509 | JGI IMG/M metagenome (GOLD analysis project Ga0214473, IMG submission 203509) | Soil microbial communities from uranium-contaminated site in the Upper Colorado River Basin, Wyoming, United States - RVT98D197 | ecosystem: Environmental > Terrestrial > Soil > Contaminated >... | reverse complement strand
CACCCGCGGCTGCCAACGAGTCAGCAGAGTGGTGAAGCGCACAGCGCCCAGACCTGCCAATAACGCCAGGCCAACATAGCAAATCATTGCCCAACGAGTGGCTACTCGCATGCTCTGAAAGATGACAACGTTTTCGAAGAGAAAACGGTGGAAGAAGAAGTTGAGGCCGAAGGAGCCGGCAAAGCCGATCAGCATCCATAGCAGTGCATGCCCAAAAAGCTCGGACCGCTGAGTTGAGCAAATACTTTCCCGCAGATCTTTGTCACCCCGCATGCAATTAGAGATTACTTGCGGATATGCTAGGGAGAAACGGACCAGTAAAGCGACCAGAAGTAGCATCAGCGAGCGATCGGGCTTGGTCGCCGTCAATAACGTATGTCCGAGAAGGCTAACTCTAAACACGGTGTAACCAATAGACATCAGCGCTGTGATCCCGGCGAGAATGCAGATCAGATCGAGAGTTGCTATGAGCAATCGTTTTCTTCGGGAAACGGTCCCTTTATTGCTATTACGAGGGCTATTTTCCGGCAGCAAGAACGCGCCCAGAGCAAGAAGCGGCGCTAATAATCCCGGGAACAGAACCATCTCAGTGCCACCGTTTTGTCTTCCGAGACCGCGCCACACTCTGTTCCGTTCGTCGGCGGCGAGCCAGTTCATAAGCTGTGCCGAGTATTTCGTTACCTCTTCGGCACTTCTGGTGAAGTTATGTTCTCTGGCAACTCTCCACTGCGGGACAAGAAACGGTAGCAATAGGAGTGCTGCGGCCGAGAGCGCAAGCCCGCCTCGTAACCAAAGGTTTCGATCTCCCCAGGCGCGATTGCGAGTGATGAGCAGGAGGGCCGAAGAGGCAAGCGGGATTAGCGTAAGTATCAGCCAAGTTGTGCACGTCAGTGCGTTCATCAGGAAAGCAAACGCAAGCCAGCCAGCTCTGCCCCAACTCCTCTTGCGTACGAAGAGTATCAATGCCTCGAATACCAGGGGAATCCATCCAGCAAAGACCAGGTGCAAGTGAGAGAGGTGATGAAACCGGAAAGGGACGAACGCTAAAATGATGGCTGCCACCCAGGCCACCGCCGTTGAACCTGACAGCGTTCGTCCGAGGCGAAACATGCAGTAAGCAGTGAAAGGAAAGCTGAGAAACGAGGCGAGGCTATAAACAGTGAGAGGCCGAAACCCAAGCGCGAATAGAGGGAAGAAAAGAAGACTTACGCCGTAGTCGTACTCTCCGAAGGCCAGGCCGTAGCGGTATGGATAGAAAATCGTCGCCTGGAATAGATTTAGCGGATCATGAAATGTCTGGTGATAGTCCCACCAGAGAAAGTAGGAGATTGCATAGGGATCCCCAAAGTCTGGAACACCAGCGCGCAGTTGTAAGACCCAGGGCCACGTGATAAGGGCAGTTATCCCGAGAAAGACGGCGAATATCAGCAACTCACGAAGGAGCGTACCTCTGTTCAATGGTTTGAGTCTCATTAGATCCGACGGCTGCTATAAGGAGCACCGACTGATCACTTCTCAGGAAAACCCGCCAAGAATAAATTAATCCAGCAAACGCGAGCAAGCGACATTGGTTGGTCTATAATTCGCAGTCGTCCTGTTTTCGAATTCGACGTCGACCATTGGAACACTCACTTTATGCTTAGCCTTACTAAGGCAGGGGTAGAGGCAAAGACCAGATTCATCGCGACGCTGAGTTCTGTTCCCATAACTATCAGCAACATGTTTCGTCGTTACTGGGCGGAAATAATCTGTTGCAGCATCCTTTTAGTAATGGGTGCAAATCTACTCACTATCGTTGCTCGAAAAACCATTACTAATGATGAGATCGTACACATACCATCGGGTTATTACTATTTGACATCGAAAAACTTCCGGCTCAATCCTGAGCATCCGTCGCTAATAAAGATGTGGGCCTCCTTGCCACTTCTTGTGGTTAAGCCGGCAGCGCCTCCGCTAAAACAGAATCCAAATCAGGATTTTGCTCAGTTCACCATGAGCACCTCGCTAGATTTTTGGAAAGCGAACCGCAGCCGTTTCGCAGCTATAACTTTCTGGACTCGATTTCCCATGGTCTTGCTGACTATGGCCCTTGGCGCTCTTATCTTCATTTACGGCCGACAACTCTTTAATCGCCAGGCCGCCCTGTTTGCCGTTGCCCTTTTTAGCCTCGAACCGTCCATGATCGCTCATGGGCGAATCGTACATACTGATATTGCTGCCGCTTTCGCCTACCTCTTGTTCTTCCTTTCACTGCGTTCTTACTGCCGTAATCCCACATCATTAAGAGCCCTTGGCTTAGGGCTGGTGATGAGCGTTGCACTCCTGGCCAAATTTTCACTTGTGATAACGATTCCCATTTTTCTTGCCGGCCTGCTCTATGTCGTTGTAGTGGCCAGGCGGCTCCATACCTTTCACGCGAAAATTCTGTGGCAATTCCTGCTGGCAGCCCTCGGCGCGCTGGTGCTTGTAAATGCTGCTTACTTCTTCAAACATCCTGCTCTCGCGCGTGCGGAGGTAAACTGGATAATCGGCACTACCCCCTCAACTGCAAAAGACGCGCTCTTTGCTATCAAGCAGCTCTCCAAGGCTTTGCCAACGTCCTACCTATTCGGACTCTATACTGTTGTTGTTCACAATCAGGTCGGCCATTCAGCTTCACTTCTGGGTGACTATCGTTCGTCCGGATGGTGGTATTACTTTCCGGTCGCATTCGGATTAAAAACGACAGTTCCTTTCTTACTACTTTCGCTCAGTGCTGTTGGATGGGCGGTATTCGAAACCGTGAGACGACGAAAAAAGATGTTACTTGGGTTATTACTCCCGATCGTAATCTATCTTTCTGTGTCGATGTCGAGTCGGATCAATATAGGTATTCGGCACCTTGCGCCAGTGTTTCCATTCTTGTTCCTGCTGAGCGGAGCGTTTCTGGATCGTTTGCTCAAATCGCAGTTTCGAAGAAGTAGCACGGTCCTCACTATACTGTTATTCAGTTGGATGGTCGTCATCACCTTTCGCGCTTATCCCGATTACATTCCCTACACTAACTGCCTTTCTTTGGGCAGGCCGGGCTGGCAGTTATTGTCGGATTCAAATGTAGAGTGGGGCGATGATGTCGGAGCACTCGCAGAATATCTTCTTGCTCACGGTGAAACGAAAATCCGCGGAGCGCTGTCAGGTGGTGCGACACTTGAGAATTACGGGGTTCAATTGGTGGACTTTCCTCCACCCGAGAAGGAACTATCTGATACTCGCTACGTCGCAGTGGGCGCCGCATTTCTTAATGGTTCAACTATACCGGGAGGATTAAGGGATCAAGGTGGTCGTGTCGTAACTGAGGAGCAACGACACAATTTCCTATCTAAGTACCGCACGGACACACCTGAGGCGATCTTTGGAAAATCAATCTATCTTTACAGAGCGAAAGAGCAATAGTATTCACTTGCCGGTCGGCGCAGGCTTCTCCTTTGCGTGCTTTGCTATGGCTTCATTGAGGAGAGCAACAATTTCCTTATGACCCTGACCAGTGGCGAGCTCCAGCGGACTTTGACCATCCGACTTTTTGATATTTGGATTAGCTCCCTTGTCGAGCAGGAGCTTTACTGTCTGCGTTCGGCCATTCCATGCGGCCTCGCTCAAGGCTGAATGGCCAAATTGGTCAAGACCGTTTACAGGCGTTCCCTTACTTATCAATTCCTCGATTACCTTGTTGTCTCCTCGGCTGCTTGCGTTGACCAATGAAGCAACATCTTTGAAGAGGGCCCCAATCTCTGCGTGGCCGCCATCGAGTGTTACCACGGTTGCGCCGTCGTTCTTTTGAGCACTCAGATCCGCACCGTTGTTGAGTAAAAGCTTCACAGTTTCCAGGTGCCCCGCAAACGCCGCCTCCATGATTGGTGTGTTGCGGTCAAGCCCTCGCATATTTACGTCAACTCCTTTATCCAGCAGATCTTTCACTGCAGCAGTATCGCCTTTTGCGGCCATCTCGAGCATGGTAATTTGTTCCCTCGTAAGTTGCGGTTGCGCTTCGGGACTCCGAGTAGACTCAGGCGGGGGCTCGCCGCCGTCCTGACAGGCGACAAACATGCTGAGCAATGCAAGGGCGAGGCTTAGCTTCAACAGCCGTGACATACTCTGCTCCTTCCATAATTGTTGTTATTGGTTCTAGCGGGTCGGCGTATCACCGTTTCGACACTCCAGTTGATTGAGGTAAATCAGTTACAGTCTAATGCATGGTATCGTTTGGCGCGGACAACTAAACCAGTGCTGGTGAGCGCCTAGTCTCGCATAGGAGAATGAGCTCGTCAAAACGAACCTGCGATAGCTTAAGCTGTATGCAACTCAGTTGGATGAGGGCTAAAGCAAGCAAACTGGTTAAAGCCTGCATTGCCTATGCCTGGCTAGGTGGGTTGGCCACGGCAATAGCGATTTCTGCGTTGTACGCGGATCGGAAGGCGCGCGGGGTGCCGGAGTATCCCTGCTGCTGCGATCCTTTCGGGTATTTGCAGATGGCCAAAGATATCCGCGGCGTGCGAGCTGATGGCCGCCCTGAGTTCGTCATCGAATCGCTACACACTCGGCTGTTAATCGATCTCATGAAGTCGCGTAATGTCCCGATTCCTCAGTGGGATGATTTGGTTGCGCCCCTCGCCTATCACTATTTCCCTGAGACCGATCAAATTGGTGTGCAATATCCCCCCGGGGTGGGATTGTTGTTTGCACTCTTTCCCGAGGGTAAGGCCCTTCGGCGTTTGAACTTGCTCGTCGCTGTTATCTTCGGAGCGACAGGTTTGTTGATGCTTGCGCTTGCAGCTGTTAACCACGCCTGGTACTCAGCTGGATTAGTGATTCTTTCACTGGATCTGGGATTGGAAATTCTTGGCGTCATCGACAATGCCAGTTTCTCAATCAACGGAATCCTTTTGCCGCTATTATTGTGTGCACTATGCTTGTTTCTCACATTCGGTCTACAGGAAGACAGCAGGCTAACACCAGTTCTGCGATACGTTCTTGTGTTGCTTGCGGGGCTATTCTTCGGGTTTGCGATACTGGTTCGAATGCCTGTGCTCCTTCTAATGCCCGGTATCTTACTTCTTCTTTTGCCAGGCCGTTGGCGGAGCTGGTATAAGAGCGCCTGCGTCATCTTCATAATGGGTGTAGTCATCGGCGGGATCGTGCCGCTGGCATTACATCAACGCCAGATGGCTGGAGCTTGGTACCTGACGACATACCCCAGGTATGACACGAGCCCACCGACGCTTAGGGCATTTTGGCCGAATGTCCATTACTACTTCGGTCCAGGAAAAGGGAGTTCGTTTGTTTGGATTTGGCCAGTAGCGTTTGCGGGTTGCGCCGGACTGTTCTTGTTAACCTCGCGCCGGCAATCCTCGCGCGCGCCATCGCCGCCATTCCTTCGGAACCTGACTTGGGCGCGGTTGTTCGCGTCGGCCCTGCTCATTTGGGGGATTTCTCTTGCCTATTTTCTGACCCATCCGATCGCGAATCACGTTTATCCTTTGCCCGCGACTTTGGCGGCGGTTCTCTTGCTTGCTTTCGGCGCATTTCATCTGGAGCGAGATAGTGTGCGGCGAAACCTATCGAGCCGGTTATCCCGCCGAGGAGCCGTTCTGTCTATGGTCGGCCTGGTGCTCGCATTAACTCCCGGCCTGGTTGTATTCAGCCGAGCGTGGGTCAATGACCATCCACCTTCACCGGAACGCACTCCGCAGCGTTTTTCCTTCCCGGCCGAGCTCGCGGACGAAAGGGCCTGGGTTTGGACAAGTTTTCTAAGCGGAACACTCTGGTATTACGAGCGCAAAGCTGCTCATAAGATTAGTTCCAGCAACGCGGAGACGCGCGCGATCGTCTTTAAATTTGTTAGAGATCGTGGGGAGCCGCAGTTTATTATCGGCGACGATCCAGGGATGAAACCTGTCGAGGATGAAATAGTCCAGCTGGGTGGTGTTATGGAATTGCGAGGTGAGGTTTACGGCCTCCGATACTACTTGATTCACTGGCCCTTGAAGGACCACTAAAAAGAATACAGACTGAACGCTTTTACAGACTCTGCACAATGATTACTGGAATGCCCGCACAGCTTACCCGAGCCACTGTCGCTGTACTTATACCGTGCTACAACGAGGAACCTACGATTGCTGAAGTTGTGCGGCAGTTTCATGCCGAATTACCGGGTGCAGAGATTTATGTGTTTGATAACAACTCAACAGATCAGAGTGTAGAGAATGCTCGCGCGGCAGGAGCAAAGATATTCCATGAGCGACGACAGGGAAAAGGCTATGTGGTTCAATCCATGTTTCGAAGAGTGAATGCGGACATCTATGTCATGACTGATGGTGACGGCACTTACCCTCCGGGGGAGGTCCACAAGCTGATTGAGCCCATTTTGAACGATGAGGCAGATATGGTGATCGGTTCGCGCCTCCATGACCAATCCGCTAGTCAATTCAAACCGGCAAATAGACTAGGCAATAAGTTCTTTTCCTTCATCTTGAATCATATTCTGCGAACTCAGATAACGGACGTACTTTCCGGTTATCGCGCTTTCAACAGGAGTTTTGTGAAAGGGGTTCCCTTGTTTGGAGGCGGTTTTGAAACAGAAACAGAGCTGACGATAAAGGCACTGGATCGTGGTTTCCGTATAATCGAAATCCCGGTTAATCTTACTCACCGTCCCGCAGGCAGCTTCTCAAAAATTCGGATCTTTCGCGATGGGTTCCTGATCCTGAATACAATCGTTGCATTGTTTCGTGATTACAAGCCTTTAACATTCTTCGGAGTCATAGGCTTGTTTCTGCTCATGTTAGCTTTCATTCCCGGTTTACTTGTAATTCATGAGTTCCTTGATACTGGCCTGGTGTCGCGCTTACCTTCAGCGTTGTTGGCCGTTGCACTAGCTTTAGCTGGGATCGTTTTCGTACTGATCGGGCTTGTTCTCCATACGATTGTCCGGCGCTCGCAGGAGCACGATCATCAGTTGCGCGTGCTTATAGAGGAGCTGCGGTCGCAAAGGGCAGAGATAATTGCCGAACGCGAACGGCAGGTATATTAGTAGTAGAACCTTGGCTGGCTCTGATACCGGGTCGCAGTTTCTTATTTTGAATGTTGGCCGGGTTGCTTGGAGGTGGTCCCATTTAGCAGCGCCACAATATCCGGATGCTTGCGCGCTACTGCCAGCGTGAGTGGCGTTTCGCCATCGGGCTTTTTGATACTTGGATCGGCGCCATTCTCAAGCAATAGTCTTACAGTATTGATATGGCCGTTCCAGCACGACTCTGACAATGCAGTCTGTCCGTTTTGGTCGACAGCATTTAGAGGTATTCCTCGCTCGATGAGCTGTTGTAAAGTTTTATTATCACCTCTGCTAGCAGTTGCTACCAAATCAGTAACATTCTTAAATAGATTAGAGATTTCCTGGTTCGAAGATAATGTTACGGGAGTCGCGCCATCGTGCTTTTTCGCACTGACATCCGCTCCGCGAGAAAGCAAGAATTTGACCATTTCGACATTGCCAGCATAAGCCGCTTCCATTAGTGGTGTATTGTTCTCTTTACCTCGAAAGTTTACGTCCACGCCCTGGTCAAGAAGATTCCGGGCAATGCCCAGGTTCCCGGTACCGGCTACATACAATAGGGCCATGCCGTTCTCCGTCTCTTTAGTAACAGCTTGTGGCAATTCCGGTAGTTTCTCAGAGGGCTTTTTACAGCTAATAAGCCCGATGGAAAATGCCATCAAGAGAAGCAGGTTAAACGTGAGTCGCATCATGGCTTGCGGCGGGTTTTGTTGGAATTGGACGAAACTCTTCACGAGTTAACTTAGGATGTCTGAGGTTACCCAAGTCATTTCTCCCGTACCTCGAAGGATAGCAGCAGCGGTTCTGTACCGCATTCCTGAAACCAGCAAATATCCTGATCGATTAGATCGAGCTTCAAAGTATAGCTTCCCGCCTTATCTGGCGCTGCCTGAGAGATCATGAAGCTTACACTCTCTCCCGGAGCGACGGCACTTGTAAATTTTGGCTGACCATGCACTTCCGCGACGACCTCCTGCCTATCATTCAGTATCTGAAGCGCGACACGGACGGTGCCCCTCATTGGGGCCTCGCTTACCAACCAAATTGTGTCACCTGTGTTGACAACCTCGATCTCAGCCTTGAGCACAGATTGAGGAGTTGCTGAAGACGACCAATCACTCCCTAATCGAAACTGAGCACGTAGCGAATTTGGCTCCCGACTGTCGGCCATGGTGACCGGCCTTCCTCCCTCGGAAACCTTCTTGGCCAGCAAGTAATGGAAAGCGAGTCCGTCCAGATAACGGATTCGTTCTCCATCTACCCTCTCGCGCTCGATCAATCTGTTGAGTCCCACGTAATCCCCCACAATCGCGAAGCCATGCTCGCGAAGCAACTGCCGAAGGTAGCCGGCGGAGTACGGCGACTCCAGCGTCGCATATTGCTTCATTACATTTCTCAATTCGTCCTCAGTGCTCGACCCTTCTGGCGGTCTTTCACCTTCAAGGACAAAGAGTTGACTACCATAATCGAGCATTGCGGCAATATTAGTTAGGACCGCTTGCTCGTTTTCGAAGTGATGCAACGAGTCGTAGCAAAGGATGGCATCGAAGGTCTCAGGGAGCGGCTCAGACTCAATGTCGTGCACAAGCAAACGATACTTCAATGGTGTGTGTTGATCTGCGCCGTACGGTACGCTTGCCAAACGCTGGTTGGCGATGTCAATCAAGTCAGGGCTGATGTCAATTCCGGTGCAATCGTATCCCAGGCGCGAAAAGTATTCACAGAGCCAACCCGATCCACAGCCTGCGTCAAGAACACGAGCGCCGGCAGGTAAGGCGAGGGCAAGCGCGATGTTGGCGAAGTCGCAAAAATGGCGGTGAGTGTCGTCGTCAAGTCCATTTCCTTCCCATCTGCTGATTTTGTTTGCCAGGTTGTAGAATGGTTTAGTGTATAGATGGTACAGATTGGCCGAATCCAGCTTGCGAGGATATTCGATGGCCCCTTGTCTATAGTCAATACCTTCGAGTTTCCGAAAGCGGTCTGCAGCCACGTTAGAGATATCCTCCTGTGCAATCGGTCCAGTAGCGACTAGTTATCGAATCTTGTTGTCGAAATCACCAGCAAGTAGAATAAACGATGTGTATGATCCAGCCGAAGATCCTGTCGCATCACCATGCCAATTGAAACTGGTCGATACGATGGCACCCGGGCAAAATTCATTTCGCGAAGGGTTAAGTAAGCGCCGATCCGTATGACAGCGCTGTCAGGAGTTCTGTCGATTCCAGGTCGCGACTCGCTGATAGCCGGGTCGCTTTTCACGCTTTCACTTCTTATATTTCTCGTCTCGCCCGTACATCAGGTCACTGATTCCTCTTACTCCATGCTCTTGAGCGAGAGTTTACTTCATCACAGAAGTTTTGAGATAGGTCGCTACTATGCTCTACCGCGTTACCAGCCGGATTGGCTTCGTTACTATTTTAGAAATGGCGATATATATCAACTTGAATTCGTAAATGGCCGCCTCTACTACCATTTGCCACCGGGTAGTCCTGTGTTGTCGATCCCCTTCGTGGCGGTAATGAATGTGCTCAACATTTCGGCTGCTAATCCGGATGGCTCCTATAACGCGCTGGGAGAGGAGAAAATTGAAGCAATTCTCGCTGCGGTCTTGATGGCTTCGCTGGTTGCTGTGTTCTTTTACACTGCCCGGCTAGTCCTGCCTCTTGCCTGGAGTGTTGTTGTCGCGCTGGGGGCAGGATTAGGAACCCAGATCTGGAGTACGGCCTCTCGCGCGATGTGGAGCGACACCTGGGGAACGCTCTTGTTGGGCATCGTCTTGCTTATGCTCTTTGCAGCAGAAGTAGGCAAACATCGACTTAGACCAGTGCTGCTGGCAACGATGCTCTCTTTTCTCTACATCGTCAGGCCCACCTATTCAGTACACATCCTGGCAATTACGATTTATCTCTTCTTAATCTATCGTTCTCTGTTTGGGTGGTATGCAGTTACGGGCGCGGCATGGTTACTGGCCTTCATTCTGTACTCGTGGCAACTTTATGGACGCCTACTGCCCTCGTATTTCAATCCCGGAAGGCTCCACTTCGCCGTTGCCTTGCAGGGTCTGGCCGGCAATATCTTTAGCCCCGGCCGAGGCCTTCTGATCTACGTGCCGGTGGTCGTTTTCGTGGGGTACTTACTGGTTCGTTATCGTCGAGATATAACAGCTCCTCGCCTCGTGGTCCTTGCGCTTTGCGTAACCGTCTGCCACCTTGTGGTCACTTCCGCAACTCTCCAATGGTGGGGCGGCTTCAGCTTTGGGCCGCGCTTTACGACCAGCCTGGTGCCCTGGGTTGTTTTACTTGCGATCCTTGGAATTCAAGCAATGCGCCGGCACCGTTCCGGTGATTCGGCTTCAACTCTGCTACACAGCATCGAGCTTGCGAGTGGTTTATTTTTGCTTGTGTTGAGCGTGGCAATAAATGGTCTGGGAGCAGTGGACCGGGCGACGTGGTCGTGGAATACGAGACCATCAAATATCGATCAGCACTTTGAGCGTCTGTGGGACTGGAGACAACCGCAGTTTCTTGCGGGTTTTCTTCATCCGCCGTTGGCAGAACAGATACCGCTCATAAGCCTCGAGCGTCTGGAGTTTGATAAACCGGAAACTGATCCTTATCTCTGGTATGGATGGAGTCCGGCAGAACCTGGGTTCCGATGGAGCGAGGGCACTGAGGCAGCCCTTGTCTTTGCTGTTCATTCTTCTGAAGATCTCTTGTTGACTATCAAACTAGCGCCGTTTGTTGTTCCCGATAAACATCCGCAACAGCGCGTGTACATACTGCTCAATGATTCCCTCATTGACAGCTTTACACTCATCAAGGCTGAAGATGTTGAACGTACTATTCCATTGCCGGTTAACAAGCTGCAATCTCAGAACACTATGAAATTCAAGCTTCCCGACGCAACATCGCCGTCGGCGCTGGGGTTGAGCATTGACGAGCGAAACCTGGGCATTGCTGTGCGCTGGATAGAGTTTCGACAAAAGAAGAACACGCCGTAAAAGACCTGTCCTCATGTCAAAGCAGCCGCAGTGGAAGAGAGCTGTCGCCTGGACCGCGGGTTTCTTGATGAGCTCGGCCGGCGCTTTCCTGCTGAGTCTCATCTTCACGTTCGCGATGCTTCATGGCTATATTCTTCCGCTCACAGCGCTGCCTTATTCAGAAGGCATCAAGGGTCAGGACAGTTATCAAATGGTCTGGAACCTTTGGTTTGCTGAAGAGTCAATCACAAGCGGACAGAGCCCCTACCGGACGGATCTGCTTTACTATCCGCTTGGCGCGAGGCTAAGTCATCACTCACTCTCACCTGGTTACTTTCTACTGACGCTGTCAATCAAGATCTTATCTCGAGACGATGCGATGTATCCATTCATGGCGTACCGCATGAGTGTTCTACTGTCCTTCACATTGATTCTCTCCTTCAGTTTTCTCGCCTTGCACGCTCTTGCGTTTAGGGGCTGGGCAACGGTAATCCCGGCGGTTGCCTACGCATTTGGCGCATACTACATGGAACACTTGCTCCACCTGAACCAGATAGCCGGGTTCTTCATTCCCTTAACAGCCTTCTGTCTTATCCGCTCCTTTCAGCGGCCAAACACCGGGCGCCTCGTGATAACAGCTGTTATAGCGGCCGCGGCCATCTACTTCACTGAACTGTCACTCTATATCTACATGGCCTTCGTGCTTGTGATTCTTTTGATGTGCACATTCTCAGCAGGTAGAAGAGCTCTGCTTGAGAGAATCCGGCTTGCCGGAGTTTGGCCAATAGTGGTGAGTTTGTCGATATTTGCCCTAGTTATCGCTCCCTTTCTGATTGAATTCTTTGCGCTCCGCAGTATGAAGCCCAGGGTTAATGAGTCGTTGCTCTACTCTGGTAGTCTGCTTGGTTTTTTCCTCCCTGCATCAGGCCACGCCATTTATGGGCAGCTGGGAGCGCCGGGATTGGGAGAGGCTTTTGTAGGATTTCCGGTCCTCTTGTTGGCGGGCATCGCGCTCGTTAAGTGTAAGGATCGAGTTGTTCGCCTGAGTGTCCTGGCAGCGCTCTTTTTCTTCTTACTAAGCCTCGGGCCAAGCTTGAAAATCTTGCACGTGGATACCGGGATTCCATTACCGTACGCTGCTCTGATGAAACTACCGCCATTCGACCTTTCGCGTGGTCCTGTCCGGTTTGTGGTGATGGCCAGCTTTTTTCTTATGATCGCAGCCGCAGGAGGAGCAACCTGGCTGGAGCAAAAGCTAAAAAGTCGGTGCGGAGCGAGCTGCGGGACCGTGGCGATGGCGGCGCTGTTTATTTGGGTCATTGCCGAATCGCATGTTTCGGCGCCGCGGCAAGAGGTTGTTACGGAGCCCCGAGGACTTAGTGAAATCATTGCGGGTCCGGTCTTGAATCTTCCGCTGATCCTGAACGATGGCTATTCAGAGGTGCTGCAGATCTTCCATCGCCAGCCGATCGCAACCGGTTTTCTCGCGCGCTACACACCCGAACAGTATCGGCAGTTTGCCTATCTTAAAAGGCTGTTCGACGAGGGCGGCAGCGAATTCTGTAACGGAGTCAGAGCCATGGGTTTTCAAAACATCATCATTGCGCCAACCAATATTGTTCCCAACGCGCCAAGTGTGGCGCCGCTGGAGTTGGCTCAATGTGCAATCAACGTTGTGGATTTGAGAACAGGAGGTCGCTATTCGTTCAGGACTGTAGAAAGCCCGGAAAGCTTTCCGAATTATGAACCGGGAACCGAAATTGACTTGAGAAAGCAAGAATCAGATCAGTTCTTGTGGTACGGCTGGAGTGGAAGGGAAGACACACACCGTTGGACCGATCGGAAGAGAGCTGCTCTCGTATTTGCGTTGAACGAGCTACAACCTCTGATTCTCCTCACAAAGCTTGGCCCATTCATCGTACCGGGTCGTGTGGAAAAGCAAAGGTTGCAGTTAGGAATCAACGGTCATCACATCACGGAAGTGACCTTGACCGGTTCGCCGCAGGAATACTCTTTCAGCATTCCGAAGGAGTTCCTGGAGGAGAGGAATGTGTTGACACTTGATCTACCCGACGCCGAGTCACCTTCATCGTTTGGGTTGGGTGATGACGCCCGCCTTTTGGGCGTTAGGCTGGAGTGGCTCAAAATCGACTCTGACCCGCAGCCCGGGCCGCTCCCCGCGCCGCGGTAACGTCTTCTATCCACGCCTCCAGCAGAGCTAACTCTCCACGATCAAGGAACTCCGCTTTTACAAGGCTTTCGTAGCATACCCGCATGTTATCAGCGATGTGTTGAGAGCCCGCTTGCAGGTTGAGTGAGCTTAGAATTTTGCAGATAGAGCCGTTGTGCAGATATCCGGGAACCTCATCGGCGAAGTCGCTCATAAGATTGTGCTCGTTGCGACGTTGCTCCGCAGTCGGTCCTTGAAACAAGACTCCCCACTCGTTTGTCCAGGCAACACGCTGCGCCACAAAACTACGCCAGATGTCAGTCATGCGAAAGCCACAGTGGGGCAGGTACAGCAATAGAAATGCATCAGACCACCAGGCCGTATTCTGGCTGTTGAACGGACACCAGGTATCAGCGGTCAGTGCAATCCGGCGCGTCCGATTAAACGATAGTGGCAGCGGCAGGGTAAGGCGGTAGATGGCATCCACATCAGGATCGCCGTCCGAAAGGGCCTGCTGAATCGGGCAGTCAATAACCTGCCGGATCAGCTTCTCGAAGGAGGGAACCGGACTGCCAACATGCTCGAGCGGCAGGCCTCGAGGCCAGACATTCACATCGGAGAAATAGCTGTAAACGTTGACCCAACCGCCTTCGCTAATCACTCTTACATATGGTCGGCGCTCACGGGATGTGAAAAATTCTTCATAGGGTATGTTGTCGTCATCGGTTTCGAGAATAATCGTGGCGCCTCCGCGGATCGCCTGAAGATAGCCGATGTTTTTCCGAACGTAATGACGGGTAGGACAGAGGTCTCCCAGTCGAAGACCCAACTCACGCTGTTCCTTCAGGGAATAGTAGCGGCAGCCCTGAAGGTCAAATGTGGCCGGGCTACTCTCGTCGCCGATTACAATCAGATCGTGCTCATGCTTTGAGCAGGTGGCTGCCAACTTATGCAGCCCGGGCGTGGGCTCATTAATCGTCGTTACAACGACGGCGACTTTTTCTTTCATGGTTTGCGTTTTCATAGATTGTTCCGCCTAAAGAGTTCCTTGCAGCCGCAGGCGGAACAATCGCCAAAGATTACTAAAGGAATCTCCGAGCGCAGCCATGTCGATCTTATGACTTGCTGCGCGGTAATGAATTGGCACCTCGGCAATCCTGAACCGATGACAATATGCTCTGATCTCAGTTTGAAAGAACGGGCTACGTGAACGAATTCCTTTTTCAAGCACGTACTGCAAGGAGGAGTGGGTAAACAGTTCAAAGCCGCTAGTCATGTCCCTTAGCGATGTGCCGAGGAGCAAGTTGCTCAACAATGTTCCGCCTCGACTCACCACATAACGCGAAGGCGAACTTTCCGTCACTCGACCGCCTTGGCAGAACCGGCTCCCAAAAACACAATCATAGCCCTCCAGCATCTTCCGAAAAAATTGGGACATGCTTTCCGGTTGATGGCTGAATCCGCTGTCAATTTCGAGGATCCAGTCACAGCCGACGGCCAGGGCTTCTTTATAACCGCGCACGTAAGCCTGGGCCACGCATCGCGTTTCCGGCGCCCAGACGATATGAAGCTCCGGCTGGTTTGCTGCTAAAGTTTCCAGCAGTGCTCGGGTATTATCGTGACTCTTCTCGTCCAGAATCGCGAAAAAGTTGACTGCTTTGAAGCCGTTCAAGGCGCATTGCTCCAATACTGCATTCACGAAAGGCACTGCTGTCGGTTCCTCATTGGCCATGGGCGAGACGATGCCCAGGTTTATTGTTGAGAGTTGGCGGGCAGTAGCAGCCTGGGAAGAGTCGGTAGACATGTCAGAGTTCGGTCAGTTCATGCTGTTTGGAAGCGGTCGATGATAACAAAAGGACTGTACAATGGGGAAAGGACCAAGTCTGGAGTCTGGAGTCTTGCGATTGTCGATTGCCGGTTGTGGATTGCCGATTGCCGATTGTGGATTGTCGATTGCGGATTGCCGATTGTGGATTGCCGATTGCCGATTGTCCGTTGAGTCTGGAGTCTAGGGTGTGAAGGAAAAATCGAGAAGCGGACCGAACTCCAGATTCGGTCAATCGTCAATCGACAATCGCCAATCGTCAATCGGCAATCGGCAAAT
>Ga0214473_10005379_pt1 | contig 15342 bp, 9 predicted proteins | sample RVTome_7_FD_203509 | JGI IMG/M metagenome (GOLD analysis project Ga0214473, IMG submission 203509) | Soil microbial communities from uranium-contaminated site in the Upper Colorado River Basin, Wyoming, United States - RVT98D197 | ecosystem: Environmental > Terrestrial > Soil > Contaminated >... | reverse complement strand
AAAACCATCAGTTGCAGGATTTGAGGCAGTCCAGTTTATTGTTGCCACGGTTGCGGTCAGAGGACCTTGAGAATAACCAAAATTGACCTGAGAGAAGTTGTATATATAGGGTGATTCAATCTTCCAGTAAGATAAGTCCGTCCATCCTGCGGCTAAAGCAGATGTAGTAATGTTACCTGCTGTTGGAGTACTTAATTCCCCAGTGTCCCACAATGTGGAGAAACCAAAGGAACTCAGAGAATCACTGCTGTTATTAAGAAGAACCTCTATGTTTGTTGTGAAGCTGCCGCCTGGAGTCACCCATATATCTGTCTGTAACCCGGGTGCGCTTGCATCCATGTCAATGCGGAAAGTTGGGGCTGCAAATGTCATGGAAGGAATACCTATGAAAACAATTAGCCATATAAATAGCCCTATTTTTAGTTTGCTTTTCATATTATGTGCTCCTTTTTAAATAGTTACCTTAAGTTTTAGATTTAAAAGTTAACGGTTTATAAAATAATTTTATGGTAACCAAGAGAGTATGTCAAGTTTTTTTTCACATACTTATAAGTATTATAAATATTTTAAATTTGCGTAGTTATGCAACGTTGTAATGTTCTCAATCCCCTATCCCCGGTCCCGGAGCACTGCGGTAATATGAACGCCAGATGTTATGGTCTCCCAAATCTATTATACCGTTTCCATTGAGGTCTACATCTGCAGGAGCAGGTGGAACTGTCTGACGATAGTAAGTCCGCCATGTATTGAAATCCTCAAGCCCTACTAATCCATTGTTGTTAAAATCAGGGTCACAGATATTTCCATAGTGCTGTTCTCCTGCTAATGAAGTGTTGTCATCCACTCCTGAGTTGGTATCCCTCTGAACAGGATTGGCTACCTCTCTGCAATTATCACACACATCTCCCACACCGTCACTATCTATATCAGACTGGTCAGGATTAGGAGTATCCACACAGTTATCATCACAGTTTGTTGTATTACCTCCTATACATGGATTATCGCCAATGGTTCCGCTTCCATCTCCATCATCAGAAACACCATCACCATCCATATCGGGAGGGATTGAATTTAATGCCTTATACGCATTTATTCTCCCATTTGTCAGAACCTTACCTGTAAGTGAGGTTTTGACATCAACATTGTTGAGAATAGCATCTTTTATCTCAAGATTAGTAAGACCAAAATTCCATGCCTTTAATAACCCCGCAACACCTGACACATGAGGAGTCGCCATTGACGTCCCCTGATAACTTGTATAATTATAGCCACTTATAGAGATTGGCTTTCTTGTAAGGACAACATCATCAATATAAACTCCATCATAGGTAATTGTGAGGTCAGAATATAAACCAAAACCAAAATAAAAACCACTAAGAAGGTCAGCAGCGGCTGTAATCTCAGCAGTAGAATCAGAAACAAAACTCCCACTGGTGGTTCCTGTTCTGTAATCTATCCACTCCCAGCTAATACCATCAGCAGAGTAATTTATAAGCAAATAATCATAATCAGTTTCAAGAACACCTTTCCATTTAAATGAAAGGGTATAAAGGTTGTCCTTTACTGAAGTAATCGGGGTCATATAGCCCGCCCAGGAATATGTGCTATTTTTATAAGTTCCACCGGGACTATCCTCAAGGCTGTTAGTTCCACCTACCCCTGTTCCAGTTGTTACAGCCCATGTGCTTTTAGTGCCTCCCCTGCTCCATCCTAAAAGCGGGAGGTCCCCTGATGCTCCATTAAAATTCTGACTATAGAGAGTAACAGGTGCCCCGTAGCTAAAGACAGGAATTGTGCTGTAGATATTTACCCCTGGAGCTCCTACATCCACTGATGTGGCTCCGTAATTAGAGAAGTAGGCAAGATTATCGTTATGGTCAGTAGCTGCGACTGCTATTATATTAGAGCTTGTGTAACTCGCAGGATAAGAAGGTGTTGAGTCATTGTTTGTGCCATCATTTCCAGCAGCACAGACTACAACTGCCTGAGAGGCATCAATGGCATCTTTTAGTGCCTGGCTATAACCGCTTCCTCCCCAGCTATTGTTTATCACATGCGCACCATTGGCATTTGCATAGAGAATAGCAGAGATAGCATCGGCTGTCGTGCCATAACCACTTACACCTAAAAATCTCAGAGGCATAATCTTTGCTGTCCACATTACACCTGTAATGCCTGTACTGTTATTTCCAACCGCTGCTATTGTCCCTGATACATGAGTGCCATGTCCGTTATAATCCGCAGGGTCATTGTCATCCCCGATAAAATCCCACCCATTGCAGTCATCTATATAACCATTTTCGTCATTATCGATTCCGTCTGTACAACTACTCTCTTCTGCGTTTACCCAGATATTACTGCTCAGGTCAGTGTGATTATAGGTAACACCTGTATCAACTACAGCAATTACAACGCTGCTTGACCCTGTGGTCAGGTCCCAGGCTTCTGGCGCATCTATATCAGCATCGCTTGTTCCGCCAGTCTGTCCTGTGTTATTAAGCCCCCACAGATTATTAAAATAGGTATCATTAGGGGTTACTGCTGTATGGACAATGTAGTTTGGCTCTGCGTATTCTATTTGAGGATTTTTAAGATAAGATTTCAATGCCTGTCTTATAGATTTATGTTTTGGCAGTTTAACAAGCTGTAGCCCCCTTAACCTTTTAAACTCCCTCTTAACAACTGCACCTGTTTTAGAATGGGCAATGGCTGAGACACCCTTAATTACCCTATCATCGGCAGCTATCTCGTCTCTAAACTTAACAATTATTTCATCTTTAACATGTTCAGCGAGCAGAAGTTGAGTAATATGGGCATTAACATTCCATTTCTTTATATCCCTGGCATCTATGGCATTAATCCCGGAAAGAAAGAAACCCGTGATAAAGAAAAATATAAGCGTTTTACCTTTCATAGATTATCTCAGAAAGACTGATAATGACTTTATTATGAGCTTACTAATTACATTATACCAAAATTCAACATTTCACCAGTAAAAAAAAATAGATGGCTATAATTTGATTTTATATCGTGGTAACTATTATATTTAAAAATATATGATTTCAATTGTTATCCCCACGTATAACTCAGAAAGGTTCATGCCTGCCCTGCTGGACTCTGTCTTCAAGACATGGGTTGAGGACATGGAAGTAATAATAGTGGATGACTGCTCCACTGACAATACTGTCCAGATTGCAAGAAATTATCTCGGAATCGAGCTGCACCGGCCTGTAAAACTAATACAATCAGAGATAAATTCAGGTCCGGCTAAGGCAAGAAATATCGGGGTAAGGACTGCTAAGGGCAAGATTATACTCTTCCTTGACGCAGACGTGATTGTAATGGATGGCACGATTCAGGAAGTAAAAGATTATTTTGAAAGAAATCCCTCAGCAAACTGTGTTATCGGCGTATGCGCTACAGAGCCTTTAAACAAAGGTTTTGTGCCCCGATATATGGCTATGTTTGAATTCATACACCTTATAGGCACCAGGGATAATAAAGTCAGTGTATTTGCTCCAAGGTGCGGGGCTATAAAGAAGGATTTTTTTGAAAAGATTGGCGGCTACAATGAATCGTATAGAGGGGCAGATGTTGAGGATTTTGAGTTAGCCCGAAGGATTAATAAAGTGGACTGTATTATCTTAAACCAGAAGATACGGGTAAAACATCAGTTTGCAAACTTCAAACAGGCGGTAAGAAACTATTTTAAACGCACTGTAATGTGGGTTCATCTGTTTTTCAGGGAAAAGAGGCTCGACAACGCAGGACCGTCCAAGCCAAGTAACGGCATTGCCGCAATCTGTGCTTTTCTCAGTTTTATATCTTTATTTTTCATACCTTTCATCAACAGAGCAAAGTATGTGTCTCTTTCCCTTTTGATTGTTTTCCTTCTTTCCAATATGAAGTGGTGGAATTTTATGAGGAAGGAGGCAGGTTTCTGGTTCTCAGCAAAGGCTCTTTTATTAAACTACATCTTAGGCATAGACATCGTGATTGCAGCGATATATGGCGTGATAATCTATCCTTTCTCTAAAAAAGAAATAGTTAAAATTTAAATTAAACAATGCAGATGTTGTGAAAAAATTTATTTTTCGATACCTTTGGTACTTAAAATGAAAGTGCCAACATATATTTCAAATTTTAAAGCAATCACCACATGCATAATTTAATTAATAAGTTTATCGAGTTAAATAAATTTTTGAACAATGTCTGCATTGTTACAGAAGGTTAAATAAAACTATGGAAAAAAATTTAGTCGTCTTAGCTTATGCAAACGCAAGCCCTTTCCCATACCACGCTTGGACACCTCTGGCAATCCTTGCACTGGGAGCATATCTGGAAAAACATGGCATAGAAGTTGAATATTTTGATGAAAGGATTCATCCCAAAAAGAGATTTCAAGAGTTGATTGGAAGAGGTCCCCTTCTTGTGGGTCTTTCAACCATGACCTGCTATCAGATAAAGAATACATTGAACCTTGCCAAGCTCGCCCGCAAAATTAATCCTGACTTTCCCCTTGTGTGGGGAGGAACCCATCCATCAATGTGTGCTGAGCAGACACTGGAATCCCCTCTTGTTGATTTTGTGGTTAAAGGCGAAGGAGAACAAACATTATTTGAATTAGTCCTTGCACTGCAGAACAATAAAAAGAACTTTAGCGATATCGACGGACTCGGGTGGAAGAATAACGGGATCAATATCCTTAATAAGGACAGGGGTTTTCTCGATATTGAGGAACTGCCTTTCCCTTATGACGGAAAAGGCAGGGATATTTTAAAGGCGTATATAGAAAAAAGTGAAGATTCTCTCGAGAATATCGGTTATGAATCCTCAAGAGGATGTCCTTATAAATGTGGCTTCTGTTATAACGTATATTTTCACAAGAATGTTTGCAGGGTAAAGAGTCTTGAAAAGGTAAGGGCTGAACTTCTTAAATTGAAGGAGCATAACGTTCATAAGATGACTTTTTATGACGACACCTTTCTTGCAGGCAAAAAGGATATGATCAATAATATTTGTGACCTTCTCAGAGAGCTAAAGTTTGAATGGATTGCAAATGTCAGAATAAATCTCTTCACGCCTGAACTCCTTAAAAAATTCAAAGACAGCGGCTGTGTATATCTATTCTTCGGCGTAGAGTCTCCGGATGACGAAGTCCTTAGATTCATAAAAAAGGGGCAGAATAGAAGAATGATTGATGAGGGCATCAGGCTTGTTTCACATGGAGGAATTAAAACCCTGTATTCATTGATGATTGGTTTGCCAAATGAGACAGAGGAACAGTTAAACAGAACTCTAAATTTCGCCGATGAGATTCGCAGGATGCATCCTGGAGCAGAAGTTCCCATCCAGCCTTATGTGCCTTTACCCGGCACTTCATTATATGCAGAGGCAGTTAAGGCAGGTTTTAAATCGCCAACGCATCTTGAAGGATGGAAAAACTATACAAATGACGAAATTAAACATCCATGGGTAAAAAATAAAAGACTATTGAACGCTATTTATATCAACACATTCCTGGCATTTCGTTATGAGAGATTCCTTAAAAACTTCTGGAGCAAACTGATATTCGGGTCCTTAAATAAACTGTCGCTCTGGAGATGGAAACACCGGAACTACAAATTTTTCATTGAACTCTATCTCTATCTTATCTACAAACGTATGGGACGAGTTTTTATATTTCTGGAAAAGACGTTTAAGAAGAAGTAGACGAGTAAGTTCAAAAAATGCGATGCGGAAGTCACGGGGTCAGAAGTCACGGGGTCATTACGAAGTCACGAAGTCACGGGGTCAGGTCTTGTTTCTTGCATTTTAGAAATTAGATATGCTAAAGTAATTGCATGGCAAGACCTCTGCGGATAGAGTATGAAGGAGCAGTTTATCATGTAACCTCCAGAGGCAATAGGCGAAAGCCCATTTTTAAAGACGAAGATGATATGGTTATACGCGGGAAGAGGTTGCAGATTTTATAGGAATTCACTATTCTGTAGTAAGCAGATTGCTAAAAAAGTAGTCAATGCAAGAAACAAGACCTGACCCCAAAACATGCTATTCCTGCCTTAAATTATTGTTATCATAGTCAAACGAAAGGGAATTATGTCCAGAATTTCTATCCTTCCAGAATTATTAATCAATAAAATTGCAGCAGGCGAGGTTATAGAACGCCCTGCCTCTATCGTAAGAGAACTTATAGATAACTCTATTGATGCAGGCGCCAGAATAATCTCTGTTGATGTCCTGCACGGAGGGAAAAAACTCATAAGAATTACTGATGACGGAACCGGCATACATAGAGACGACGCCTCTCTGTGCTTTGAGAGGCATGCCACAAGTAAGATAAAAACAGAGGACGACCTTTTTAATATAACTACGCTCGGTTTCAGGGGAGAGGCACTGGCGTCCATAGCATCGGTCTCAAAGGTTACCCTTGTTACATCCACTGCAGATTCTCAAATCGGCACAAAAATGGAGATAACCACAAGCCATAAGAAAGAGATTTCAGATGCACCTCCTGTAAACGGAACAATCCTAGAAATACGGGATATCTTCTATAATACCCCTGCCCGAAGAAAATTCTTAAAAAGCATTCCAACAGAGCTGTCTCATATAATTGAGACTGTTATGCAAAAGGCACTCTCATATCCGGGAATATCCTTTTCCCTTAAACATAATGACAGTGAAGTTATAAATGTATCTGCAACCAAGAGTTTAAAGGAGAGGTTTATACAGTTATACAGCGAAGAACTGTTTAATGAATTTCTTGAAATAGAAAAACATGGGACAGGAATAAAACTCTATGGATTTTCTTCGGTAGCAGAGTTTGCAAGGTCTACAAAAAACTACCAGTATATATTTATAAACAGGCGACCTGTAAAAAATCCTACTGTCAGCCACGCTGTTTACAATGCTTATAGGGAACTGCTCCCCAGGGACAAACATCCGGCATTCTTTTTGTTTCTTGATATAAATCCAGAAAAAGTGGATGTCAATGTCCATCCTGCAAAGCGCGAGGTGAGATTTGAGTCCCCGGAAGATATTCATAAATTCGTAGAATTTACTGTTAAAGAAGCAATTAATTCACGACAATATAAAACGCAAACTTCCGAACTTCCAAGCTATACTTCTATAAATAATGGTAATCAGGTTATTCGTGAAACCCTTGAATCTGCACTCCAACCACCAGGAGATTTGCAGACTGATTTTTTTAATGGAAGGATTCCTCCTTCTATTCAGAGATATTCCCATATTGGAGAATCCTTTGTGGCAGAAATTACAGACAACGGCATCACAATTATTGACCAGCATGCAGCACACGAAAGGGTCCTTTATGAAAAATTTTTAAGGAAAATTTCTCTTGAAATTGAAAATCTATTCCTCCCTATCAGGATGGAACTGCCTGTCAGGGAATTCAATATTATTATGAATTATAAAAAACTCCTTCATGACTTTGGCTTTGATGTAGAAGAGTTTGGAATAAATAATGTGATAATAAGAACGATACCAAAAGAACTCCGGAAGGCTGATATTAAAGGCATTCTTATGGACACAGCATCAGGCATTATTGAGGAAGAAACAACCGGTATCAAGGACGAGTCAGGGAGACAGAATCTCTTGCAGAATATAGCCTCCAGACTTGCATGCCATAAGTCCGTCAGGGGAAGAGAGCCACTTAACAATGAGGAATTATCACAGCTTGTTGCTGACCTTGAAAAAACAGAGATGCCGGACAGATGCCCTCATGGAAGACCAACAAGGATTTTCTTTTCTCTTGATGATTTGAGGAAGATGTTTAAGAGGAAGTGAGTATCCAATCCACAGCCTCTGTAAGATTTCTTGCAATAAAATCAGCATCCTTTGACTCTCTGTCATGCCCTGTCTGTACCAATATGCCTTTAGCACCGACTACTTTCGCAAGAAGCATATCCAGGGTTTTATCCCCTATGACATAAGAGGCTTTCACTTTTATCTTATGTGTAAGACTCGCCTTACGTAAAAGCATTGACTTTGGTTTTCTGCATTGGCAGTTTTCATCAGGATGGTGGGGGCAGTAATAAAAGTCATCCATACCCAGGGTTTTCTGAAGATAGGCATTTGACTCCCTCACAAACCCTTCACTCATGAGTCCCCTTGCAACACCTGATTGATTTGTTACCCCAATGAGTTTAAAACCTGCATTTTTTAATCTCTGAAGGTTTTCAAGGACTCCTTCAAATATTCTCAAATTACTGAAACTATCCAGATAGTCAACATCCTCAATAAGTGTCCCGTCTCTGTCTAAAAAAACTGCCTTTTCCTCCGGAAGAACCTTTAGCAATGCATTAAAGACATCATCTGTACTTACCTCTGTCATACATTTAAGATGCTTTTCAGGACATTCTCTTTTTAAACATGGAGAACAGGAGATGTCTTTAAAGATAACCTTATGCCCTTCTCCGAGGGGTCCTGTTACTGTCCTGTCTGTAGAACCAAATATGGCTACAATCGGGACACGAAGGGCAGAGGCTATGTGCATGGGTCCGGAATCATTCGTAATAAAGGCATCACATTCTGATATTAATGCAGCAAGTTGTCTGAGATTGGTTTTGCCGACCATGTTTAATAAATAAGAAGTTGAGAGGTTGAGAGGTTGAGAAGTTGAGAACTTCTTATCTTCCCAACTTCTTATCTTCTCATCTTCTGTGTTCTGAGCTTTAAGGATTTCTTCTACAATTCCGACTTCTGACTTGCTCCCGAATAACACAACCCTACCATTAAGCTTACTGATTATTCTATGGATTAGTTCTGCAAATCTCTCAGGCATCCACCGTTTTGCAGAGCCATAAGTTGCGCCGGGGTTTACACCGATTAAAAGTTCGGAGTTTGGAGTTCGGAGTTTGGAGTTAAGTAAGTTCCTTGCCCAATTGATTTCTTCTTCCGCAAGATAAAGGGAAGGTTCTATATCAGTTGTCTCTATATTTAAAGCCTCTTTTAGCAGATTCAGATAATAATAGACGTGATGCTTTTGTCTGTGTTCTGTGTTCTGTGCTCTGTGCTCTGTCTTTTTTACCGGCACTGCCTTTGTAAGCAGCAGCCTTCTATAATCCCTGTTGTATCCGATTCTCCCAGGAATTCCTGAAAGCCACGCTATCAGGGCAGCATCAAAGGCATTCTGCAGAAGTATCGCAGTATCAAAGCCTTTTGCCCTTAATATCCTGGCGAGCTTAAATTTCCCGCTGATGCTATTGAATCTCTCTTCATAGAGAATGATTTCATTGGGAGCAGGATTCTCCCTGAAAATCTCAGCTACCCATGGTTTTACTAAAAGGCTTATGCAGGCATCCGGGAAAGCCTTTCGTATAGCCTTTAAGGCAGGTGTTGTAAGGACAGCATCACCTATCCAGTTAACTCCCCGTATAAGGATTTTCTTACCCAGATAGTGCATTTAATCCTATTTTTTGTTTTTCTCCTTTTCTTCATCTTTCTTTTCTTTCACGGCTTCAAAGAGTTCCTGCAGTTTCTTAGACACCAGGAAATTTAATGTCCCTTCAGGGTAATTCTCGTCAGGCTGTAATTCCCCCGCAGGCATCCCTGTAAGGATCTCTATTCCATCCTCTATATTATCAATAGCATAAATACTGAATTTCCCATTCTTGACTGCTTCAATAACCTCTTTTTTGAGCATAAGATTTTTTATATTTCTTCCTGGTATGATTACGCCCTGTCCCCCGTTGATATTATAGAGTTTGCATACCTCAAAGAATCCCTCTATCTTTTCGTTGACCCCGCCTATGGGCTGAACCTCTCCGTGCTGGTTCATGGAACCTGTTATTGCAAGGGACTGCTTCAAAGGCACGCCTGCGACACTGCTTAATAGTGCGTAAACCTCAGCACAGGTAGCACTGTCACCTTCTACTTCACCATAAAGCTGCTCAAATGTAAGGGATGCTGAAAGGCTGAGAGGGCGTTTCTGGGCATACTTTCCCCCCAGATAGGCACCGAGTATCAAAATTGCCTTTTCATGAATCCTTCCGCTTAACTTGGTTTCCCTTTCTATATTTACTATACCTGCCTTTCCGGCGTATGTTTTGGCGGTAATCCTTGAAGGGATTCCAAAACTGTAATCCCCGAGGTCAAGGACAGAAAGACCATTGACCTGTCCTACTACAGCACCCTCAGTATCCACGAGTATTGTGCCCTCTTCGATTGCCTCCTGTATTTTCTTCTCCACCTTGTTAACACGGTAGATTTTTTCCTCAATAGCCCTTTCAACATGCCCGGCTTTTACAATGCTGCTGTTATCGCGTTTTGCCCAGTAGTCAGCCTCACGCAAGAGGTCAGCCACCTCGCTGAATTTTGCTGATAGCTTTTTCTGGTGTTCAGCAAGCCTTGAGCCATATTCAGCGACCTTTGCAACTGCAGCCCGTTCAAATGGCTTTAATCCTTTTTCAATGCACTTTGTCCGCACAAAACCTGCGTACTTAAGAATGTTCTCTTCATTTCTGTCCATACGATTTTCAAAATCAGCCTTTACCTTAAAAAGCTCTCTGTATTCTTCATCAAGATTATACAGCAGGTAATAGAGCATGGGGCTGCCTACCAGCACAACCTTCACATTAAAAGGTATTGCTTCGGGTCTCAAGGTCACTGTTGAAATAAGGCGGTATTGCTCCCACACATCTTCTATCTTTATTTTTTTATCCTTGATCGTCCTTTTAAGGGCGTCATAGACAAAGATGTTCTTCAGAAGGTCAAGGGCATCTGTAACCAGATAACCGCCATTTGCCGTGTGAAGAGAACCTGCCTTTATCATGCTGAAGTCGGTTACCGCCATTCCGTACTGGAGCTTATGTTCAACCCTGCCAAAGAGATTGTAGTAAGTCGGGTTACTCTCGACTACAACAGGGGCACCTTTTGCATCACGATTGTTGACCAGGACATTTATAGAGTATTTTACGAATGAAGGTTCTGCTTTCAGGGGTTTTAAAAACGGCAGTGTTGATGGCTGCTCCTCCTGAGCCTTGAAATCATCCAGATGCTCAAGGATATCTTCTTTTACATCCTCAAGATAATTCAGAACCTCCGGATTCTGCCCGTATTTATGTTTCAGTTCATCAATCCGGTGGCCAACAGAGGAAAGCGTCGCCTGCCGCTCAAGCTGGGTTATTCTTTCCTTAACTTTCTTTTCTTCTTCCCTGACAATTCTCAGCGTATCATCAAGCTTCTCCTGAAGGTTTTTACCCATTTCCTCTATCTTCTTTCTCACCTTAGGTTCCAGGTTTTCATATTCCTCCTCACTTAATGCCTCACCGGTTTTTTTCACAGGAACAAGGGCAAGACCACTGACAGTCTTTCTTAGAGAAAAATCTTTCTCCTTTGCTTCTTTCTCAATCTCTAAAAAAATTTCTTTCTGTTTTTTCTGGAATTCTTCAAGTATCATGGTTCGTTGTTTTTCGTACTCCTTGGATTCAAAGACCTTTGGTATTTCCTGTCTTAATAAGATGTTTATTAATTCATCCATATCCTTCTGGAAGGCAACACCCATCCCGGGTGACAGGCTCAGGGCATTGGGTACATCAGGATTTTTAAAATTATAGACATAACACCAGTCATCCGGGACAGGCTCATCCTTGGCTTTCTCCTCCAGGATAGCTTTGATTGTAGTCATCTTTCCTGTACCGCTTTCACCGAGGATGTAAATATTAAACCCGTGACTGTCGATACCAAGTCCGAAATCAAGCGCCCTTAATGCCCTTTCCTGCCCGATAGTTTCCTTAAGAGGCTGGATTTCATCTGTGGTATTAAAGGAAAACTCAGATGGGTCACAACGATAGCAGAGTTCACCCGCCAGGACTTTCTTTAGCATAAAAACCTCCCATAAAACATTAAAATTAAAAATTTAAAATGCAAAATTAAGGAATTCCATAATTTTAAATTTTTCACTTTGCATTTTGCATTGATACAGATGTTGACATTATAGCTATGATAACTTCCTATTGACAAGAGTTTTTTGCATATTTATCATACTAAATTATATAATGTAGATTATATCAAGAGGTTTTATTATTTTTAATTTTTTATAGCAAATTTAATAAATATATTTATAAGATTTTTTTATTTGACCCTAAATGGTCTTCTATATTAAAGTTACTGAACCTACGGTGTTAGTTTATAATAAATTCAATTATTATCGTTTCAAAACCCTGTTATATTATCTTATTTTTGTTTAAGGGTTCCTCTTAACATTAAAAAGAGGCTTTACTTCTATAGAAAGGAGCGGTTAGATGCCAACTTTAGAATTTGAAGGAAAAACTTACGAGGTTGATGAGGAAGGCTATCTCCAGGACTGGGAACAGTGGAACGAGGGCTTGGCAGGTCATATGGCAAAGCTTGATGGCCTTGATCTTTCCGACACACACTGGGATGTTATCAGGTTTCTCAGAGAATATTTTAAGAAGTATCAGATAGCCCCAATGATTAAAATCCTTGTTAAAGAGATTGGCAAGGTTATGGGACCAGAAAAGGGCAATACTAAATACCTGTATGAACTCTATCCTGCTGGTCCTGCAAAACAGGCTTGTAGGTACGCTGGGCTTCCAAAACCAACTGGTTGCGTGTAAACAATTTAGGAAGCAAGAGGTGAGAAGCAGGAAGTTTTTCCACCTCTCGCTTCTTGTTTTTTGTTTATTGAGAATTTTGGCCCATTAATAAATTTCAACTTGACTAAATAAGTATGTTTTCCATAATTATTATGAAGCGTCATAAATGGAAGCACTTTCAAAAAGTGCTCCATAAATAATTACGCATTCATATGATTAATAAAACGCAAGTATTCAAGTCGTTTTATATAAATACTCGCTGCAGTGAAATAGGGGATATGAGTCTTAAGAAATTTTTGGCAGAAAATAAACCAGCCATCATGGAAAGATGGTTCGACCTGATACTGGAGACCTATCCTGCTGACACTTCAAACTTTTTAAAAAATCAAAAAAATCGGTTTAGTAATCCTGTGGGGCATACAATCTCCCAGGGGATAGATAGACTTTTTGAGGAACTCCTTAGTGAAGCCGATTTTAACCCCAGCGTCCTCGAGTCTTCCTCTCTCGATAATATTATCAGAATCAGGGCAGTTCAGGATTTTACCCCATCGCGTGCCGTTGCCTTCATCTTGCTCCTAAAGAAAGTGATTAGAGAGGAGCTAAAAGACTCGCTCAGAGAAGATGGGATTGCCGGGGAGCTGCTGACATTTGAATCTAAAATAGATGATGCTGCCCTTTTATCTTTTGATATCTATATGAAATGCCGGGAGAAAATTTACGAAATCAAGGTAAATGAGTTTAAAAATATAACATTCAGGCTATTAAAAAAGGCAAATCTGATCTGTGAGACAGAAGAGTAGGAGGTGGTGAGATGGGAGCTTTATTTTCTTTATTTGTAGTTGCAATACTCGTTCTGCTTGTCCTTGTAGGAGTAAATGTAACGAACCTGCACTTCCTCTTCGGAGTTATTATCCCCTATGCTGCCATTATCACTTTCATTGTTGGAATTATCTATCGCGTTATAAAATGGGGACGTTCACCTGTTCCATTCCGCATACCCACAACCTGTGGACAGGAGAAATCCCTTCCATGGATCAAGCAAAATAAAATTGAAAACCCATCCAGTGCTTTGGGAGTTACATTAAGAATGGCGTTTGAAGTGCTCCTTTTCCGCTCACTTTTCAGGAATACAAAAACAGAATTGAGGGATGGAAACAAGCTTGCTTATGGTTCGGCTAAATGGCTCTGGTTAGCATCCATGGCGTTTCACTGGTCGTTTTTCATTATTTTACTCAGACACCTGAGACTCTTTGCCGTGCCCGTGCCTTCACTCATTCACCAGCTTGAGAGTCTTGACGGATTCCTGCAGATCGGGGTGCCGCGTCTTCTCATAAGCGGTATTATACTCCTGCTGGCTGTGACATACCTCTTTTTGAGAAGAGTTGGTATTCCGCAGGTGCGCTACATCTCCCTTGCTGCCGATTACTTTCCTCTCTTTCTGATCTTTGGTATAGCTCTTTCCGGCGTGCTAATGCGGTATTTTGTCAAGGTGGATATTGTAAGCGTAAAGGAGATGACAATGGGATTGGTCAGCCTTAACCCCGTAGTCCCTCAGGGTATAGGTGCTATTTTCTATGTACACCTGTTTCTTATCAGTACTCTGTTTATCTACTTTCCCTTCAGCAAGCTGATGCACATGGGTGGGGTCTTCCTCAGTCCTACAAGAAACTTAGCTAATACCAATCGTGTGGTTAGACATATAAATCCATGGAATTACCCTGTCAAGGTTCATACTTATGAGGAGTATGAGAATGAATTCAGGGAAATAATGAAAGAGTCTGGAATACCAGTAGAAAAGGAGTAAATTATGGCAGGAATCCCTAAACCAGATGAGTTATCAAGGATAGATTACAAACCTCCCAAAAAGGGGTGGATGGATACCCCTGTTGAAATCAAGCCGAACATATATTGCATGGCTTCAAAATCAAAGGACATTCAAGCCCTGGGTTTCCCGAACCCCAGGACATGGTCGCCAAAAGATGAGGACTGGAAACTTCCGGAAAACTGGAAAGAGATAATCTTAGAAGGGATTGCGGAGCGGCTCGAAAAGTACCGTTCTTTTCGGCTCTTTATGGATATCTGTGTCCGATGCGGCGCCTGTGCTGATAAATGCCACTTCTTCATCGGCGGCGGAGACCCAAAGAATATGCCTGTTCTCAGGGCAGAACTTCTCAGGTCAATATACAGAAAATACTTTACAGTGTCGGGAAAGCTCCTCGGAAAGATTGCAGGGGCAAGAGAACTTACTTATGGCGTACTGAAGGAGTTATGGTACTATGCCTACCAGTGCACTGAATGTCGCCGATGCTCCGTTTTCTGCCCTTACGGCATTGATACGGCTGAAATCACAATGATAGCGAGAGAACTCCTTAACCTGCTGGGTTTAAATATTGACTGGATTGCCGGGCCTGCAGCGAAATGTTTCAGGACGGGAAATCACCTTGGCCTTCTGCCACATACACTCAAGGATACGTTTGAAATGTTCAAATCCGATATAGAAGATATAACAGGTATCAAAGTAGATCCAACCTTTAACAGGAAGGGTGCTGAGATCCTTTTTGTTGTGCCTTCCGGCGATTTTTTCGCAGACCCTGGCACTTACACCACCATGGGCGAGCTCATACTTTTCCATGAACTCGGACTTGACTACACATGGAGCACCTATGCTTCTGAGGGCGGAAATTTTGGCTTTTTCACATCAAATGAGATGGCGAAAAGGCTTAACTCCAAGATATACGCAGAGGCAAAAAGACTGGGGGTAAAA
>Ga0214473_10005378_pt1 | contig 15343 bp, 10 predicted proteins | sample RVTome_7_FD_203509 | JGI IMG/M metagenome (GOLD analysis project Ga0214473, IMG submission 203509) | Soil microbial communities from uranium-contaminated site in the Upper Colorado River Basin, Wyoming, United States - RVT98D197 | ecosystem: Environmental > Terrestrial > Soil > Contaminated >... | reverse complement strand
GGCTCGACCAACGGAACGCGAGTCGGCAGCGCTTCGCTGGCCCCCGCCCGCCCAAGGGCCCTACGAAACGGGGACGTCATCGAGTTGGGCGGCTTCGCCATCCGTTTCGAGGGCGGCCGGTCGGTCACGCTGCCAACTTCTGTGGACCGCACGGCGGCCCTCGCGAGGCGCATCCTGCGCGAGGCCCTCGAAGCCGGCGGTTCTAGCGCGCAGCAGCCGAGGTTGCTCGTCCTCAACGGTCCGGAGGAGGGACAGGAGCTGATCATCCCCGAGCCGCCGACGCTCCTCGTCGTCGGACGCGGGCCGGAGTGCGATCTGCGCCTGTCGGACGCGGACGCCTCCCGTGAGCACGCCGAGCTCGAGCGCGACCTCGACGGTGTCCTGATCCGGGACCTGGGGAGCAAGAACGGCCTGCTGATCAACGGACGACCCGCGCGCCAGCGCCGGTTGCACGATCGTGACGAGATCCGCATCGGCGCGACGGTGATCGTCCTCGAGGACCCGGACGAGGCCGCCGTCGAGGAGACGGCGGCGGCACCGGAGCGGGAGATGGCGTTGCCCGAGCCGGTCGCGGCGTCCCCACCGTCATCGGAGGCGGTGGCGGCCGGCGAGACGGTCGGGGACGACGCCCCGGCTCATAGGACGGACGACGATGCGCGAGAAGCCGCGGGCTCGTTGGCGCGCGCGGGCGGGCGGCGCTCGGGCGCAGGAGCGGACATCTTCATCTATCTGCTCGCGGCCGCGGTGCTGGCGGTGAGCATCCTGGGCCTCGTGATCCTCCTCCGCGCCGAGTGACAGGCCCGCCCTCGTCCTCCTTGGATCAGGGCCCGGTGGCGGGCCGACCGCGCGCGGGATGCAATACTGGGGACAGGTAAATTTCTGAACCGAACTTCGAGCGCGGCGGGCGCGATGCAATACTGGGGACAGGTAAATTTCTGAACCGAACTTCGAGCGCGGCGGGCGCGACGGTGATCGCGCGGCGCGCTGCAAGACTGGCGACAGGCAAGTATGTTTGTCCCAGAATTGCGTGGTCGTCAGTCGACGCGCAGCAGGGCGTCGATGTTGAAGACACCAATACTGGGGACAGGTAAATTTCTGAACCGAACTTCGAGCGCGGCGGGCGCGACGGTGATCGCGCGGCGCGCTGCAAGACTGGCGACAGGCAAGTATGTTTGTCCCAGAATTGCGTGGTCGTCAGTCGACGCGCAGCAGGGCGTCGATGTTGAAGACGCCGCCGTTGATAGGGTTCACCGGCGCCGATGGCGTAGACGTCGAGTGGCGCGTTGCCCGTGGGGAAGCATGTCGCCGTGTGCGCCGCGGCAACCACGACGTCCGCGATGCGGGACGGATTGACGTCAAGGGGGGGGGTACGGTCGAGTGCAGCAGACCTTGCAGGGGCTCGAACGGAGTGGGGAGGTGGTACGATGAAGAAGCGAATCGGGGCGGTGGTGATCGTGCTCGTCTGTTGCGTTGCTGGTGGCTGGCCCGCGAGAGTGGCGCGCGCGAGCGCATGCGGATACTTCTATGCGGACTCGGGCGACAACACCATCATCCTCGGCGAGAAGACGGGCTACTTCTACTATTAGGGGCAGCTCTACTACTACGGGCTCGGAGACCTCGCGATATGCTGGACGGACGCTGACGAGTTGACCCAGTTCGAGCTCTTCGGATCGTGCGACACCGGGTCATCGTCGTCGGACTACATCTACGTCAGCGCGCTCGGCGGAGCGGACGTGGTCTGGCCGAACACGGAGGGCCACATCTGCAAGGTGGGGTACTTCACCACCTACATGCTGGACTTCGACGAGGACATCTTCGATTTCTACCTCGACGCCGACATGGGCACGGGCAGAGACAAGGCGTACGGCACCGAGCACGGCGACGTGCTGTTCTCGAACAAGTGGGGCTATTCTCCGTACCTCCCCGCGGACTCGGCAGAGGACATTCTCTGCGGCTACGGCGGCAACGACACCCTGTACGGCAACCACGACGACAGCGAGGCCTACGAGGAGATCCTTCACGGCGGCGACGGGATCGATACCTGCAACGGTGGCTTCGACGGGAGCTACTATGATTGGGCCAGCTTCCCAGGTTGCAACAACATCTCGAGCGCCTACCAATACGGCGGCGACTGGGGGGGCTGCGGGACGAGCCGACCGCCGGCCGAGGACATCTGGTGGTTCTGAGATGAACGCACGCGTTGCGGCGGGGGGCTAGCGTTGGTCCTGGCCAGCTCCGCTTGCTCGGGGAGCCACGGGGAGACCGACGCCGGCGCTGCCGACACGGGCACGGTGCCCGACGGCGGCGAGCTCGACGCCGGCCCGCCGCCGGACGGCGGCCCCGAGCCGCTCTGCCGGCCGCCCGCGGACTGCCGCGTCGAGGCGGTCGTGGCGGGCACGGCCCACACCTGCGTGCGCCTGCCGGATGGACGCGTCGGCTGCTGGGGCGGAAACCGCTATTTCCAGCTCGCCCAGGAGGGCGTCGAAGCCTCCGTGTGGCCGCTCGAGGTCTCCGGGCTTCCGGAGGTCACCCGCCTCATCCGCGGCTACCTCTTCACGTGCGGGCTCGCCGCGGACGGCGAGCTGTGGTGCTGGGGCGACGGCACCGAGCTCATGTTCGACGAGACCGGCGGCCCGAGCTCGGGGTGGGTCTCGAGGCTGAGCGACATCACCGACCTCGCCGCGGGGGGCGCGCACGTGTGCGCCCTGCAGAGCACGGGCCGGGTCTCGTGCTGGGGGTTTCGCGGCGGAGACGGTCAGCTGGGGATCGGCACGCGCGACGTTCACCTCGAGCCCCAGCTCGTCGAGGGGATCGACGATGTCGTCGAGCTCGCCAGCGGCTACTCCCACACCTGCGCGCGGACAGGCTCGGAACAGCTGTACTGCTGGGGACGCAACCGCGAGGGCCAGATCGGCGACGGGACGGGGGGCGAGCCTGAGCCGACGGCCGATGCTCTCTCGCCCGTGCTCGTCCTCGACGGGGTGCGCCGGGTCGTGACGGGCGGCAACTTCACCTGTGCGCTCCGCGGCGCAGGCGAGGTCCTGTGCTGGGGTAGCAACATGTCGGCCCAGATTGGCACCGGATCCTTCGCGCGTACGGTGCCGTCGCCCGAGCCCGTGGCGCTGCCGGCCGGGATCGACATCGCCGACATCGTGGCGGGCGCTGCGCACACGTGCGCGCTGGCCACCAGCGGTCGCGTGCTGTGCTGGGGTGCGAACGATGGAGGAGCGCTCGGGTACGGCAGCATGGGCTTCACGCGCCTGCCCGTCGAGGTCGGGGGGATCGACGACGCGACCGCCATCGCGCTCGGCTACGAGCACACCTGCGCCATCCGCGGCGACGGCGAGCTCTGGTGTTGGGGCCTCAACGACGAAGGCCAGGTCGGTGACGGCACGACCGTCGACCGCGGCCTGCCCGTGCGCGTCGTGGGCCTTCGGTGAGACGACGCTGCCTTGTCCGGCGGGCCCTGGCGGGCTTCGCCGCCGGTGCGGTCGGCGTCGCTGCGGTGACGGCGCTCGTGGGAAGCGGCACCGGTCAGGAGGACGCTTCGACACGAGCCGCTGCTACAGGCCCGAGGCGCGGCATCGCCATGGATCGCGCGCGCACGGTGGCGGGGGAGCCTGTGTCCGGTCGCCTTGGGGCTCGACGTGAGCCCGGGGCCTTCGCTCCCGACGCTGGAAGTCCCGAGACGCTCGGGCTCATGCCCGCTCCGCCTGGCGCCCGGATCGGATTCGAAGTCGCAGCCGAGGTGCGCCTCGAGAAAGCACGGGAGGCGATGGATCACTTCGCCGCGCGCGTGGCGAGGCTCGAGCACGAACGCGAAGCGGTACGAAGCACCGGAACGAGCGACACGGCCGCCCTCGATCGCGCGATCGCGACAACCCGGCGTCGCCTCGCGATCGCCGAGCTCGCGGAGAGCGCGATCCTCGTCGAGATGGCCGGGCCAGCTCAGCCCCCTCCAGGCCCGCGTTGATCCCCGCGCCCGTGCCCGCTCGAGGTCCGGTACAGGAATTTACCTGTCCCCAGAATTGCGTGGCACCGGTTGATCGCCCGGCGGCGGGCCGACCCCGCACGTCGGCCTTCACACGAGACTGCATGCGCGCGTGTGAGACCGGGTCCGCGAGAACGACGCGGCATGCGGGCGGCTGGTGTCGAGCCCGGTGGCGGGCCGACCCCGGAGCGGGCGTGGCGAGTGCCGGGCGGTCCGGAGAAGAGCCTTCCGACCGGCACGAGCCCCGAGCGAGCGTTGCCCGGCCCTGCGCGAGCGCGCCGACCGGGCCGGATCTGCAACGCGAGTGTCCCGCGCAGGGGGTCGGCCCGCCGCCGGGCGATCAACCGGTGCGAACCCGCGCCCCGCGCGATCACCGTCGCGCCCGCCGCGCTCGAAGTTCGGTTCAGAAATTTACCTGTCCCCACTATTGCATCGGACGATCAGAACCAGGCGTAGCCGAGGGCGAGGCGAACACGGGCGCGCACGCGGATGGCTGACTGGGTCGTGAGGTCCCGGTCCGCCGCGAGCCCGACGCACGCCGCCAGGACGATGCCGTCCCACACGACCTGGTATCCGCCCTCGAGCGCGCCGAGCACCCGAACGGCTCGACCCGGGGAGGTCACCGAGAGGGCCACCGCCGGTCCGAGAAACAGACCCTCGAGCCCCTGCGCCAATGGCCACAGGTGGTAGCCCACTTCCAGGCCGAGCGCGTCGTCCGGCTCACCGAGCTCGAGCTGGGGCAGCAGGCGGATCGAGTGAAGGTCGGCGACCGCAAGCTCCACTTCGACCCCGTACCTCGCGAAGAAGGCGGCGAGCGGATCGACGGTCGCGGCCAGCGTTCGCACCGGCACTTCCGCGTCGGTCTCGACGCGCAGGCTCGGGGCAGCCCTTTCCTGCCCCATGGCGCGCCCCGCCACCGGGACCAGAGCGGCGACCAGGCCGACCGCAAACCCGAGGTGCCTCAGACGGTGCGCTCGAAGCATGCCGGCTTATCGAAACAACCGCGCCCCGGTTGCGTCCCCCCTCCCGTTCGACTTGCGGGGCGCTCCACCAACGTGGTCTTCTACGCCAGCCTCGAGACAGGACGCCGACGCGGCATTGAAGGCATCGGCGGGGTTCTTCGTCCACCCACCTGCGTCCTTCCGAGCCCTCTCACGTGGGGAACCAAATGATCCGACATCTTGGAATCACGGTGCTTTTCGTCGCCCTCCTCGGATGCGGAGTCTCGCCGCGACGCGGGGGCTATGGAGTAGGCGGGGGCGTCGAGGGCGGCGGCGGAGGAGGGGGAACGGCGGTCGGGGGCGGAGGCCCGGCCCCCGTCACCAGCGGGGACCCGCGCACCATCCTCAACCAGGTCGACCAGTACCTGCAGCAGCAGGGATACGCGCGCGTTGGACCGGCCGTGCGCAACGCCAACCTCCCCGCCAACGGCGTCATCGCCTACGCCATCGACGCACGCCCCGGGGTCTGCAACACGGTCGTGGCCATCGCACAACAGGGTGCCGACCTGAACATGGTCATCCTCGATCCCGGCGGCGGGACCATCGGCTACAACGTCGATCCCGACCCCTATCCCTGGGTCACCGTGTGTCCGACGGCGCAGGGCCGGCACATCGCTCGCCTGCAGATGGCGAGCGGCGGAGGCGAGTACTACTACGCCGTTTACCAGGGCTCCCCGCAGCAGCGGCCGAGCCTCGCGGCGCTCTTCGGAGGCCAGCAGGAGCAGGGAGCGCAACAGGCCCAGCTCGACCCGACGACGGCCCAGCGCCTCGCCGCCCTCGACCAGCGCCTCGCCACCGACCGATTCCAGCGTCAGGGCGATCCCCAGGGCGTCGTACATCGCACGGGGGAGGACAGGAACTTCGAGCTCAACCTCCAGCAGGGCTATTGCTACGCCTTCGCCACCCTGGGGGGCCCGGGCACGCGTGACACGGATGTGTTCCTCGTGGACGGAGGCGGCAACGAGATCGAGCGCGACGTGAGCACCGAGATCGACGCGCTCGTGCGCTACTGTCCGAGCCAATCCGGCACCTACTCCCTCCGCTCGCGCTTGTACGCCGGCCAGGGCCCCGTGTTCACGGCGGGCTACGTCCAGCAGAGCGGCGGACAGCCCGCCGAGCAGGTCGGCCCAGTGATCGCGAATCAGTCCACGGCCGGTGCCGGCGTCGACGAGAACTTCCGCTTGATCGACGCGGACATGCGCGCCCGCGGCTACGAGCCCTACGGACAGCCCGCCCGGGGTGAGCTCACCGAAGGCCAGACGCGGGATTTCGAGATCAGCCTCGAAGGCGGCAAGTGCTACGCGATCCAGGGCGTCGGCGACAACGGCGTGCGTGACCTGGACCTGATCCTGCTCGGTAGCGACGGGAGCCAGATCGACCGCGATGTCGAGACCGACGCCCGCCCCGCGGTTCGCGTGTGCGCCCCGACGACGGGGGGGTACCGCATGCAGGTCCGCATGTTCCGCGGACAGGGCAGCTTCGTGTACGCGCCCTACAGGTGGCCGCGGGGCACGCGCGGGCCCTTCGGGCTCGAGGGTCTCATCTACGTGCGGCTCGCCGAGGTGACCTCGCTGCTCGCGGTCGAGGGGTTCGAGCCTGACGTGGACTCGGCCCCAGGCCGCGGCGCGCTCGCGCGCGAGGGTCAGAGCCGCAGCCAGAACCTCAATCTCGCGGCCAACCAGTGCTACGCGGTCCTCGTGGTCGGCGGCGAGGGCGTGAACAACCTCGACGTCACGCTGGCCCAGGGGAGCAACCAGGTCGCCCGCGAGGAAACCCGCACGGCCTTCCCATCCGTGAGGCACTGCACCCAGCAGGCGGGGCGCTTCTCCCTGAACGTGCAGGCAACCGCCGGATCGGGCCAGTACTTCTACCAGATCTTCCGGCGGTCCTCGGGCAGGTGAGATCCCCCCCAGACACGCCCGCGCGCCCGGCCCGCTTTGGCGCCGGTGTGAAGAACATGTACACTTGTTGAATCGGACGCAGTTCGCGGGGCGTCCGCAGGAGGTGTCGGATGCGCCAGGTCTTGCCTTTGTGGGCGGCTGTGCTGCTCGTCGTGATGGCTGGTTGCTCCCCAGAAAAGGGACGCCCAGCTCCGAGGGACGGGGGCGGCAGTGACGGGTCGACGCTGCCCGAGGCGCCCGACGCCGACGGGGACCGCATCAGCGACAGCTGGGAGGGGCGTGACGACCCCGGCGGCGCGGTGGACACCGATGGGGACGGCACCCCGGACTACCTCGACGACGACAGCGACGGCGACGGCATCCCCGACTCGGTGGAGGGCAACACCACGCGCAGCGGGGACGAGCCCGCCGACAGCGATGGCGACGGCATCTACGACTTCCGCGACGACGACAGCGACGGTAACGGCATCCCTGACGTCACGGAGGGTGGCGTCGACACGGACGGCGACGGTGATCCCGATTCCCGCGACGACGACAACGACGGCGACCGGATCAGCGATGTCGTCGAGATCGGCGGGAGCGCCGTGTCCCCGGTCGACTCGGACGGGGACGGCACACCGGACTACATGGATCTGGACAGCGACGGGGACTTCATCGGCGACCTTCACGAGTCCACCGTGGACACAGACGGGGACACGACGCCTGACCGCCTGGACCTCGACTCGGACGAGGACGGCTGGACGGATGCGGAGGAGGCCGGCGACATGGACGTGGGCACGCCGCCAGTGGACTCGGACATGGACGCGATCCCGGACTTTCGCGACCCGGACAGCGACAACGACGGTCTGAGCGACATCGAGGAGCGCGCGCACGGCACGAGCCGGACCAATCCGGACACGGACGGAGACGGCGTGACCGACCTCGTGGAGATCGCGGCGTGCCCGGCGGGCGACACCACATGCGCCGGCGACGCGACGGATGGCACGTCGAGCCCCCGCACGCGCGGCGACTTCGTGTTCTTCGAGCCCTACATGCTGCCTCCCGATCCCGTCAGGGACACGCTGGTCTTCGCCACGGACATCCGCGTGGCCGACGTGTACTTCCTAATGGACACCACAGGCTCCATGGGAGGCGCCATCAGCAGCCTCAAGTCGGGGCTCTCCACGCCCGGCAGCGGGCTCATCGACCGCGTCCGGGCCGAGATCGACGACGTCTGGTTCGGCGTCGGCGGCTTCGACGACTATCCCGCGGGCTCCTACGGCTACGCGAGCTCGGGGGACAAGGCGTTCTACCACCTGCAGGATCTGACGGGGGACACGACCGTCGCTCAGGCCTCGGTCAATCTGCTGACGTTGCACTACGGCGGAGACGGATCGGAGAGCGACGTCGCAGCTCTGTGGGCCGTGGCCACGGGGAGCGGGCTTGCCGGCAGCAGCGGGTGGACCGGCGACCGGTCGGCCGGCTACGGCGGCTTCAGCGCCTGCGCCGCTGGCTTCATCGGCTGGCCCTGCTTCCGGGCGGGTGCGGTGCCCATCGTCGTGCTCATCACGGACTACACCTTCCACAACGGTCCGATGGGCTACGACGCCTACTCCGACGCGACGATCGGGGGCCACGCGCCGACATACGACGAGACCGTGGCGGCGCTCACCGCTGCGCGCATCCGCGTCATCGGCATCGAGCAGAACACCTACGGCGGCGCAGGCGCGCACCTGCGCGCCGTGGCGACGGACACGGGCGCCGTGGACGGCGCGGGCGCCCCGCTCGTCTCCACATGGACATCCGGGACCATCAGCGACGCCGTCGTGACGCAGATCCGGACCCTGGCCAACCAGACACCGCTCGACATTTCCATCGTGTTCGACGACGACCCTGGCGACGCGGTGGACACGTGGGCCGCCTTCGTGGATCACCTCGAGGCCAACACGGTCGGTGACGTGGCCCGCGGATGCGAGCCCCGCGCCGCCGAGGACACGACCGGAGACGGATTCCCCGATACGTTCCGCGATGTCACGCCTGGCTCTCCCATCTGCTTCGACATCGTCGTCAAGCAGAACAACACGATCATGTCGACGGCCATGCCCCAGATCTTCCTCGCGACCCTGCGGGTCTTGGGCGACGGCTTCACCGAGCTCGACTCACGCCGGATCTACTTCCTCGTGCCTCCCATCGTGGAAATTCCGGGCGGCCCGGACTGATTTCACGCACTCGCCCGCCCTTGCCCCAGTCCTGCGGTCCTCGCATGAGGATCGGTCGGGCCAGGTAGTTCGGGGTTCCGTCGCACGCCCACTGGGGTAGCATGGCGGGCATGGCGAGCAGCGTCGTTCTCGGGATCGACCTGGGAACCACGAATTCGGTCGTGGCCGTGGCCGACGGAGGCACGGCGCGCGTCCTCGAGGACCTGGACGGGCAACGCCTGATCCCATCCGTCGTGTCGTTTGTCGAAGACGGCTCGGTGCTCGTCGGGGAGCTGGGCCGTGAGCGCCGCCTGACCGACGCCGAGAACACCATCTACGCCATCAAGCGCCTCATCGGCAGGCCCTATACGAGCCCGGAGGTCGAGCGCGCGCAGCAGCGCTTCGCGTTTCGGATCGTGGAGGGCTCCAACGGAGGGGTGCGGGTCGAGGTCCGGGGTCAGGCCTACTCGCTCGCCGAGATCAGCGCCTATGTCTTGCGCGAATGCCGGCGCGTCGCGGAACAGATGCTGTCGGACCGAGTGGAGCAGGCGGTCATCACCGTGCCGGCGAACTTCAACGAGCTGCAGCGCAGCGCGACGAAGGCCGCGGGCAAGGTCGCCGGACTACAGGTGCTGCGTATCCTCAACGAGCCTACGGCCGCAGCGGTGGCCTACGGGTGTGGCACCAACGAGCACGAGCGGGTCGCGGTGTACGACTTCGGCGGCGGCACCTTCGACGTGACGATCCTCGACCTCGACGACGACGTCTTCGAGGTCGTGGCGACGGCCGGGGACACGTTCCTCGGGGGCGACGACCTCGATCTGCTGGTGGCAGAGGCCTTCGCAGACCACCTCGCGGCCGGAACGGGGTGGGATCCGAGGAGCGACCGCCAGGCCTTCGAGCGCCTTCGCGCCGCCGCGGAGTGGACCAAGTGCAAGCTCTCTACTGAAGAGGAGATCACGACTCGCGTCCGGGGTCTCCACACGACCGCCCGGGGAACCGAGATCGACCTCGAGATGACCCTGAGGCGCTCCGACTTCGAGAACATGATCGAGCCGCTCGTTCGCCGGTCCAGCGATGTCTGTCGCGACGCGCTCGGGCTCGGAGACGTCCATATCGGCAGCATCGATAGCGTGCTGCTCGTCGGTGGCTCGACGCGGATACCGCTGGTGCGGCGAACCGTGGAGGAGCTCTTCGGTCGGTCCCCGCGCACGGACATCGATCCGGATCTGGTGGTCGCCCTCGGAGCCTCCATCCAGGCCTACGCCCTATCGGCCAAAAAGCCCCGGCGCGCCGTGTCCACGCTGCCGGGCCCCACCGTCCAGGACGCCGACCGCGTGCGCAAGCGCAAGGCCCGGGCGCGTGCCGAGCGACCCGAACAGCCGGCCTTCGCTCCGCAGGAACGGATCGAGTCCGTACAGCCGCCACCGGTGGAGCCGCCGGACGCGCAGGCCGGGCCGCCGCAGTTACCGGGACTGCCCCCGCCGGCGCCGGTTTCGGTCACGACGCGGGCGATCTTCTCTCTCAGCGAGCCGCCACCCGACGCGTCGGCCGAGCCCGAGGGCGAGGTGGCCGCGGGACACCGCTCACCGGAGCCGCCGCGACGACGGACCGAGCAAGCCTACGCGCCACCCGCGCCCGCTTCTCCGGGGCAAGACGAGCTCGGCGAGCCCTTCGATCCGGATCGCGGCTTGGAGCTGGTCGACTTCGGCTCGCTCGTCCCGCAGGCGGGCGCGACGCCCCTGGAGCCCCGGGAGATGCCCTCGCAAGCGCCAGTGCGAATCGTGACCGCGGACGCCGAGCGGCACGCCGGTGCGACGCATTCCGTGAGTGGGCCTCCGGCACCCCCGGGCGACGTCGACGCGCTGCTCACGGAGCTCGACATCGACGACCTCGATGCGCTGGTGGAGACCGTCGAGTCCTCGCCGCCGAAGGGGCTCGCACGTACGGGGTCACCGCGAATGCCTCCCGTGCTCGACGCGGGTCTGGTCGGTCTCGTCCCGCCGGCCGCACCCGCGCCCGAGGGGCCCCCTCCCCCGCCTCCGCCACGGCAAGCACCGCCCCGACCGTCACCCCCGCGACCGTTCATCCAGATGTCGGAGCGTCCTCCTCCGCTGCTCATGGACGTGACGCCGCATTCGCTGGGCATCGAGGCCGTCGGCGGATACTGCGAACGGATCATTCGGCGCAATGCGCCGATCCCCGTAGAGCAGACGCGGATCTTCTCCACGGCGCAGGACAACCAGATCGCCGTCATGGTCGCGGTGTGCCAGGGAGAGGATCGGATCTTCGAGCGCAACCAGCTGCTAGGAGAAATCGAGCTCGCGGGTCTGCGTGCAGCATCGCGCGGCCAGGTCAAGATCGAAGTGTCGTTCATGCTCGACGCGAGCGGGACGTTGGACGTGAACGCGCGGGACATGGAGACGGGCAGGGTGCAGACGATTCGCATCAGCTTGCTCGGAGGGTTCAGCGAACGGGAGCTGCACGAGATGCAGGAGCGCCAGGAGATGTCCCTCGGGCAGTGACCCAGGACAGCGAGACATGGCCAACGACAGGCTCGAACAGCTCGACTACTACACCCTGCTCAGCGTGGAGCAGGACGCCTCGACCGCCGATGTGAAGCGAGCGTTCCGCCGATTTGCGCGCAAGTACCATCCGGATCGCTTCGCAGGGGCGCCCGACGAAAAACGCGAGCGCGCCAACGCCATCTACCGCCGTGGCAGCGAGGGTGTTCAGGTCCTGTGCGATCCGGCCGCGCGAAAGCTCTACGACCTCGCGCTGCAGCGCGGCATCCTCCGCTTGACCGCATCACAGCGCGACGCCGCCGCCAAACACCTCGAGGCGGGCACGGCACGGGGTCAGCCCGCGGCTGCGGTGGGCTCACCGGCCTCGGCCATCCGGTCGCCCCAGGCCAGGGCATTCTTCGACAAGGCCGCCATGGCGATCGACGATTGCGACTACAAAGCGGCCTGGCGCGCCCTGGGCGCTGCCGCTGAGCAGGAACCGGGCAACGCCCTCATCGAGGCCACGTTGCGCGAGGTCGAGAACGTGCTGCGGAGACTGTAGCCGGCCCCGTGAAGGCTCTCGAGCGCAGATTGCAGCTTCCGTCCGTGGTCGCCATCAGCGTGATCGCCATGATCGGGAGCGGTCTGTTCGTGCTCCCCGGGCTGGCGTCGGCGATGGCGGGCGCGGACGTTTGGGCGGCTTACCTCATCGCTGCGGTGTGCGCGCTGCCGGCGGTCTTCTCCAAGGCCGAGCTCGCCACGGCGATGCCGACCTCGGGCGGCACGTACGTGTACCTCGAGCGAAGTCTCGGTCCCCTCGCCGGCACCATCACCGGGCTTGGGCTCTGGCTGTCCATGCTGCTCAAGGCTGCCTTCGCCCTGGTTGGCTTCGGGGCATACCTCAGCATCCTCGCGGACGTGCCCTTGAAGCCCATGGCGCTCGGCCTCTTGGCCATCATCGTCACGCTGAACGTCGTGGGGATCCGCCATGTGGCCAAGGCCCAGATCGCCGTGACGTCCGTCGCCCTGCTCTTTCTGTGGACCCTCGTCGCCGTGAGCCTCTTCAGCTTCACGCCCGATCGGCTCGAGGCGCCGTTCGACGTGCCACCCTTCGGGCTGCTGTCCGCGACGGGCTTCATCTTCGTGTCATACGCGGGAGTGACGAAGGTGGCAGCCATCGCCGAAGAGGTGAAGAACCCCGACCGCAACCTGCCGCTCGGGATGGCCCTGTCCCTGCTGATCGCGACGTCGACCTATGTGCTCGTCACGCTCGTGTTGGTCGGCAACGTGCCGCTCGCAGAGCTCGCGACGGATCTGCGGCCCGTCTACACCCTGGCTGCCGTCGTCGGCGGGCCGACCTTCGGCACGGCCGCCGCGGTGCTGAGCGTGGCCACGATGACGTCCATGGCCAACTCGGGCCTCCTGGCGGCGTCACGATTTCCTTTCGCGATGAGCCGGGACAATCTGGTCCCGTCGGCGCTGCGCAGCGTGAACGAGCGCTTCACCACGCCGGTCGTGAGCATCCTGGCCACGGGCGCGACGATCGCGTTTTGCATCGTCTTCCTCGATGTTGAGCGGATGGCGAAGATCGCGTCCAGCTTCGTCGTTCTGCTCTACATCGCCGTGAATATCGCAGTCGTCGTGTTCAGGGAGGCGGGCGTCCAATGGTATGCTCCCGCCTTCCGATCACCGCTCTATCCGTGGACACAGGTCCTCGGGATCCTCAGCGGAATCGTGCTGCTCGCGGTGCTCGGACCGGTGACGCTGCTGGCGATCGGCGTCACTGCCCTGGGCGGCATCGCGCTGTATTTGCTGTACGGGCGACATCGGTCCGCGCACCTCGGAGTCCTCAAGAAGATCGGCAAGCGACCGGAGTTGCTCGCCGAGGCCAAGTCCATCGAGGACACGATCACTGGCGCGGCGGCCGTGGTGGTTCCCCTCTTCGGTGAAGAGCGATCCCCGGAGGCGCTGGTCGAAGTGGGCGTCGCGCTGGCCGCCGGCAAGCGCGTGGAGGTCGTGCATCTCACCGAGGTTCCCGAGCAGACCCTGCTCGAAGCCGTCCTCGAGGATGACGCGCCGGTCAAGTCGCTGGCGCGACGGATCGGGGCGATCGCCCTGGAGAAGAAGGTCGACATCGACTTTCACGCGGTCGTGTCCAGGGACCTCGTGCAGACGACGCATCGGATCACCAATCGCGTGGACTGCGACTGGCTCGTCATGCAGTGGCGCGGGCGCATCGGCGAGACGCTCCTGCCATACAACCCCCTCGGCTGGCTCATCAATCACCTGTCGACCAACCTCGCGCTCTTCCAGGATGCGGGCATCAGGTACATCCGTGCCATCTTGGTCGTCCCGCAGCCGGGCCCGGACGACGCATTGGTCGTGCGAACGGCCGACCACCTCGCCTCCGTCTGGGGCGCCGGGCTCACGTTCGCTCGGTTCGTGGCGGACAGCGCGCCCGAGACCGCCGTGCTCTCGGCCCGGCAGTACCTCGAGCAACTCGCGGAGCTGTGCTCCACCAAGACGGAGATCGAGATCGTGCGCGGGAAGCGCGGCACGCTTGCCATCGCGGCTGCCACCACGTCGTTCGACTTGTTGATCACGGGGGCGCCTGATCTCACGCTCCGCAGCATCCTGCGCGGAGAGAGCTTCGACGTGCTCAGCGCGCGCGCGGCGTGCTCGGTGCTCACGCTGAAGACGCCGCGGCAACGCACCCACGAGGCGTTCGACCGTCAGCGTGCCCGAGTGGAGCGCCGGTTCTCGATCCTCGAATACGTGGACGATCGTTGCGCAAGGCCCCACCTCGTGGCCGCGCGCAAGGATGCCCTCTTCGATCGCTTCGCCGAGGTGTTCAGCGAGGTCCTGAGCGACGCCGATGAGCATGACATCGACGGTGGCCTGTGGGATCGCGAGCGCACGCAGAACACGGCCGTAGGCAACGGTGTCGCGATGCCCCACGCGACGCTGGATATTCCTCACATGGTCCTGGGCATCTTCACGACTCGCGAGCCGATGGACTACGAAGCCCCCGACGGAGTGGCGGTGGACGTCTTCTTCGTGACGCTCGGCCCGGAGGGGGAACGCCAAACACACCTGCACATCCTGTCGAGCCTGGCTGCGCTGTCCATGAAGACGGGCTTGCTCGACCGGCTTCGATCGGCGCAGTCCGCCGAAGAGATGCTCGAGGCCACGCGGCAGTGCTGCGCCGACCTGGATAAGATGAGCGACTGACCGCTCTCACCCAAGAGGTGTCGTGCGGCGCGGCGAGGCCGTACACGAGCACCGAGCACTCGGACACCAGCGTGCTCAACAGCGCATGGAACATGTAGTTGACCGCGCTGACGAGTTGGTTCGTCGCCGGGGACCCGGTGGTTCTTCTCAGGGGTCGGAACGAGCTTCGGACACCGCGGGTTATGCCGTGCACGACATGACCCGCGCTCTTCAACGCTCGCCAACAGGCAGAGGGCCGAGATGAACAAGACGCGGGGCCTCAACCGCAACTACAGCCGTCGGCTCGAGCACGTCTTCAAGGGCGCTGCCACGGCCGTGATGACCCACCGCCTCGAGCCGATGTACAGAAGCACTGTTCGAGGGAAAGTATCCATCATGGTCGTGGACCCCGGCCTGGTGCCCAAGTCCCCACGTGTAGGTTATGCCCCCTCGGAGTACCAATCGATACGATGGCCTCGGCAGGCCCTGACAGAAGGCTGGTGCCCACTTCAACGAACGGGGCTTCCTGCTTCCGGACTGGCTGAAGCCGAAGAACGTC
>Ga0214473_10005377_pt1 | contig 15344 bp, 13 predicted proteins | sample RVTome_7_FD_203509 | JGI IMG/M metagenome (GOLD analysis project Ga0214473, IMG submission 203509) | Soil microbial communities from uranium-contaminated site in the Upper Colorado River Basin, Wyoming, United States - RVT98D197 | ecosystem: Environmental > Terrestrial > Soil > Contaminated >... | reverse complement strand
TTGTTCCGGTGAACAAGACCGGCGGCGCCGGAACGGTAGGCGCCGATTTTGTCGCCAAAGGGAAGAAGGACGGCTACACCGTTCTTTACATCAATTCCAATATCATTTACTCCTATGCCTCAAATCCGGGAAACGTTCCCTACAACCCCTTTCAGGACCTGGAACCCCTGTGTTTAGCCGTCTCCGTTCCACTGCTCATCGCAGTACAAACCGAGTCTCCGTGGAAATCGATTCAGGACTTGGTGAATTATATGAAGCAGAACCCGGGCAAGATCCGGGGGAGTTCGACAGGAGTTGGCTCCGTGGGCCATTTCGGCTACGAGGTGATTCGCGCAGAGACCGGGGGAGAGATCACGATGATTCCTTATAAGGGAGCGTCTCCCGGGCTGACAGCCCTTCTCGGGGGGCATGTGGAGGCTGCCATCCCATCTTATTCCCTGGTCTCCCCGCAGCTCCAGGCTGGAAAAGTCCGCGTTCTCCTGACTTCGAAGAAAATCCCGGAGTATCCCCAAGTCCCGACCCTGACCCAACTGGGATATAAGCGTGACATGTCTTCCGTCTGGTTTGGATTCTTTGTCGCTGCCGGGGTTCCCGACGACGCGAAAAAAGTTCTGATCTCTGCGCTTGAGAAATCGATTAAATCCGCCGATGTGGCCAATACCCTCAAAACCCTCGGCGCCCTGGAGGATTATAAACCCGCTGGGGAGTTTAAAAAGATGATGACTGACGAATATGGAATGATCAAAGATCTTTTTAAGACCGCCGGTCCCCCTTCAAAATGAGATTTCTGAAGAAACAACTCCTGCGAAACCAGGTTTCACCGCAGAGCCGCAGAGGGAGGGTTTTAAAAAAATAACTCCTCTGCGTCCTTCGCGTCTTTGCGGTGAAAAATTTCTTTACTGGCTGGTCTTTTTTCGCCTCTTAATTGCCCCGGTAAGGCCAGGGAAATCTTCATATTCGATCTGGTCCAGGGCTTGTAGGGCTTCGGGAAGGAGCGTCCCCTTTCTGTGGACCACCCAGACCTCCTTCCCCATACCCAGGGCAACCCCAAGTTCAACGAGGATATCCGCCTCCTCAGGCGCCGAGAGACTGAAGATCCCGAGCTTTGCGCGCCGGATCTTTTCGATTCGTTCCCGTAGAGGCTCGCCTTTTCGGGAGGTCTCATCACTCCAAATCAAATTCAGGTCACCCCCCTCAAAGGCCATTTCGATCGCTTGAACCATTTGAGGCTCTGAGGATCCTACGGACAGGAAGCACTCTCCCTGAAATGAGACCTCAACGGTCTTGGGGGTCGTCTGGATCTTTTTGAAAAGCGTCCGGTCCAGGGTCAGTTCTTTGATGGCTCCATGGAGAACATTTTTTGCAGTCTCCAGATCTTTCTTAAATCGTGCGGCATTGATCTTATCGATCTCGGGCGAGGCAAAGGACTTTACGCTGATCTCGCGAAATCGCAAGGCCAGGAAACTCTGAGAGTGAACCGATTTCGAGCTGAAGACCTTTTCGAGAATCGTATTGGTCTCGGAGTGCCACTGCTTAAACGCCTCATGGTCAGCATGGAGACCGCCCATCGTATCTGCTTTCCCCAGCTGGTCCCTGATCAAATCGATGGGGTCCCTTTCAGCCATCTCTCTTCTCCTGTACGATTCATCTTACTGAGGTGAAGATAGCAGCAGACACGGAGAAAGTCAATCTTCAACTCCCTGGCATAAATGCCAGGGCTCGCGCAGGGCAGGCTCTGAGCGGCGCTTTCCATCCCCGCCTTGTGAGGCAGGGCTTAACGCCATCGAACAGGTCAAATCTTTTGGAAGGGTATTCTGGCAGGTCAATCACCCTCGGTTATTGCTCGCACCCACAGATTCCCGCTCTAAGATTGCTGTAAGACAAAGTCGTATTTGAACCAGTGTTTTGTTTCCATGCTCTGCCATTCCTTTCCGAAGGCTCAGGGGGATGGAATTTGCCGTGGAATTTTAGGCGGCTTGACGAGGGTTCACCACACGATCTGGGGTCCTCGCTTGTGAGGCTATTCCCATTTCCATTCGGTGGTCTTCCAGAACCTTTCATCCATCGGGGAACCAAAACTCGGTGAACACACTGGTTCGATAAATGACTGAAGGTGTTCTACTGCTTCTGAAAACAAGGGGAAGGACTCCAGGCGACTCCTTTTTAGAAAAGCTGACCACTGGACTTGTTTTTCTTTTGAAGCCGTAAACTCTTTATCAAAGAGGACGCCAATAGTCTTCAGCGGGGTCATGCGGTGACGAAAGGTGCTGAGGATAGCTTTGCGAAGGGCGTGCATCTCGAAGGAACATTGAGATGCCATAAAGAGAATGTCCTAGAGGTCCTTCATCCGGCTGGTTAAGATATTGAGCTTCACAAGCGATTCGAATTTCTCAGCCAGGGATGACTCTTTTGAGTAGACTCTCAGCCGGGGAGCGGGCTGCTCTTCCAATAGGATTGGAAAATCCATTTCGACGGGGCCCCCAGAGATTACATCTCCGTAGGCGATATCCAGTTGAATGATCTTTCGCGCTTCTCTTAATTTGGCCTGAATCTTGACTCTTATCCCTTCGTAAGCAGCTCCTTCCATGATTCTCTCCACCCGGAGATTCGTCTTGCTGAAAGAAACACCATCCTTCCCCTCAATGCTGGCCACCTGCTCAATGATCTCTCGCACAACGCCAGGGTCATTTGAAGTCCCTCTGGCCAGGAAGTCGATATCTTTCGTTGGTCTGAGAAGGGGAATCCTATAAGGAAGCAAAAGGAGCGCTCCCTTGAGTACAAAATGAGACCTATAAGGCGAGACTGAAAGCCTGTAAAGGAATCTTTCCTGACAGTATTGAAGGAGCAAGGCGTCGAAATCCCTTCCCGTGCTCCTGGCGAGATTGCGAAGCCTTGCCCTTATAGATGCTTCCACATCCTTGACTTCTTTCGCCTTCAAAACCATTCTCTCTTACCTCGCCACCAACGCCTTCAGGTAAGGTATCATGCTCGTTTTGACGCGACAGATACCCGCAAATTCCCTGAGCTTTGTTAAATCGGCATCCTTCCGGCTCAGGTAATTCCTGAGACCCTCAAGAGCAAGATCTTCTCCAAGCTTGCTGCGGTAACGAAACATGTCGCAGACTGTCTTTTCCTTATTGTATACCTTCACCGTAGCATGTCTTGTGGGAATGGACTCTATTCCGGGTTTGTAGAAACGATTCCGAAAATAGAAGACCTTTATCGGTGGATAGTTGATCTTTGGAATTTTCCTGTCATTCGGGATGGCAACGTATATTTCCGAGGGATTAAAAGTGGTAAGACCATAAAATTCGAGGGCAGAGATAAGGCAAATCACTCCTTCGGGAATGGCCCGGCTAACATCCATGATGCCTTCACTTATCACACTTTCTGTGCCATGGCCCCTCAGTGCCAGAAGTGTCATCTTGCCGCTTCCTACGTTAGCAAGCCTATAGAGCCCCGGCTTCACCTTCACAATGCTTCCTTCTCTAACGAGATGCCCGATATCCCGGGTCTGAAAGGCAGCAGCCTTGAGATCCTTCATCCGGGCATACCCACCATGATTTCTGAAGAATTGGACAATTTTTTTCATGTAATCGCCCCATGACTCTTTTTTTCTGTCATTATGATACACTGACAGAAATTTAGAATCAAGCCACTCTGGACAACAGATTCATCGAGGTCTACATGTCTCACAGAATCCGTCGATCAGATAATCGATTTTCCCGTCCGTCCTTTTGAGACACCGCCGGCAAACCCCTGCTGTCCGTTGCGTTTTTTGAAGAATGAGTTCCATCCCCTGTTGTATGTTTGGGTTCTGAGGAACGAACCTGATCTTTGTTCTTCGGCTCCTTCTCTTCTCTTACTTTGCACCTCCACGATTTATTCCCTGATATTCCGGCTTGCACTTTTTGTTCTTCCGGTTGAATCTTCCAAAAGCTTTCATGATGACTTCTGATCAGTGCTTCCGAAGTAGTAGTTTTAACGATGTCTGTTCAGAACCATCCATAGCCCATTTTAAGCCTCGCTCGCCGTAATTGCGAAATTGCAAGCCTGACCATAGAACTCCTCTATGGGGAGGATTTCATTACCTTCCTTTTGGAAGAAGATCCCCCGTATTACCAGTCCCTACTCTCAGACCGGAAATAGGAGAATGCCATGTCTGTCCAATGGGGAGGAGATTGCTCCTCCCCATCACCCCTCAGATACTTCCGGATTATTTTGAAGTCCACTTTATCGGAATAATTTATGCCGGATTAATGTGAGAGGTTACATGCAGAAACATATCCCTGGTTTGGGGAGCTTTATCCTCAGGCTGCAATACTTTTCCAATTCCCTAAGAACATCGTGTCCTTCCGGTAAGCCTGCGTAGAGGTGGACCCGGACCGCATGGATAATCTTGTTTGAGGAGACTTTCCTGTTCAGCCCGCTCGATGAGGGCCTCCATTTCTTTGGCCGTGATTTCGATCCTGTGAGGCTTATCCTTATTTATCGGATTTGTTCTCGTCAGCTTTCTTGGGTCGCGGGATCACCATCAGTCGCCTCAGCTTGCGCCTGGAGGGAACCGTCGTAGGCGATGGTGAGGAGACCGGACAATCCCACGACAGTCGCACCGGCCGCCTTGATTGCGTCCACAACCTTCTGGGGCGGCGCATCGATGCCCAGATCCAACACATCATAGTTGGCCGCCCTGAGCAAACTCACAACAATGTCTTTGCCGATGTCATGGATGTCACCTTTGACTGTGCCGATGACCACCTTGCCCCGCTGGCCGACAGCGTCCGTCTGGAGCCGCTTGCCAAGAAGAGCGGTCGCCTGCTTGAAGATCTCGCCCGCCATCATCAATTCCGAAACATAATACTCGCAGGCCTCAAAACGTTTTCCCACCTGGATCATCCCTTCGCGGCAGCTCGCCAGGATCCCCATGGGATTTTCGCCCGCATCCAATTTCGTTTTCACCAGTTTCAACACCGTTGCTTCTTCGAGATCTGCCAATGCCCTTGCCAGTTGATCACTCATGCTCCTCCTTTCCTGCGATTCGGCCTGTTTTGCATACACGTCAATCGATCGAATCATACTGATAATCTAAATTTGTCTAACGCCAGCATTCCCCCTATGCCCACGTTTTCGAGTTCGTCTTCTCTGATTATGATTGTCACGGCTTCTTGTGGCACCCCATAAATGTCAACAATGGCGTCCGTTAGTTTACGAACCAGTTTTCTCTTCTTATCAATGTCAGGCTGCTTCATTGCATTCACTTGAATGACAGGCATCGTTTTCCCCTCCTTTGTATTTTCTTCGGTCACGCCACCGGTTAATACTTTATCTTAAGCAAAAATTCATAAGCATTTTCTCCGGCTATTCTTCCCGAATTAACAGCAAAGCCAAACGCTATCCCAGGAAGGTGAGTGCCGGGGTAAGTATCTCCAAACCAGCCTCCGGTATCCGTACCCCCGGCATAAAGACCGGGAATTGGATTACCTTCCTGGTTGAGAACTTCCATCCTGTGGTTGATTCTGATGCCACCGATCGTGCCGTGAAAACCCAGGATACATTTGACAGCGTAGTAAGGAGAATTTCGCAGGGGCAGTAAGTATTTCCAGTCCTTGGCGAAAAGCTCATCCTGCCCTCTATCACAATAGGCATTATACTCCTCGATTGTTTTTTCCAGAACGTCAGGGGCCGCTCCTACCCAGTCAGCGATCTTGTCCCACGAGTTGGAAGTGATCACACAACCGTTATCCGCTTGTGACATTATTTCGTTCTCTAATTCCGCTGGGTCGATTTCCGGTTGGAAATAGATTACAGGTCTATCTAATAACCATCCTGGACGTTGTAATCCTTCTCCGAGGATGTTCTGTATTATTGTTTTATCGAAAAGAGCATAACAAATATTACCGGGCTGCCTGGATAAAGGATTTCCTTTCTCGAAGTGGCTGAGGATATTCTCGTCGCAGAACCGTTCCCCCTTATTATTCATCAGCAGCATGGTAGGCTCTGAAACAATGGAACCCAGTAAACGTGCACGAACGGCCGGTGCGCCTAAGAGACAGACACCTAATCCTTCCGTCCCGGCACCTATTTCAGTCGCCATCATGAGTCCATCCCCCATGTTGGGTATACCGGAACAAACCATGTTCTCATTATAGAAGGAACAATATTTGCTCATTAATTCCTTATTCCCTCCATAACCGCCGGTACCAATAATTACGCTTTTGGTATTCATCCGGATTTCTTTTCCCTCGCTCTCAGCAAGCACGGCGGACACACGCCCGTTATGATCCGTGATTATCCGCTTCGCCGGGGTTTTCGTTAACAACTGCACACCCTTCTCTTTACAAAAGTCTACCAGCATCTTTATCAGTGCGGCGCCGCGTCCACCGATACCCTTGTGTTCGCTTTCGATCCAATGCAGTGCACGTGGCTCCTGGCCAGGGTACATAGGCGGAATCCAACCAAACTTCAGTCCCTTTTGTTCTAACCATCGAACGGTATCCCCGGATTTGTTCACAAAGGCACGAACAATCCTCGGGTCTGCTTTCCAATGATTGTACTCCATCGCTATTTTGAAAAGTTGGTCGCATGACGCTTTAATCATTAACCGTTTTTGAACCGGACTATGCGCAGCGAATATGCCGCCTGCCATAGCTGAAGTCCCGCCGAAAACATTCCTTTTTTCCAGCAATATGACTTTAGCCCCCTTTTCAGCAGCTGCAGCCGCGGCTGTCACGCCGGTACCCCCGCCGCCAACGACGACAATGTCCGTTTCCAGGTCCCCAGAATTCAAGACATTTTCACGGTTCATAATACCCTTCTCCTTCTAATTTCATCCATGGAACATCCATAGGAACGTGTTCTTATATTGTGCAGTGGAGGATATGCAAGCCAAGATTCTTGTCCGTGATGTAGATATACCCTCGTTTATCGACAAGGATATCTTCAGAGGAAACGACCAGTTCTCCGGAAGGCAGCATCCCAAGCCTCTTCTGGGGATTGGGAGGAATGTAATACGCAATCTCCCTGGGCAGGTAGGGATCGCTGATGTCGTAGACCCTGACGCCCGCATTGAAGTAAGTCAGGTAAACCCGGTCATCCCGATCCTCAAGATCGGGATGGTTGTGTGGTTCATGCCAGTTGTGAGGCCCAAACCATCCTCCCTTTTCATGGAAGTTCTTATAAGGAGAACCTGCCGGAGGCTCTGGGACCGGTAGCGTCGAGATAAGCGTCGGATTCTTCTCATCCGAGACATCGACGATCCCGGCAAAATTGAGCGGATTGGGCTTCTTCACTTTAAAGACCTGCTCCACGACATCAGGACCGATCCCTTCACTGCTTATGCCAGCCAATTTCCTCCGGGGCAGAGGCAAAACCGTATGACAGGCAATGGGACAGCCGAGAGGCGGATAGACCTCCAGTCGACCTAAAAGCCTTGGAAGCGTGATATCCGAAATATCGAGGATAACCATCCCGGCGTCACCGTAACTCAGATAGGCCCGGTCTCCCACTGGGTAAGGAGGTCCGTGAAGACCGAAGGCAGGTTTAGTGACTTTGGCGCCGCCAGCGGCCCATTGCTCGGGCAGCCACCATCTTCCCACTTCCACTGGAGACGAAGGATCGGCGATATCAACGATACGGTAGATATTCCCTGAGAATCCCGGAGCCCCTGCTGCAAGGTGGACGTATCTTCCTCCGTCGTAGTAATTCCGATGGGTCCCGTCAGGCACACCGGTCTTCCAATGCCCGAGGCGTCTGGGATTTACCGGATCCTTAACATCCCAGATATAGATGCCCTCCTCGTAGGGTTTGTCTGTAGGTCTCCCTGCGAAGGGGATCCATTTCTGCAGATTGGTGATCATCTTGCCATCAGCGACCTGCACTTTGACCGTCTCTGTGTAGTCGGGCCCCACTACAAACTTGAGGAATTTTGGATCGGAAGGTTCCGTCACATCCAGGATGGTCCAGCCCCCGTGCCAGAAGTGAGCCAGGTAAAGGTACCACTTTTGATCAACCACCTGCATCGCCATCTGAAACCCCGGTCTTTCCTCCAGATCGTGGTATCCGACCAGCTCCATATTCTTTGCAATACCTTTTTCAATTTTCATCATCTCCCTCCTCTTTATTACCTTCTTCATGAAACTTTGTCGCCTTGGAAAATTGGCTCCCAGAACACCGGTTCTTCTGCTAACCTCCTAAATAGGCCTTTTTCACACGCTCATCTTTTGCGAGTTCCCTGGCATCTCCTCCCAGAATGATGCTGCCTACCTCCAGGACATATGCCCAGTTGGACAACCGGAGAGCGAGTCGGGCATTCTGTTCTACCAGGATAATGCTGACACCCCTTCTATGAATGTCCTTTATTATGTTGCCGACTTCACTCACCAACTTGGGTGATAACCCCATGCTGGGCTCATCCATTAGAAGGAGTTTGGGGTTCGCCATGAGGGCGCGAGCGATGGCCAGCATTTGCTGTTCTCCGCCGCTGAGGCTCCCGGCAAGCTGTCGAATTCTTTTCTGCAAGATGGGAAAGTGGCGATACATGGATTCCAGGTCTCTGGTCATCTCATCCTTGTCTTCCCGCAGATAAGCTCCCATTTTGAGGTTATCCAGAACGGTCATGGGCGCAAAAACAATTCTCCCTTCAGGGATGTGGGCAATTCCAAGCCTAACGATGTCGCAAGCCGGCATTCCATCTATTCTCTTACCCTCGAACCATATCTCCCCCGAGATTGGCCTCTTCAAGCCCGAGATGGTGCGAAGGATCGTGGTCTTTCCGGCCCCGTTGGCTCCAACGATAGAAACGATGGATTCCTTCTCAACGGTGAGGGAAATACCTTTTATGGCTTCAGCCCGTCCATAGCAGACATTCAGGTCTCTAATCTCGAGCAGCATCCCCTTGAGTCTCTTCTTCTCCCAAATAAGCCTCTATGACTTCCTGGTTCTCCAGTATCTTCTCAGGCAAGCCCTCGGCAATCTTCTGACCATAATTGAGAACCACCAGCCTGTCACAAAGGTCCAACACGGTCTTCATGTTATGTTCGACTATGGCTATGGTTACACCGCTGTCCCTAATCCGAAGGATGAGATCGATCATCAGTCGGACCTCTGTGGGATTCATCCCTGTCACCGGTTCATCCAGAAGTAACAGTTTAGGCTGCGTGGCTAAGGCAATGCAGACGCTCAGGATTTTTTGATGTCCGTGAGGGAGGTTCTTGGCAACTTCATCTCTGATGGAGTCCAGGCCCATAAATTCAATGATCTCCCGGGCCTTTTCCCGTAATGCCGTCTCTTCCCTGAGGGCGGATGGAAGACGAAACAATCTCTTCCAGATATTCGTCTGGTACCACTTATGACAGCCGATAAAGACATTCTCGAGCACGGAGACGCTCATAAATAAGGTAGCAGCCTGAAATGTGCGACTGATTCCCCGTTGTGCGATCTCGTCTGCTCTGAGACCAGTGATGTTCTGGCCTTGAAAGATAACCTGGCCACTTGTGGGCGGAAAGAAGCCGCTGATGACATTGAAGAGGGTGGTCTTTCCTGCCCCATTCGGACCGATGATTCCTAGTATCTCGGACTTGCGAATCTCCATGTCGATTCGATCAAGGGCCGCAAGACCTCCGAAATGCTTGTCCAATTCTCTAACCTGGAGCATTCTTTTTTCCTACTTATCCCGTATGGATTTCACGGACCACTTAATCCCTATCCCGATTCGAGCCATTTTTTCCCACACCGATGAAGACTCGCCTTCTTGGCCGAATAAACTCAAAAGCCCCCTGGGCAGGAAAAGGATCAAAAAGATCACTAAGAGTCCCGTCAGGATGGGTTCAATCTCGCGGGTAATCCGTAATAACTCGGGCACGAAAGTCATGATGAATGAGCCAATGACTGGCCCTAAAACAGCCGAACCCACTCCGCCAAGAATCGCATAAATATGCACATGAATTGTTTTAAATATCCCAAAGGAACCGGGGAGGATGCTTTCAATATAATGGGCATAAAAGCTCCCTATGAGTCCTGCAGTCGCCGAACCCACCACAAATGCCAATAATCGGTACCGGAAAACGTTGATCCCAAGAGATTCCGCCAAACGGGGGTTCAGGCCAATGGCCATCCAGGCTCTTCCAGTCCATGCCCTGAAGAATGCAGAAAACGCTATAACCACCAGTAGCAACAAGAACAACATGAAATAGTAGAAAGGGACCTTGGAGGCAAATTCGATGGGAGGGAAAAAGGGAATGGGAATGGGATCTGGTGGAGGGATGCTCTCAATCCCCTGATACCCGCCCAAGAGTTTAATATTGCCGAAGACTTCAACGATGAGCATCCCTACCACCGCAGTTAGGATAAGAAAGCTAAAACCGGCATTTTTGACGAGAAGAAAACCAACCCCCAGGGCAAGGATTCCCGTGATGATGGCAGAGGCAGGCAGGGCAAGCCAAAAAGACAGCTTCAACCTCATCACCAGTAATGTTGAGGCATAAGACCCAATGCCCAGGAAGCCAGCGATGGCCAGGCTGATGAGCCCTGTTCTAAGCATCAACACGAAGGTCATGGCAAGGATGGCATTTATCCCTGACATGATCAAAAGATGCATGTAATATGGAGATTCTACGACGAGAGGTACGAAGGCCAGGAGGACTGCAGAAAGAATCAAGACGATCAACCTTTTGTTGGACATATTTCGCTGGTCCGGCCTATAATTCTGCTTTGCTTCCAAGCAGACCTCCTGGCCTGAAGAAAATGATTACCCCGATAAGAATGAAAAGCAGAATCTGGGCCAAACCTCCAGCAAAAAAAAGACCAAAGCTTAAGGTCAAACCCAGCACAATCCCTCCCAGAACCGCTCCCGCGATGCTGTTCATCCCCCCAAGCATAAGCACTAACAAAATAGATAAGAATATGTTACTCCCCATTTCAGGGTAAACGACATACACCGGAGCCATCACTGCTCCTGCAAAACCGGCAAGGCCGGCGCCGATCCCCATCGTTGCCATATAAATTGCGTTTGTTTTTACTCCTTGCAGAGAAGCAACATCCGAGTTGAACGCAACGGCGCGCATCGCCCGACCAATTTTTGTTTTTTCATAAACAAAGAACAGGACAATCGTGACCACCACTGCAAGCACCATGAGCACAACCTTTTCAACGGAGATACTGATCCCGGGGGCCTTGATCATGCCGGAAAATGCGGATGGCACCTTCTGCGGGGTTGTGCCAAAAATTAAGAGGTTCGCCTGTCCCAGTATCATCATCAAACCGACTGCGGCTGTGACCATTGCCAAGAATTTATTTTCAATATGCTGAATATATTGGAAAATGAACCGGTAGCTTGCCATTCCGATGACAGTCGTAATCAAGACGGCCAAACCCAGGGCAACGAAAAAAGGGAGTTTCAATAATTCAACCCCGGCCCAAACAGAGATGGCCCCTATCGTATACAACTCGCCATAGGCAATATACATGATACCGGAAACGCTCATCATTAGGACAAGGCCCGCCGCAAGAATGACATAGATGAGCCCCATCCCCAATCCATCCACGATTAACTGAGCAAAAGGGATTGCCACTGTGACTCCCCTTTTTTGTACAACGACACACACGAGGCTATTTCCAGCCGTAGAAGGTCTTATTAAACTGGAAAGTCTCATCAAGAGTGGGCTGATAAATCTTCTTCGCCTTCCCTCCCTCGACTCGCTTGACGGCCAAGGCGATGAGGGTATCCACGGCCCTGGGATTTCCCAGGTCCGGGCGGCCTACCGTCATGCAAGACCCATTGGGGGTGTCAAATTTCAAACCCTTGCTGATCACCTCGGCAACCTTATCCGTGTCAGCACTCTTCGCTTCTTCCACGGCGGCAAGCAACAGATAAAGCGTATTTATAAACAAAGTGTCCGGGAAATCCCACGTGCCTTTTTGGGCAATATATGCATCCTTGTATTCCTTGGCTACAGGTGGCGGTGGGTCTATTTCGACCGCGTACATACCACTAAAATATCCTTCCCATGTTTCGACTGGCGCCGATTTGCTCAGCGTGAAGACGGAGGCGCTATGGGGGCTGAAGAATTGACCCTTAAAACCGGCTTCACGGACAGCTTTGTAGTTAAGCCCATCCTTGACCGGCCCGCCGGCGTCAAAGGACACGACATCCGGATTCAAACTATTTATCCTGGTGGCTAAAGCGCTGAGATCTATGGCGGTAGGCGGCCAGAGGATTGTATCAAGCAGGTTCAAACCAAAGAGTTTCGTTATCTTCTTTGCCTTTTCGATTTGAATGTTCCCGACCTTGTTATCTGGAGCTGCATAAACAATGGTTTTCATATTTGGGTTGAACTTTCTAAACAATCCAAATAATACCTGCATTTGGCTCGTGATCGAAGTTCCCTGGAAAGCATATTTGTAATTTGTATTGAATATAGCCGGAGAAGGAGTTCCTGCGATGACCAATACCTTGTTTTTTTCTGTAATGGGAAGCCAGGCATCCACGGTCTCGTCACCCAGGATGAATTGAACCTTCTTCTCGTAAACCAGCTTTTCGACGGCGGCCCGTGCCACATCATTGCTGAATTTAGAGTCCTCCACAAGTAACTCGATAGGATATTTGTTTCCCCCAATGGTCAGACCTCCTTTTTTGTTAATGCCCTCTGTAATAAGTTGCGCTCCTTTTACAAGGTCAAGTCCCAGTCCCCATCCAAGCCAAGCCACAATGCCTATTTTCAATGGCTTAGAGGGTTGGGCAGCACTGGAAAACCCGATCATAAACGGACCTGCAATGAGAATGGCTGCGATCAAAACAGCTCCTGAAAAGATAAAGAGTCTGCTCTTCATGTTATCCTCCTTTTTCCTTGGTAAGAGTTCGCGAATTAACTCTTGTCCTCTGAACCTTATAAGGATCAATTCCGCCCGCTCACTGTTACGTCTTGTGTCATTGTCCCTCCTTTCTTTTTTAGATGCGATCATCCATATCCTTGCCGCTTTCCTTCATCCCCTTCCTATGATCAGGTCGGGCAGGAACAAAGTGAGCTGGGGAAAGAGTATCAGGATGAGCAGGCATACAAAGAACGCGGGAAGGAAGAGTGCCGATCCGAGAAAGACCGTAGACATGGGGACATCCTTGTTGGCCCCCGCAATAAAGAATACGTTCATGCCGATTGGAGGGGTGATGAGCCCCACCTCCAGGAGGATGACCATGATGACCCCGAACCAGATCGGATCGAACCCCAATTGGGTCATGAGCGGGTGGACGAGGGGGAGGGTAAGAATCATGGCCGCAAAGACGTCCATGATGCACCCAAGACAAAGATAGACGATCAGCACAAGGGCCAGCACCAGGAAACGGTTTATCGCAAGACTGCCGATATAGCCGACGAGCTCGAAGGGAAGTCTCGTCAGGGCGAGGAAGTAGTTGAAGATGTATGCGCCGATCATGAGGACGAAGACCATGGCCGTCATCTGGCCCGCCTCCCGGAAGCTGTCCAGGAATTCCTTCTTGCCGAGCCTTCTCTTGGCAAGTGCAAGGACAAGGGCGCCCAGACACCCTATGGCCGCAGCCTCGGTGGCAGTGAAGAACCCTCCGTAGATCCCTCCCATCACCACGCCGAACAGCAACACGGCTTCCCAGACATTCTTCAGGGAGGTCATCTTTTCCCTGCATGTCGAAGAAGGCCCGGGGGGGCCCATTCCCGGATGCTTGCGGCAGATGATGTAGATCGTCAGGATCAGGAGTGCGGCAAGGATGGTCCCCGGAACAAAACCCGCGAGGAAGAGCCTCCCGATGGACTGTTCCGTGAGAATCCCGTAGAGGATGAACCCCAGGCTTGGGGGAATCAGGATGCCCAGTGTGCCCCCGACCGCAAGACTCCCTGCTGAGAGGGAAGGGGCATAGCCGTACCGCTTCATTTCCGGGGACGCGAGGGCGGACATCGTGAGGGCGCAGACAACGCTCGAGCTCGTGATGGCGGCGAAGGCCGCACAGCCCGCAACCGTCGATATGGCAAGGCCGCCGCGGAGCGGGCCGAGCCAGGTTCGCAGGGTCGAATATAAATCTCGGCTCATTCCCGACATGGATGCGAACTGCCCCATGAGGAGGAAGAGCGGGACGGCACAGAGAAGATAGGATTCGGTGATCCTCAAGGGGACGATCCCGACGAGGGCGAAGCCGGAATGGAGGTTTCTCAGATAGCTGAACCCCACAAGCCCGGTGAAAGCCATGGCAAGACCGATGGGCATCCTGGCAAAGATGAGGACCAACAAGACGATGAGCGTCACGAACCCGACGGCAGACCGGCTCCCGCGCGGGGACTGCCAGAGCCAGTACACCGCCGCCGCGAGCACGAGGAAAGCGATGAAAACGGTAAGGAGCCTGAACCAAGGCCGGCCTCCTCCTTCGACCGTCTCGGCCAGGGAGTCGAAGAAATCGGCCAGGAGCACCAGCAGAAAAAGGAAAACGCCGATGGCCACGATGATGAACATGGGGTAATAGGGCATCCCGAGCACACCAGTCGTCTCGCCCGACTCGTGCATGGCGCCGACCTGCAGCGCAGCCTGCCACGCCATCACGAACACCACCGCCATGCAGAAAAGCCCCGTGAAGATGCCAAGCACCACCCTGATCCGCCGAGGGAGGTGGTCGGTCACGAGGTCCACCGTCAGATGGCCCTTGCGGAGAGCCGTGTACCCCATCCCGAAGAAGGCCAGGGTGATCATCATGAACTCCGTCACCTCGATCACCCCTGGGATGGAGTACTTGAAAAGGAATCGGGAAAAAATCTCCGCCACGATCAGGAGCATCATGACGAAGAGGATGGCAACGACCACCCCGACGGTGGACCTGCAAAGCGGGTGGGCAATGGCACGGAGCAGACGAGCCGTTCTCATCAAAGGGACCATGGGTGTGCCTCCCTATTTGCCGGCAGCCTCGAGAACCTTCCTCACCTCGGCAAGCACTTCTTTGCCCGGCAGTCCCTTGGACTCCACCGTCTCTGTCCACTTGTCATAGGACGGTCCGGCCAGTTTCCTCCACCGCTCCCCCTCCGCAGGCTGCAGTTGAATGAACTCCACGCCTTTCTGCTGTAGAGTCTTCTGGGCAGACTCCTCCTCTTCGTAATGGATCTTCATCCATTTCCGGTTGTAGACATCGATCCCCGAGAGATTGTCGATCGTCTTCTGCACATCGGGGGAAAGGCTGTTCCACGTGTTGATGTTCATGACGGCAAAGGTCGTGATGGAACTGACATTGGCTATGGTCAAGTATTTCGCCACCTCGTGGAGCCGGTACATGAGAATACCGGCAGTCGGGCTTATCGTCCCTGCGATGACTCCCAGCTGAAGCGAGGTGTAGTGCTCGG
>Ga0214473_10005375_pt1 | contig 15346 bp, 14 predicted proteins | sample RVTome_7_FD_203509 | JGI IMG/M metagenome (GOLD analysis project Ga0214473, IMG submission 203509) | Soil microbial communities from uranium-contaminated site in the Upper Colorado River Basin, Wyoming, United States - RVT98D197 | ecosystem: Environmental > Terrestrial > Soil > Contaminated >... | reverse complement strand
GGCCATCCACATCTGATGGACTTCCAGCTCAGCGCGGCGCAGCAGGCGCTCAAGGCGCGGGCCCGGGAGCTCGCCGACAACGTCTTCCGCGAGCGCGCCGCGCGCTGGGACGCGGCGGAAGAGTACCCCTGGGACAATGTGAAGGACCTGGTCGCGGCCGGCTTCATGGGCCTCACCATCCCCAGAGAGTACGGCGGCCACGGCGGCTCGATCCTCGACGTGCTCCTCGTCGTCGAGGAGGTCGCGCGCGTCTGCGGCGTGACGGCGCGGATCGTGGTCGAGGGGAGCCTCGGCGTGGTCGGCGCGCTCACCGCGTACGGCACGGACGCCCAGAAGCGCCGCTACTTCCCGTGGGTGCTCGACGGCGACAAGCCCGCCATCGCCATCACCGAGCCCGCCGCGGGCTCGGCGGCCACCGATCTCGAGACCCGCGCCGACGAGGCGCCCGAGGGCTACACGCTCCACGGCGCCAAGCGCTGGATCACGGGCGCGGGGACATCGCGTCTGCACCTCGTGTACTGCCGCATGAGCGCGACGCCGGGCGCCGAGGGCATCGGCGGCGTCTTCGTCGAGCGCGACACGCCGGGCTTCCGCGTGGGCGAGCGCGATCGCACCATGGGCCTGCGCGGGATTCCCGAAGGCCGCCTGCACTTCGAGAGCTGCCGCGTCCCGAAGGACAATGTGCTCGTCGGCCCGCCCGACGGCTTCAAGAAGCTGATGCGCGCCTACAATAGCCAGCGCCTCGGCGCCGCCACCGTGGCGCTCGGCCTGGCCCAGGGCGCGTACGAGCTCGCCCTCGCCTACGCGATGGAGCGGCGCCAGTTCGGGCGCCCCATCGGCGACTTCCAGGGCATCCGCTGGAAGCTCGCCGACATGGCGATCAAGATCGACGCCGCGCGCCTGCTCATCCACCGCGCTGCCGCCAACGCGGGCCCGGATTTCCCCGACGTCCTCGAGGCGGCCACGGCCAAGACCTTCGCGGCGGAGATGGCGCAGGAGGTGACGGGCCAGGCGCTCCAGATCCACGGCGCCGCCGGCTACGGCCGCGCCCTGCCCCTCGAGCGCATGGTCCGCGACGCGCGCATGTTCGCCATTGGCGGCGGCACCGTCGAGATGATGCGCAACCTCATCGCCGACCGCATCCTGCCGACGCGCGCCGACTTTCGCCGCTAGCCCTCGCCCCGAACGGGGGAGAGGGGAGAACGAAGCGGCACGATCTTCAGCAACCACTCGTGCGACCCGAACATCGGGGTGCAGGGACAGATCGTGTTCGTCGCCATGCGCGATATCCGGCCGGGCGAGAAGCTCACCCACGACTGGGCCACGACCGAAGACGACGCGTACGAGATGACATGCACATGCGGGGCGCGGAGCTGCCGCGGGACCATCACGGGCCAGGACTGGCGGCGCGAGGACCTTCAGCGGAAGTACCACGGCTACATGTCATGGTATCGTCAACGGAGGATCGACGGGGGCGCGTGAGCGCACCGGCGGTGATGCCCGCGTCGCGCCGCCCGCTGGGCCCTACCGGAGACCAAGCCACCGTGCAGCGATCCGTCACGACCACGCATCTCGAGATGACCGAGCGGGCCCAGCTCCGGCCGGCCGGCTCCGGCCCCCCGCGGTTTCAGCTCGTCCGCTCCGAGATTCCCTGCCCGGAGCTCAACCGCTTCCTCTATACGGCCGTCGGCGCCCGTTGGTGGTGGTACAGCCGGCTGCCCTGGGACTATGCGCGATGGCTGGCCTACCTCGACCGCCCCGAGCTCGAGACGTGGATCGCCTACGTCTCGGGGACTCCCGCGGGATACTTCGAGCTCGAGCGCCAGGACCGAGACGACGTCGAGCTCGCCTATTTCGGCCTTCTTCCGGGCTTCGTCGGCAGAGGTCTCGGGGGCGAGCTTCTCACCGCCGCGATCACGCGTGGCTGGGACATGGGCGCCCGGCGGGTCTGGGTCCACACCTGCTCGCTGGACCATCCACAAGCGCTTCCGAACTATCAGGCGCGGGGCTTCCGGATCTTTCGCACCGAGGAGCAGGCGGAAGAGCTCCCCGATGAGCCGCTCCAGCCATGGCCGGGAGCGAGTCGTCCTTCCCGCTAGCCCAACTTCCACGTGGAAGTTGGGCTAGGGACACGACGCACACGAGGAGGCCGAGCATGTTCGCGCGCATTGGCACCTGGCAGGGGTCGCCGGACGAGCTGGAGCGCTGGATCGCGCGCGCCCGGGAGCAGGTCAAGCCGAGCGTCCAGCGGGATCCCGGCCTCAAGTCCGCCTACTGGCTCGCCGACCGCGAAGGGGGCAAAGGGTTGATCGTCACGATCTGGGAGAGCGAGGACGCGATGCGGGCGAGCGAGCAGTCGCGCGCGCGGCGGCAGGCGGCGACGTCCGCCGCCACCGGCGCCAAGGTGACGACGGACCGGTTCGAGGTCGTCGACTGGCTCGTGATGTAGCGCGCATGCCCCTGACGCCCGCGGCGGCCCATCTCCCGGCGTATCGGTTGCGGCCTCAGTGCCCGCCGGGCAGCAGGGGGAACTGGAAGAAGGGGAAGAAGCCGTTGACGGTGAGCAGGGCCCCACCGGCGGCGAGGATCAGGCTGAAGCCGAAGATGGCGCTCGATCGTGACAGGATGGACACCGAGGACATGACGATCGCGATCTGGAGCAGCGCCTCGGCGAAGAGGAAGTAGGGGTCCCTGCCCTGCCAGCGATCCCGCTCGTGCTCGAGCGTCTTCGCCTCCTTCTCGATCTCCTTTTTCTCTTCGTTGTAGCGCTTCTCTTCCTCCCCGAACTTCTTCATGAGCCCTTCGAGCTTCTCCCGCGCTTCCGGCTTGATGGAGGCGCCGCGCTCGATGAGGTCGACCTCCAGTCTGAGCTTCTGCCCCCGGTACTGGTGCTCGCGGATGACCTTGGCCTGGTAGAACGCCCACTGGTCGGACGACTTCTGCTGGGCGAGCAGCATCTCCTTCATAGCGTGGTTGCCGCCGAGGGCGGCGATGGCCAGGAGGACGGCGAAGACGGCGGTGACCAGCGCCACGCGCCGCGAGAAGTGGTCTTCGCGCCGCTCGTGGAGCTCCTCGGGGTTCGGGAGCTCGACCTCGGCCATGGCGCGCTACAGGTCGGAATGACCGCGATTGATCTCCTCGCGCATCGCCGCCCGCCCCGCCTCGAAGGCGGAGGCGAGCCGCTGCGTCTGCTCCTCGAAGTACCCACGCCCCTTCTCGAAGAGGTCGCCGGCCCGCGACTGCGTGTCGCCCGCCGCCTCCTGCGCCTTCTTGAAGAAATCGCCCCCGCGCTCGGCGAGGATCTCGCGCGTCTCGCGCCCGGTCTTCGGCGCCATCAGCAGGGCGGTGGCGGCGCCGGCGATGGCGCCGAGGAAGAACCAGCCCAGATAACCTGCCGCGTCGTGTGCCCGCTCGTCCGACATGATCGCTCCCTCCTTTTGCGAGACTCGCCTCCGACGGTGGGGTCCCACCCCACGGCGTCCCGCGGCTCGCACTCCTAAGGCTTGGCCTTGAGCCTTCCGACGAAGACGTCGAGCCCCTTCTTCACTCCCGCGATCATGCCCGCGTACTGGCCGATCCGTGTGAGCCCGGCCACCGCGCCCATCAGCTTCGCCAGCTTGAGGGAGATGTCCTCCGCGCGGCGGACGACCAGGCTGATCCGCTTCATCTCCTCGTTGGCGCTCCGGGAGAGGTCGCGGAGCTCGGTCGTCAGCGACTCGATCTGGCTCACCAGCGGGCGGATCTCCCGCTCGACTTGCTGGAGCACGCTCTCGGCCCTCAAGGCGGTCTTCTTCAGCGCAAGCAGCGTGGAGGCCAGCACCGCGCTCAGCGCGACGATGCAGATGAGGACGACGATCTGGGCGAGAGGGGTCATACGAGGGGCAAGTATGGCGTGGCCGGCGGCCGAAGTCAATCGCGGACCACCCAAAAAGCACGCGCATTCATTGACTTTCCCGCCGCCCCGTCGCTATACTCGACCAGCGTCAGACGGCCTCGGCGCAATTCCACAAGGAGCATCGAGCGCATGTCCCTCCAGGACCGCTTGGACGAGCTCCGCCGCCGCCACCGGGCGGCCGAGCTGGCGGGGGGCGCGGAGCGGATCGCCCGCCAGCACAAGGCGGGCAAGAAGACGGCGCGCGAGCGTCTCGAGCTGCTGCTCGACAAGGGCTCGTTCGCGGAAGTGGACAAGTTCGTCGTCCACCAGGGCCGCGACTTCGGCGTGGACGAGCAGCGCTTCCCGGGTGATGGCGTCGTCACCGGCTCCGGGCGCATCCACGGCCGGCCCGTCTTCGTCTTCGCCCAGGACTTCACCGTGTTCGGCGGCTCGCTCTCCGAGGCCTATGCGCGCAAGATCTGCAAGATCATGGACCTCGCGATGAAGACGGGGGTGCCGATCATCGGGCTCAACGACTCGGGCGGCGCGCGCATCCAGGAAGGCGTCGTCTCCCTCGCCGGTTACGCGGACATCTTCCTGCGCAATACCCTGGCCTCGGGCGTCGTGCCGCAGATCTCGGCGATCATGGGGCCGTGCGCGGGGGGCGCCGTCTACTCGCCGGCCATCACCGACTTCGTCGTCATGGTCAAGCACAGCTCCTACATGTTCGTGACGGGGCCGGACGTCATCAAGGCGGTCACCCACGAAGAGGTCTCGTTCGAGGAGTTGGGCGGCGCCTCCACCCATGTCGGGACCTCCGGCGTGGCGCACTTCGCGGCGGAGAACGAGGAGGAGTGTCTGGCCCTCATCCGCGAGCTCATGACCTTCCTCCCCCAGAACAACGCGGAGGACCCCCCCGTGCGCGCGTCGCTCGACCCCGCCGACCGGGTGGACGAGGAGCTGCAGGGGGCGGTGCCGGACCAGCCGAACAAGCCGTACGACATCAAGGACATCGTGAGGACGGTGCTCGACGACCGCTACTTCTTCGAGATCCAGGCCGAGCACGCGCCGAACCTCCTGATCGGCTTCGGCCGCCTCAACGGCCGGCCCGTGGGTGTCGTCGCCAACCAGCCCGCCCATCTCGCCGGGTGCCTGGACATCAGCGCCTCGCTCAAGGGCGCCCGCTTCGTCCGGTTCTGCGATTGCTTCAATATCCCCATCGTGACCTTCGAGGACGTGCCGGGCTTTCTCCCGGGGACGACCCAGGAGTACGGCGGCATCATCAAGCACGGCGCCAAGCTGCTCTACGCCTACTGCGAGGCGACCGTGCCCAAGCTCACGGTGATCACGCGCAAGGCCTACGGGGGCGCCTACTGCGTCATGTCGTCCAAGCACATCCGCGGTGACGTCAACTTCGCCTTCCCGACGGCGGAGATCGCCGTCATGGGTCCGGACGGGGCGGTGAACATCCTGTACAAGCGCGAGATGGACGGCGCGCCCGATGCGGCCGCGCTCAAGGAGGACAAGACGCGCGAGTACCGCGAGAAGTTCGCCAACCCGTATGTGGCCGCCGAGCGCGGCTACGTCGACGAGGTGATCGAGCCCAGGGACACCCGCCGCCGGCTCATCCAGGCCCTCGAGGTGCTCGCGACCAAGCGCGACCAGAACCCGCCCAAGAAGCACGGGAATATCCCGCTGTGACCCCGCCCGATCTCGCCCCCGATGCCCGGCGGCGCGTCGAGGATGCCCGGAAGGCCTGGGAGGAGCGCACCCTCGACCCCGCCCTCGCGAAGTCGCCCGAGCGCCCCGCGCTCTTCGCCGGATCGAGCGGCGTGCCCGTGGAACGGCTCTCCACGCCGGCCGACGCCGGCGAGCTCGACTATCTGCGCGATCTCGGGTTTCCGGGCGAGTTTCCGTACACCCGCGGTGTCCAGCCGACCGGTCACCGCGGGCGCCTGTGGACGATGCGGCAGTACGCGGGCTTCGGATCGGCGGCCGAGACCAACCGGCGCTTCCGCTACCTCCTCGAGCAGGGCCAGGGCGGGCTCAGCGTGGCCTTCGACCTGCCGACGCAGATGGGCTACGACGCCGACCACCCGATGGCGAAGAACGAGGCGGGCAAGGTCGGGGTGGCGATCTCGAGCGTGGACGACATGCAGGAGCTCTTCGAGGCCATCCCCCTCGATCGCGTGTCCACCTCCATGACGATCAACGCCACCGCCGCCATCCTCCTCTGCCTCTACGTCGCGGTGGCGGAGCGCCAGGGGGTGCCCGCGCAGAAGCTGTCCGGCACCGTCCAGAACGACATCCTGAAGGAGTACATCGCGCGGGGAACCTACGTGTTCCCGCCGGGGCCGTCCATGCGGCTCATCACCGACACCTTCGCGTTCTGCCGCGAGCGGGTGCCGCGCTGGAACACCATCTCGATCTCCGGCTACCACGTCCGCGAGGCGGGGTGCACGGCCGGCCAGGAGATCGCCTTCACCCTCGCCAACGGCATCGCCTATGTCACCGCCGCCCGCGAGGCCGGACAGCGCGTGGACGACTTCGCTCCCCAGCTCTCCTTCTTCTTCAACGCCCACAACAACCTGCTCGAGGAGGTGGCGAAGTACCGGGCGGCGCGGCGCCTCTGGGCGCGCATCATGCGCGAGCGCTTCGGCGCCCGGGATCCGCGCTCGCAGGCGCTCCGCTTCCACGCCCAGACGGCGGGCAGCACCCTCACCGCGCAGCAGCCCGCGAACAATATCGTGCGGGTTGCCATCCAGGCCCTCGCCGCGGTGCTGGGCGGCTGCCAGTCGCTGCACACCAACTCGATGGACGAGGCGCTCGCGCTGCCGAGCGAGGCGGCGGTGCGCATCGCCCTTCGCACCCAGCAGGTCCTCGCCCACGAGTCGGGCGTCGCCGACATCGTCGATCCCCTCGGCGGCGCCTATGCCGTGGAGCGGATGACGCGCCAGCTCGAGGAGGAGGCCGAGACCTACATCGCCAAGATCGACGGCCTCGGCGGCTCCGTCCACGCCATCGCCTTCATGCAGCGCGAGATCCAGGAGGCGGCCTACCGCTACCAGCAGGAGGTCGAGTCCCGGGCCCGCGTGGTGGTCGGCGTCAACGACTTCGTCACGGATGAGCCGCCGCCGGGTAACCTCTTCCAGGTCGACCCCCACCTGGGCCTGGCCGAGCGCCTCGACCGCCTGCGCAAGACGCGCGACGGGGATGCCGCAAGGCGCGCGCTCGAGTCGGTGGACCGGGCGGCCCGCGGCCGCGACAATCTGCTGCCGCCGATCCTGGACGCCGTCAGGGCCCGCGTCACCCTCGGCGAGATCTGCGATGCGCTCCGTGAGATCTTCGGTGTCCATCAGCCTTCGGTGGTCATCTAGCCTCGGGCGCCGGGGCGGGGCCGGGCGGCCGGGGCTGGCCCCCCGACCCCGCCCCGGCGCCACGCGCGTGATCCCGCTGGTGCTACTCGCCGTCTTGCTGATGCCGGCCGCGTGGACGGAGGCGGGTGTCGCCGACCAGGTAGGCGCCACCTTCGGTCTCATGGTCCAGGACGTCGTCGCGGCGTTCCCGGCCGTCGAGGGGATCGTGGTGGCGACGGACGGCGACCGGGTCTACATCGACCTCAGCGAGAAGGACCAGGTCCAGCCGGGCCAGGAGTTCACGGTATTCCGCAAGGGCGAGGTCTTCCGGCATTCCATCACCGGCAAGCCCCTGGGCCGCTACGAGGAGGTCCTCGGCCATGCCCAGATACAGCGGGTTCTCCCGCAGTTCGCGGACGCGCTCTACGTGCCCATCGACGGCAAGCCCCGGCCGCGGCCCGAAGACGGCGTGCGCATCACGAAGGGGCGGATTCGAGTGGCGGTGGCGCCGCCCACCGATCTCACCAATACCAAGGCCGACCTGCGCCGCGTGGCCTTCATGCTGGCCCATGCGCTCAGCGAGACCAAGCGCTTCCTGTCGGCCGATCCGTCCACGGTGCAGGAGATCCTGCTGAGCCAGAAGACGCGGAGCGAGGAGCTGCTCGTCCGGCCCGAGAAGGCGGTGGCGGTGGCAAAGCCGCTCGAGGTCACCGGGTGGCTGGTTCCCGTTCTCATCGAGCGCCGCGGTGTCACCTACCTCGACGTCACCTGGGTGTCGGCGGTCACGGGGACGGCGCTCTTCTCGCGCCGGCTGGCCCTGACGCGGGTGGAGACGGCGGCCGAGCAGCGCTTCCCCTGGGAGCCCGTCCCCCGAGACTAAGGCGAGCGAATCTGTTATGCTTGGCCGCGTCATGAAGGGCGCGATCGCGTCTCGCGTGTTGGTCGGACTGTGCGCCGTCGGGATCGTGTCGGGCGGCTGCGTCAGCCTGCGCGAGCTCGCCGGATTTGCCCCCCAGAACGATCCCAGCGTCGCGATCCGCGCCAGCGAGTCCAGGTGGCTGCTCATCAAGAACCCTCGCTTCGGCGACGTGCCGAGCGAGCCGGAATACGTCTGGGTCGAAGAGGACAAGCTCCCGGTCACGTTCAAGCGCGTCGTCTTCGGGAAGTCGACCCTGATCGCGTCGCCGGAGATCGTGGCGAAGTACGGCGCCCCGCCGGGCGGGGGCCGCATCAGCCCCCAGCAGGGCGGGCCGTACAAGCTCGAGAACCTCGCGCCGGCCGCCGGCGCGCCGCGCGGGCCGGTTGCCTCGGCACCCTCCGCCACGCGCACCGACGCCGCCGCGGCGCCGGCGCCCGCGCTGACCCGGGGCTACGTGGTCTTCGTGGACACCTCTCGCGTCGTCATCGACCTGGCCGCCGCCGATGGCGTCAGGCCCGGAAGCTCCGTGAGCCTGCGCCGCGACAAGATCACCATCGTCCATCCCATCACCGGCGAGCTCCTCGGCGAGCTGGACGAGGAGATCGCCTCGGGCAAGGTCGTCGAAGTCCGCGACAAGTTCTCCGTGGTCGAGCTCCAGAGCCTCCCGTCGGGAGCGCAGGTCAAGGTGAAAGACCGCGTCGTCGTCCGTTGATCCGCCTCCGCGCCCCGCACCCGTGAAAGCCCCGACGCCACTCGAGGCGCTCCTCAAGGACCGGGTCGCGCTCGCGGTGGGGGCCGAGCTTCGAGCCATCGAGGGGGCGATCGCCGCCGAGATCGACTCGCCGGTGCCGCTCATCCGCGAGATGGGCGAGTTCATCGCGGGGGCGGGCGGCAAGCGGCTGCGGCCGATCCTGCTGCTCATCGCCGCCCGCCTGGCCGGGTATCAGGGGCCTCGCGCCGTCCGCATGGGCTGTGTCGTCGAGCTCCTGCACACGGCGACGCTCATCCACGACGACGTGGTGGATCAGGCGCCGCTCAGGCGCGGCCGCCCGTCGGCCAATGCCCGGTGGGGGGACGATGCCTCGATCCTCGTCGGCGACCATCTCTACTCGAAGTCCTTCGCGCTCATGGTGCAGGACGGCGATGCCCACGTGCTCGAGACGCTGGCGCGCGCCACCGTGTCCATGACGGAGGCGGAGGTCTTCCAGCTCGAGCGCAAGCGGAGCGGCATCACCAGCGAGGCCGACTACGTGCGCATCATCACCCAGAAGACCGCCTCGTTCATGTCGGCGTGCTGCCGGATCGGGGCGCTGCTCGGGGTCGCCGGCCCCGAACAGGTCGAAGGACTCACGCGCTTCGGGCTCGACATCGGCATCGCCTTCCAGATCAGCGACGATTCCCTCGACTTCGTCGCGGACCAGGCGCGCCTGGGCAAGGCGGTGGGGGCAGACCTCAGGGAAGGCAAGCGGACGCTGCCCCTCATCGCCACCCTCGACCGCGCCGAGCCCGCCGAGCGCGAGCGCATCCAGTCTCTGCTGAAGAGCCACGCCCTCGATCCCGTCGAGATCGAGGAGATCCGGCGCCTGGTCGTCAAGTACGAGGGCGTCGAGTACGCGCTGGCGCGCGCTCACGCCTACGCGCAGATGGCGAAGGAGGCGCTCCGCTTCTTCCGGGACTCCGAGGACAGGGAAACGCTCTCGCTGATCGCGGACTTCGTCGTGGACCGCGACTCCTAGCGTCCCGTCTCGGGACAGGAGATGGCGCCGCCGATCATCACGAGATCTTCGCCAGGAATGGCAGCGCGCTCGCCCAGCTCGGCGCCGGGCGCGGCACCGCCGTCCGGGTCAGCCGGCGGTCCGGCTCAGGAGCTACTCGATGACTTGGCCGGAGAGTCCTTGGACGTGGAGGCGCTCGGGCCGTCGGACGAGCCGGAACCGGACGAGGCGGGACCTCCCCCGGTGCTGGACTCTGACCCGGAGCCGGCCTTCGTCTCCGCCTTGGTATCGGAGGAGGCCGGGGACTTGGCGCCGGACTCGCTGCTCTGGGCCTTCTTCCGGGACTCGGACGGGTAGTCGGTCACGTACCAGCCGGCGCCCTTCAGGATGAAACGCGTCGCAGAGAGGAGCCGCCGGACCTCCCCGCCGCAGATCTCGCACGTGGCGAGCGCGGGCTCGGTGATGCGCTGGCGCACTTCGAAGGTCCGCGGGCACTTGACGCACTCGTATTCGTAGGTGGGCACGAATCCCAGAGTTAACATGCTCAAAATGAACATGTCAAGGCGAGGCGCTCTCCTCGGCCTCCTCGCGCTGGTCGGCGCCCTCACCCTGTCGAGCTGTGCGTCCACCAAGGATGAGGAAGTGCGCCGTCTTCGGGCCCGCTCGATCTACGAGCAGGGGCTGAAGAATCTGGCCGAGCGCCGCGTCTCCTTGGGGCTGTCCTCGCTCCAGGAGGCCGTCCAGCTCGACCCGGAGAATGCCGTGTATCACAACTCCCTGGGGGTGGTCTTGATCGATCTCCGCCGGGCGCCCGAAGCCGAGGTCGAGTTCCAGAAGGCGATCCAGCTCGACCCCTCCTATGCCGAGGCCCACCACAACGCGGGGCTGGCGATGGCCGAGCAGGGCCGCTTCGATGCAGCCATCGCCGCGTACCGAAAGGCCATATCCCTTCCCGTCTATCCGACCCCCGAGGTCGCCTACTACAATCTCGGAAACGCCTATCTGGCGCTCAAGAAGATCCGGGAGGCCGAAGAGGTCTTCAGGGCAGCCGTGCAGCTCGATCCCAAGCTCGCCGGGGCCCACTACCAGCTTGGGCTGATCCTGACCCAGGGCGGGCGGCGGGAGGAGGCCAAGGCTGCGTTCCGGACGGCCCGGGACATCGACCCCTCCGCGCCGTTCGGCCGGGCCGCCGGGGAGGCCCTCAAGACTCTGGGGGAGGGGGGGTAGCCCGCGCAGAGGGGTGCCTTTTCCCTTGACGTACCTCCGGGTTCCGAGTTAAAACTGTGCAGCGTCGAGAAGCCGGTAGTCTCCCGCCCTGCTATGGATTTGCGTCTCAGGGCTCGTAAAAAGGTGAAGGAGGGGGTGATTCGGGCAGGGAGCAGGTGGAGTTTTCGCTCGCAGTATCGTTGTTGCGCGTACACGTCACTACTTCCACGCAGCCGAGTCAGTTGTGATGGAGTTAAACCACACAGATTGAGGAGGCGGTAATGAGAAGGATTTTGGTTCTCGCTGTTGCCGCATTAGCCCTCCTCGGGGTGGTCACACCCGACGCCTTCGCTCAGGCGCCGACCCCGACCTTCAAGATCTCAGGGCTAGTTGACAATATGACGACGTACTCGTCGAATACGAGCAATTACGACGGGAATCTGAGCGTGAGGGACAAGCAGTGGTATGCCCGGACCCGTGGCCGGTTCGACTTCATCGGCGAAGTCGGCAAGGCCAAGGCCGTGCTCGGCCTCGAGGTCGACATGACTTACGGCCAGACGGGCGCGGGCGACAACAATATCCAGACGGCGGGAGCGCAGGTCTGCTTCGGCTGCACGGGCAGCTTCGACCTCAACACCGACGTGAGAACCGTCCTCGAGGTCAAGTGGCTCTACACCGAGTTCCCGCTGCCGCTGATCCCCGTGCCCACGGTGATGCGGCTCGGCGCTCAGCCCTTCGGGGGGGCCGCCAACTACAAGCTGGCGGCATATGCCACCGGTGACTATGCCGGGATGAACATCGTCAGCACGATCACCCCCAATGTGAAGGTCAACTTCACGTACGTCCAGGCCGAGGAGTCGCTCGTCGGGACGCAGCACGGGCAAGGGGTGGCCATCGCCCAGACGCGCGGCGATGACTTCGCCATCATCGTCTCCCCCGAGGTCACTCCGTTCAAGGGCCTCGACATCAAGCCGATGTACTCCTACTTCTTTGCGAGCGGCACCACCAACGGTGCCACGCGCCAGGGCCGCGGCGGCGTCGGCACCTCCGCCGCCTTCTATGCCAACCCCATCGCCGGCCAGTGGGGTGTCAACGAGGACCGGCACACGATCGGCGTCGACACGCGGCTGCGGATGGGCCCGTTCTCGTTCGACCCGACCGTTCTCTACCAGTTCGGTCACCGGGACGTCGTCGTGCCGGCCACCCTCGCCGCCGCTTCCGGCAAGGCGGCGGGCACGATTGCCAGGGCCGACCTCGACGCCTGGCTGCTCGACCTGCGGGCTGGCTTCCAGCTCGGCCCACTGCTCCTCGAAGCCCTGTACATGTTCACCACGGGTAACGACGACAAGGACAGCACGCTCGGCACGGTTCGCTACTTCCAGCCGCTCAGCACCGACACAGGCTACCTGGCAGACTGGGGCACCCAGCTCACTTCGCTGGGCCTCGACTACTTCAGTGCGCTCGGGGAATCGCAGCTCCACATCGCCTACCCGGGCGTGGCGATCGGCTGGGACAAGTACGGCCGCCACCAGATCGGCGCCAGGGCGACCTATGCAGTCACGCCGGCCCTTAGCATGACGGGCGGCGTGAACGTGCACCTGACTCACCGGAGCATCTATGCGGACACCACCGCTCCGGTCAACGGCGCCGGCCTTCTTCCGAACTTCGCCGCTGGCGGCAGCACCGACAAGAGCAACTATGTCGGTACCGAGCTCAACCTGGGCGTCACCTGGCGGTTCGCGCCCGGGATCGCCTGGGACAACGCCGTCGGCTACATGTTCGCCGGCGAGGCAATGAATGCGATGGTCCCCGGTGCGGCGGCCACGCGCTCGGACGCGAAGGATCCGTACATCCTCACGTCGCGCGTTCGCCTCACGTTCTAGCGTCGAGTAGACCGCAGGATGGCGGGCCCGGGGGCGACCCCGGGCCCGTTGTCGTTTCGGCGCCGGCGCCGTCCTTGCCGTCGGCGCCGGCGGGCGGTATAGTGACCGCATGCCCGATGCCCGCTTCCTCCTGATCTTGACGGGAAAGCTCGGAGGGCGGGAGCGCTGATCGCATGGCCCTGAGATCGACCGTCGGGATCCTCGCCTGTATCGCCGGTTCTGTGCTCGGAGGGGGCCATGCCTTCGGCCAGAGCACTCCGGGGCCGTCTCCATCTGGCCAGGCTCCCGCGCCCGCTCCCGTCGCGGCCCCCCTCACCCTCCTCGTGGACCAGCTCGTCGATCTCTTCCCGAAGGTCGCCGGAGAGGTCCTCGAGGTCCGCGATGGCAGCCTCACCCTTGATGCCGGCCGGAAGGACGGCATGCGTTCAGGGCTCGACCTCGAAGTCTACCGGGAAGGACGGGAGATCAAGCACCCGCGCACCGGTCAGGTGCTGGGGCGCGCCGAGGAGCCGCTCGGGCTCGTCCGGGTGACCGAGGCACAGGGGGCGTTCTCCCTCGCGGCGGCGCCTGCGGGAAGCGGCGTGAAGCCGGGGGACCGCTTCCGGGCAACGACCGGCAAGGTCAGTCTGGTACTGCTCCCGCTCCTGGGCGGCGTCCGCGAGAGCCTGGTCGAGGTCGCGACCCAGGATCTGGTGGAGCGCCTCGGGGCGACCGGCCGATTCCGGGTGGCGATGGGAGATCCGATCAATGTCTTCCTTGCGCAGGAAGGCATCAAGGCCGAGGAGTTCCTCGGGGGCAAGGGCGTGCAGCAGGCCGTGCAGCGCTTCAAGGCTGACAACCTGCTGGCCGTCCATTTCAAGCGCGTCCAGAACAAGCCCTATATGGACGTGCGCTTCTTCTCCCTGCCGCGGCTCGAGCCGGCCATCAACACCGCCTTCTTCGTCCCGTCGACGATCAAGCCGGCGACGGCGGCGGGGGGGCGTTTCTCGGTCGCAGGCGGGCCGGCGAACCCGCCCCAGGCCAGGCAACGGTCCCTGCTGGCCCGGCTGCTCGGGGGTGATCTCGAGGCGGGAAGCTACTCGAGCGCCGAGGGGGCCTTCCCCCTGCGTGAGGTCGCCCGCTTCACCTTCCCGGTGCTGGCCATGGACGTGGCGGTGGCGCCCAAGGACAAGACGCCGCGCATGGCGGTGAGCGACGGCGACCAGATCTACATGTACCGGATCGTCGATCAGAGGATCGAGCCCGAATGGCAGAAATCGGTGCGGTCGCTGGGGCGGACCTTCTCCGTCCAGCTCGCCGACCTCGACGGCGACGGCAGCCTCGAAGTCATCGGCAACCGCTATGATCCCAAGGTCGGCCTCAACTCCTTCATCCTCACCGCGAAGGACGGCAAGCCCGGGTTCGTGATCAACAATGTCGGGGATTTCCTCTTCGCGGTGGATCTCAAGGGTGGTGGCGTCAAGCAGACGCTGTGGGCCCAACGGTTCAGCACCACGGAGTTCTTCACCCCGGGTCAGGCCGATCAGCTCATTTTGAAGAATGGCAAGCTGGTCGTCGAGAAGTCGGTGCGGGTCCCGCCGAAGTTCCGTCCGATGGGCGCCGCCTTCAGCAATATCGCGGGCAAGGACACGCGCGCGCTCGCCTTCATCGACGAGTACAACCGCCTCCAGGTGTCCACGGAGGGCGAGGAGATCTGGCGGTCCTCGACCTCGGTGGGCGGAGGCTACATGGAGATCGAGCAGGAGTACACCCAGAGCTCGCGGACCTCGCGGAGCAAGTTCTACAAGATCGAGCCGACACCGCTCGCCGTCGACCTGGACGGTGACGGGGTGGAAGAGTTGATCATTCCCCAGAACCTCGTCAAGGAGGGGCTCGTCGCCGTGGTCTTCAAGGGCCCGGCGGGGTTCCGGCTGCAGTCCGTGAGCACCGGCTTCGAGGGCGGCATCACCGCGCTCGCCGCGTTCAGGAACGAGGACAGCACCCAGCCCACCCTCATCGCCTCCGTGGTCCGCTTCACCAGCCTCCTCAAGACCTCCGGCGAGACGCAGATCATCATGACCGTCCCGCAGGAATAGCCCGCCCCCCTCCCGATGTCGCCCATCAAGGCCGTTCGCGGTGTCCGCGACATCCTGCCCTCGGAGACGCGGCGCTGGCAGCGCGTGGAGGCGGCCGCCCGCGGCGTGTTCGAGGCGTACGGTTACCGCGAGATCCGCGTGCCGCTGTTCGAGCGCACCGAGTTGTTCGCACGCGGGATCGGCAACGAGACCGATATCGTCAAGAAGGAGATGTACACCTTCGACGACCGCAGCGGCGAGTCGGTCACCCTGCGGCCGGAGGCGACCGCCTCCGTGCTGCGCGCCTACATCGAGCACGGTTTCCACGTCGAGCCCAAG